>JACCDX011753315.1_pt1 | contig 13694 bp, 14 predicted proteins | sample 7449681 | NCBI WGS metagenome assembly JACCDX01 (sample SAMN15323450, study PRJNA562643) | freshwater metagenome | isolation source: river surface water | place: USA:Blue River Watershed | collected 2017-08-18
CAACGCCTTTACTGTGCCGCAGCGCACACAGGTGGTGGCTGACAAGATGCCGCCGCTCACGGCCTACACAGGCAACATCATAGCCGCACCAGGCAGCAATGTGTTCTTCACACAGCGCACTGCAGCGGGGGTAATGCCGGCATGGTGCATGCAGCAGGGATCGGTGCCCACGGCGGTGCTGGCCGGCGAAGGGATATGGAGGTGGCGGTTGTATGAGTATCGCCACTTTGACGAGCACAATGTGATAGATGAGTGCATCAGGCAAACGGTGGCGTTCCTGTGTGCCAATACGGGCAGGCAGCCGCTGTCGGTATCTATGCCGCGCCGCATATGGAGCGACCAGGAGCCCATATCGCTTAACGCTATCTTGCTGAACGCGAACAACGAACAGGTGAACACGGCAGATGTGCAGCTCACCATCACCGATAGTGCGGGCCGCAAGCAGGAGTATTCGTTCGAGCGGTCGGGCACGGGGTATCATATTAATATCGGTATCAGGGCGGGAGGCAAGTACACCTACAGCGCGCGCGCCACCGTGAACGGTAAGGAACTGAAGGCATCGGGGGCATTTGTGGTGGAGAGTATTCCGCTGGAGGCCATGGAAACCGGTGCCGACTATGCGATGCTGTACAATCTGGCGCGCAGCCACAATGGTGCTTTTGTACCGTCGGCAGGCGTGGCAGCCCTCTACGACAGCATAAAGGCCAATAAGGCCATCACCCCGGTGATCCGCACCAATACCGAAACGGTGCCACTGGTGGAGCGCAAATGGTATTTCGTCATCATACTGCTGGTAGCGGTGGCCGAGTGGCTGCTGCGCAAATACTGGCTGGCGCAGTGACGGTGAGGACAGGGTTATGTGGTGGTTATTTGCTTACTTTTACATAGCAAACAACCGTAAACCCGTCTTCGGAACTTCTTAAATAAGACACATGTCTACGTACAGCGATATAAAACGCGTCACTACCAATACGCTGCAGTCAATGAAGCAGCGGGGCGAAAAGATAAGCATGCTTACCGCCTACGACTACTCTATGGCGCGCATCCTCGATGACGCAGGCATAGATGTGATATTGGTGGGCGACTCGGCCTCTAATGTGATGGCGGGCCACGAAACGACACTGCCCATCACGCTGGATCAGATGATCTACCATGCGCAGAGTGTGGTGCGTGCCTGCCTCAGGTGCCTGGTGATAGTGGATCTGCCGTTCGGCTCCTATCAGGGCAACAGCAAGGAGGCGCTCAATTCGTCTATCCGCATCATGAAGGAAGCGGGCGCGCATGGCATAAAGCTGGAAGGTGGCGAAGAGGTGTGCGAATCGATAAAGCGCATTGTGGGCGCGGGTGTACCTGTTATGGGTCATCTTGGGCTTACGCCGCAGTCTATCTACAAATTCGGCACCTATACTGTGCGTGCAAAAGAGGAGGAAGAAGCCGAAATGCTGCTGAGGAACGCCGAGGCATTGCAGGAGGCAGGATGTTTCTCGCTGGTGCTGGAGAAGATACCTGCAGCACTGGGCACCGAAGTAGCCAAACGCCTGAAGATACCTGTGATAGGTATTGGTGCCGGCGGTGGTGTGGATGGTCAGGTGCTGGTGATGCATGATATGCTGGGTATCACCAAGAACTTCTCGCCGAGGTTCCTGCGCCGCTACCTGAATCTGTATGAGGACATATCGAACGCTACGGCACAGTACATAAAGGACGTCAAGAGTTGCGACTTCCCCAACGAGAAGGAGCAATACTGATAAAAGAAGAGGGCCGCCGGATGGCAGCCCTCTGTAACGTATAAGTTGTAAGACTTAGCTCTTCTTCTTCTTGTCCATCTTCATGTCCTCTTCGGTCACTTCGTCTTTGGCCACACCCTTGATGTAAAGCGTATAACGCTTCTCGCCCTTAGGTGTTTTGGCGTTCGACTGGATGTACACTTCTTTGTGGAAGGTACCATGCTGCTCTTCCGTCTTCAGATCGAGGTGGATGAAACCTTCCTGACCGGGGAGAACGGGGTTCTTGCTCCAGTCTACGTTGGTGCAACCGCAGGATGGTGTCACGTTCATCACAATGATGGGCTCTGTACCCACATTCTTGAACTTGAACGTATGACCTGCTGCAGGTCCGCGCTTCACCACACCAAAGTCGTGTGTTTCGCCATCAAGGAATTTGAACAATGGCTGAGCAACCGCAGTTTGCGTTGCCGCTACCGATGCCATACAAGACAATGCTATCAGTAATTTCTTCATCGTTGTTTCGTTTTTATGGTCAGACCTTGCCTATTTCTAAAATAGTTGGCAAGTGCCAACTATTTCAGAAACTATTTATGAGGGGATCGCCCTGATTATTTCTTAGTATCCGCAGGGATCGGCTCAACCGGCTTTGGTTTCACTGTACCCCTGATGTGCAATACCATCGGGCTCTGCTGCGCATTTGAGTTGATGGTCACATCTTTGTTGATAGGACCAGGACGACCTGCAGAAGTGTATGCTACGTGAATAACACCTTTCTTACCAGGCAGGATAGGCTCTTGTGGCCATTTAGGCACAGTGCAACCGCATGAACCATGCGCTTCCTGAATGATGATCGGCTCTTTACCTACGTTCTTGAATTCGAAATCGTACTCAGCCAGTGGTCCTTCAGGTACTTCACCGAAGTCGTGCGTTTCTTCAACGAACTTGAACTTACCGGCATTAGGATTCACCTTTGGAGCAGCCGGCGGAGGAGGAGCCGGAGTTACTGATTGGGGAGCCGGAGTTGGAACCGGTGCACCCGGCTTAATGTCCTGAGCTGTAGCAACTGCCGCTGTGAACGACATGCATACGAAGGCTATGAATGCTTTTTTCATGAAACTTATTGATTGATTGTTGGTTAATTTATTGATTGTGAGTGGTAAATGCTTAGTTGGTCCTCATCATTGATGTGTTCTCAGGCACCGAGCTGGTTGGCGCTTTTTCCACCGTACCCTTGATGGTAAGCACCTTCGTACCGGCGTTAGACACAACAGTGATGGACTTAGAGAACGCATTCGGACGACCTTTTGTATGGTAAGACACATCGATCTTGCCGGTAGCGCCCGGAGCAACAGGCTCGTTTGAGAACGAAGGCACTGTACATCCGCAGGATGGCTGGGCTTTCTGGATAATGATAGGCTCGTTTCCGTTGTTCTTGAACGTGAACACAAAAGAGGCATCAGGTCCTTCCTGAATTGTGCCGAAATCGTGGATCACATCGGTAAACGCCAGATCTTCAGGCTTCAGCGTGGTAGCGGGAGTCGGAGCAACGGTTCCGGTAGTAGCAGGAGTAACATTTGCGGCAGACTCGATCACCAGGGGTGCTTCGTTGCCTTTATCGCGGTTCTTCTTCTTTTTACCCTGCGCCATCACTACTCCGCCTGATAACAGGATGATGCTACACATCAAAAACACCTTTCTCATCTAAATATGTTTGGTTTTGTTTACAAGTGAAAACAAATTTAGTACCAAAAATCCTAAAAACAGATTTTTTTCTTGTTAAAACAATACAAAAGGAATAGGGTGTAATTTTACCGCGGATGCACAAATTCCTGATCATTCAGACCGCTTTTACAGGCGATGTGGTACTGGCCACGGCAATAGCCGAGCGACTGCATGGCTGCTTCCCCGAGGCGACGATAGACTTTCTGGTGCGCAAAGGGAATGAGGGGTTGCTGGCCGGCCACCCTTACGTTTCGGCCGTTCTGGTGTGGGACAAAAAGACCAATAAGACCAGAAACCTGCTGCAACTTGCGGGCAGGATAAGGCAGGAGCGATACACCCACGTCATCAATCCGCACAGGTTCGGTTCGTCTGGTTTTCTGACGTTGCTGTCGGGGGCACCCAACCGGGCAGGGTTCACCAAGAATCCTTTCTCGTTCTGCTACACCCGAAAGATAGAACATGTCATTTCGGCAGTGGGAACGGAAAAACCGACACACGAAATAGAACGCAACCAACTATTGATAGCTGACATTGCCGGCACCGAAGCCGCAATGCCTGCCCTCTACCCTTCTGATGCCGACTATGCCCACGTGCAGCGGCACAAGGTAGGGCCTTACGTATGTGTGGCCCCTTCCTCAGTGTGGTATACCAAGCAGTTCCCGGCCGGGAAGTGGTCGAAAATGATAGACGAGCTACCAAAGGATGTAACTGTTTATATCATCGGCGCACCATCAGACAAAGCAACTGCGAGGGAGGTAATAGGTAACAGCCATCACCCGCGGATGTATGACCTGTGTGGCGAGCTGAATTTCCTGCAGTCGGTGGCGCTGATGAAGGATGCCGTGATGAACTACACCAACGACTCGGCACCACTGCATTTTGCATCGGCTATAAATGCCCCTGTGACAGCAGTGTTCTGCTCCACGGTACCGTCATTCGGTTTCGGGCCGGTGCGTGAAAATGGTTGTGTAGTAGAAACAAAAGAACAAATTAATTGCCGTCCTTGCGGACTGCACGGGCACAAAACATGTCCTGAGGGCCATTTTAAATGCGCCTACGAGATCACGAACGAACAACTGCTATGGTGGACTTCGAAAACGACATAAAGAACTGCGTGCGTGTAGTGCAAGACGGAGGCACCATATTATACCCCACCGATACTGTTTGGGGGCTGGGCTGCGATGCGCTGAACGAGTCCGCTGTGGACAAAGTATTCGACATCAAACAACGGCCCAAAGAAAAAAGCCTGATCGTACTGCTTGCGGAGGCAAAGGACATATTGCAATACGTTGCTGCCCCCCACCCCGACATCATAGCCATTGTAGAAGAGTTTGACCGACCTACCACTGTCATTTACGAAAATGCCCTTGGCTTCCCGCCCAATGTGGTGAATGCTGACGGCAGCATAGCCATAAGAGTGACGAACGACCCGTTCTGCAAGGCACTCATCAAACGCCTGCGAGTGCCGTTGGTATCAACATCGGCCAACATCAGCGGGCAACCTACCGCCCCCATTTACCGATCGGTGGACGAATTGGTGAAGAACGGAGTGGACTATGTGGTACACTACCGACGGGAAGATGAAGCCCCGAAACAACCCTCGCGACTGGTGAGAATTGATGACATGGGCGAAATGGAGATATTGAGGGGATAGTTGTTAGCTTTGCCGCACCATATGGATATTGTTTGCTCTGAAGATGAACTGAAGCTGTTTCGGACTATAGGTGACGCAGCCGCCTCGCTACAGGTGGATTGTTACCTGATAGGCGGATTTGTGCGCGACAAACTGCTGGGACGCCCCACCAAGGATGTGGACATAGTTTGCACCGGCGATGGGATAGCACTGGCGCATGCCGTAGCAGATACCTTTCCGCACAAACCCCATGTGAGTTTCTTCAAGACATTCGGTACCGCACAGTTCCGGCTGCATGGGTTGGATGTGGAGTTTGTAGGTGCCCGGAAGGAATCGTACACCCTCACATCTCGCAAGCCACAGGTGGAGGAAGGGACAATTGAAGACGACCAACGCCGCAGGGATTTTACCATCAATGCTCTTGCGATCAGTCTGAATGCAGGTGATTATGGTAAACTGGTGGACCCATTTGGTGGCGTGGCCGATCTGGAACGAAAGATCATCAAAACACCACTTGACCCCGACACGACCTTCTCTGACGACCCGCTGCGGATGATGCGCGCCATACGGTTTGCTACCCAGCTGAAGTTTGAGATAGTGCCCGAGGTTTTTGAATCGATAGAACGCAACCGCGAACGCATAAAGATCGTTTCGCAGGAGCGCATAACGGACGAACTGAACAAAATAATGGCAGCAGCCAAACCATCGGTGGGGCTGGACCTGTTGTTCCGCAGCAGGTTGCTGCATGAGTTCTTCCCCCAAATGACGGCACTGTCGGGCGTGGAAATTGTGGAGGGCAAGGGACATAAAGACAATTTTTACCACACACTACAGGTAATAGATAATACCGCAGAAAAAAGCGACGATCTATGGCTGCGCTGGGCGGCACTGCTGCACGACATAGGCAAGCCGGCCACCAAAAAATATGAGGAAGGACACGGATGGACGTTTCACGGACATGAAGTGGTGGGTGAACGGATGACACCGAAAATCTTCAGACAACTGAAGCTGCCGCAGAACGAGAAGATGAAGTATGTGGCAAAGCTGGTGGCACTGCACCTGCGCCCTATCAGCCTGACGAGGGAAGACATTACGGACTCGGCCATGCGCCGCCTGCTATTTGATGCCGGAGATGACCTGGAAGACCTGATGATACTGTGCGAAAGCGATATCACATCGAAGAACAAAGCGAAGGTGAAACGCTACCTGGAGAACTTTGAACTGGTGAAGATAAGGCTGAAGGTAGTGGAGGAAAAGGATAAGGTAAGGAACTGGCAGCCACCAATAACGGGAGACGACATCATGCACATCTTCGGGCTGGCGCCATCGAGGGAGGTTGGTATCCTGAAGACGACGATCAGGGAAGCCATTCTGGATGGCGTGATACCCAACGAACGTGACGCCGCCTATGACCTGCTGCTGGAAAAAGCAAGTGAACTAAAATTGTCGCCGGTGAACCATGACAAGAATAAGCCTGCATAAAGGAGATATTACTACTATGGATGTGGATGCCATAGTGAACGCCGCCAATACATCGTTGCTGGGAGGTGGTGGTGTGGACGGTGCGATACACAGGGCGGCAGGGCCGGAGTTGCTGGCTGAATGCCGCACCCTGAACGGATGCCCTACAGGCGAAGCGAAGATAACGGGTGGGTACCGGCTGAAAGCCCGGCATGTGATACATACCGTGGGGCCTGTGTGGGACGGAGGCGGACAGCACGAGGAGCAACTGCTTGCCAACGCTTACCGCAACAGCCTGAAGGTAGCGGCACAGAACGGAGTACGCACGGTAGCTTTCCCCAACATCAGCACCGGTGTGTACCATTTTCCGAAAGACCGGGCAGCAGAGATAGCATACAACACAGTTAGAGAATATATAGCCGAGCAGCCAACCGCGCTGGATGAAGTGATATTTGTGTGCTTTGATAGTGAGAATTACGATCTGTACGCTTGCAAAGAAGATGTGCAGCAATACGAACAACGATAATTGACCCAAAAACAGAACTGATGAATACCCGCCAGTTATTCCTGCAACATGTAGCCCAGACATCTCCGGCCCCGGTGGGTCTGGAGATAGTGCGGGCAGAAGGCAACTACCTGTATGACAGCGACGGGAAGAACTATCTGGACCTGATAGGCGGCATCAGTGTATGTAACATAGGGCACAGGCACCCTGCAGTGGTTGCCGCGATAAAGGAACAGGCGGATGCCTACCTGCATGTGATGGTGTATGGCGAGCTGATGCAGAGCCCGCAGGTGCAGTATGCAGCCCTTCTGGCGGCGCACCTGCCCCCTACCCTTGACTGTGTGTACTTTACCAATTCGGGCACCGAGGCCACGGAGGGGGCGCTGAAGCTTGCCCGACGGGTGACAGGACGCCCCAATGTGGTGTGTTGCCAACATAGCTACCATGGCAGTACCCTTGGCGCACTGAGTGTGATGGGGGACGAATACTGGCGCAACGCCTACCGGCCACTGCTGCCGGGAGTGGGACATTTCCAGTACAACAGTCAGGAACTGATAGACGCTATAGACGAACACACAGCCTGCGTGATCATAGAGACCATACAGGCAGAAGCCGGAATAAAAGTGCCGGAGCAATGGTGGCTGGAGGCACTGCGCAGCAAGTGCACTGCAACCGGTACGCTGCTGATATTTGACGAGATACAGTGTGGCTTTGGTCGCACGAGTAAACTTTGGGGCTTTGAGCATTTCGGGGTAATACCTGATATATTGTTATTGGGTAAGGCACTGGGCGGCGGCATGCCGTTGGGGGCATTTATCTCATCGCACCACCTGATGCAGACCCTGACCGACAACCCTGTGTTGGGACACATCACCACCTTTGGCGGGCACCCGGTGTGCTGTGCCGCGGGCATGGCGGGTATGCGGGCGCTGCTGGCTGACGAGATGATAGCCGGCGTAGCGGCAAAAGAAAATCTGTTCCACGAACTGCTTGCACACCCCGAAATAGTGGCGGTACGCAGCAAGGGGTTGCTGATAGCGGTGGAACTTTCAAGTGCCGAAAAGGTAATGAGCACCCTGCAAGCATGCCTGGGCAAGGGTCTGTTTTCCGACTGGTTCCTGTTTGCGCCACACTGCATCCGCATTGCGCCGCCACTCACCATTACGGAAGAAGAGATACACCACGCATGTGCAACATTGCTGAGTTGCCTGTGATATTGCCCACAGGTTGCCACTAAAACATATGAACTTTTACCCTAACTTTACCTGGATAAAACCAACCTATTATGAAACAGATATTGTTAGGATCCGTTCTCATTTTACTTTGTCAGACCAACTGTGCAGCCGGTGCCCCCGGCTATGTTTTGATAAAACAAGGTTTTTGGGGTGCGTGGAAAATAGTTCACGTTGACAAACCTAAAAAGAAGCTGCACAAGTGGTATCACGACAAAAAAACTGACACTTACTATCGCATGCGGACATGGATCGGGATTGCCGTTAGAATCCGATAGTGAGTGCGTACCGGGACACAAATTAATTTTCTGATATGCTGGAATTGGCTGCATTTTTTGCTATTTTGCCAGTCTTACAAACATTAACACAATAACAATGTCCTTGAATCTTTGCATCGACTGGGGTAATACCAACGTAAAGGCAGCACTTTTTGCCGGCGACCGAATTGAAAAACAGATCGTCTTTTCTGAAGACGCTGCCCTGGAGCAGGTAACCCAGTTGCTGGAGACCTACCAGCCGGTGAAGGCAATTCTGTGCTCGGTGGTGAGCAACAGCGACGAGGTGGCTGCATTGCTGCGCTCGAAGCTGCCCCACACCCTGCTGATGACAGGACACACCAATGTGCCGATCAACAATGCTTACCTTTCGGCAGACACGCTGGGGCCTGATCGTCTGGCGCTTGTGAATGCCGCCCATTTTGAGTTTCCGGACAAGAACAATCTGGTGATCAGCGTGGGTACGTGCATCACGTACAATCTGGTACAGAAAAACAAGACATTCCGCGGAGGCGCTATATCTCCGGGTATGCACATGCGCCTGAAGGCCATGAGCACTTTTACAGACCGTTTGCCTGAAATAACAGCGGTAGATGACGAACCACTACTGCTGGGCTACGACACAGAGACGTGCCTGCAAAGCGGTGCGGTAAATGGTATGGCGGCCGAAATAGATGGAATGATAAAGGCTTATGAAGATCGCTACCCCGATTTTAACGCCATCTTAACGGGCGGTGATGCCCCTTACTTTGCCACCAAATTGAAAAGTAAGATATTTGCCGACCCCAATATGTTATTGAAGGGGCTCAACCTAATTCTAAATCATAATGTATCATCGCCTCGCTAAGTCGGTACCTGTTTTACTGTTATCAGTAATAAGCTTTAACGCGAAGGGACAGACAAGCAGCGTAAGTAATCCGAGGAACGGGTGGGAGAACAATCCCTATTCGAAATACGGACTCGGAGAGTTGCGCAATGGCAACAACACCTCGCTGAGGGGAATGGGCAATATTACCAGTGCCTACTCCAGCGCAACGATGGCCAATACCGACAACCCGGCATCCTATTCGTACATCAGGCGCACTACATTTGAAGTAGGTGCTAACATGACGACAAGGACAGTGGAAGGAACGGACAACGGAACGAGCGAGAAATACAAATCGGGAACCGCGTCTGTAGCATACATGAACCTGGCAGTGCCGGTGGGCAAGAATGCAGGTATGTGTTTCGGCTTCCGCCCCTACTCCGCAACCTATTATTACCTGACGGACACCATTCGGTCTACCTCAACGACTCCATCTCCACTGGGCGACGCGATAAAGAGCTACAGGGGCGAGGGCGCTATGAACTTCGCGTTTGTGGGTGGCAGCGCCAAATACAAAGGCCTGAGCGTAGGTGCGAATTTTGGCTTCCTTTTCGGAGACATCAACAAGTCTATAGTGCTGGTACCTACCGACAAGCTGACCTACAACAATGCATACTATTCTCAGTTTGTTACCAACTCGCGCGTGGGTGGTATCATGTGGAAGGGCGGCCTGCAATATGAAGCCAAGCTGGATTCTTTCCATGTATTGCGCGTGGGCGGCACTGTGCAGCTGAGCCAGAAGATACGTGAACATTTCTACGAAACACACCTGGCTGCTTACAACTTCAACGACACAGTGATAAGGGATACTACCTACTCGATACCCGAGCAGGCAGGAAAGATCACCATGCCGTTCTCGTACAGTGCCGGTATCGTATTCTCACGCCCCGGTAAATGGAGTGTGGGCGTTGACTACTCAGCCACACAATGGAGCCAGTTCTCGAGCAGCCTCAACGCCAACCTGAATGCAGGCATAGCGGCATCGTCTTACAAGCTGGGACTGGGAGGAGAATACACACCGGATGCTGATAACACAAGGCGCTACCTTTCGAGGGCTACTTACCGCCTGGGGGCTTACTACGGAAATGACTACCTGAAATTGCAAGGCACACAACTACTGTATTACGGTTTTACCGCCGGTTTCAGCATGCCGTTCAAGCGGTCGGCCTCACAACTTCATGGTGCTATAGACGGTGGCATGATGGGCACTACCGACAACGGATTGATGAAGCAAAGCTACCTGAGGGTGACACTGGGTGTGACGCTGAACGACCTGTGGTTTGTGAAACGCAAATACGAGTAATTGCAACGAGGCCTGTCTATTCCCTGCCTCAAATACGTTTATATGCAGCAGACATTTCGGACACGCTTATTGGGTTTACTTCCGGTGGCGGTGTTCGCGTTTATGTCGTGCAACAACGACCCGGCCGAGATACGCGCCCTTACCGCACGCAACAACAAACAGGAAGACCATGCCAAGGGTGTAACGTTTTTATATAGCCAGGAAGGCGATATGAAAATGCGCATCTTTGCCCGAGATTTTGTGCGCAACGCAACGGCACGAAGACCCTACATAGATATGAACAATGGTCTGAAGATGGAATTCTTCGACGACAGCGGCCGCATATCTGATGTGCTTACAGCCGACTCATCGCGCTACTATGAATCGCAGCGCGACTTCATTGTATGGGACAGCGTGAAGATAGTGAGCCGAAAGGGCGAACAACTGAACACCGATGAACTGATCTGGAACGAAAGCGCCCAAAAGTTCTTTACTGAAAAAGATGTGCGTATAACCACCCCCACCCAGATACTGTATGGCACGGGTATGGAGGCCAACCGCGACTTTACGTGGTACAGGATACTGAACCCTAAGGGATCGGTGGATGTGGAAAAGGGTGAAGTGCCGCAATAGACTATTTGCCCTCGAAGTACTCTGAGCGCAGCAGACCAAACATCAGAGAATCGTGGTACACACCATCCACAAAATAGTGCGAACGCAACCTGCCTTCCTCCACAAAGCCCAGTCCTTTTGCCAGCCTCAATGATGGTTCATTATCGGGACCGATCAACGCCTCTACCCTGTTTAACATCAACTCCGTGAATCCGTAATTGACTATGGCGGCCATCGCCTCCTTCATGTATCCCATATTGCGCTGAGAGACATCGGTAATGAGATAGCCAACCTCCGCACGGGCATGCTGCACCGCCCAATTGTGAAATCCGCCACGACCAATATTCCTCCCCGTTGCCTTTACCTGCAACACAAACTGAAGGAAGGTATTCCGATAGGTTTCGAGCCCGCCGGCAAGTTTCTTGCGCTCGCTGTTCAATTCGTCGGGACCGGTGAGCCCAAGGAATGCAATGGCATCATCATCGGACATGGTAGAAAGTACAGACCGCATGAGCGCGGGGGTAACAGCCTTGAGCAACAGTCGCTCGGTCTCGATAACCAAACGCTCGGTTTCTTTTGGTTTTTCAGTGCCTGTGCCACCACCCAGAGAGTACAGAAACAGCAATTGTCCCTCGGGCGTTGTGAACACCGCATTGCCGGCACCCTGGCCGGAAATTGGCACCAGGCCATGGGCTACAAGCGACGCGACCCTATCGGCCATATCACCCGCAAAGTAGGTGAGCGCGGGTTTGGAGAAATGATCTGTCTGATGCAATCCTATCACACAAACACCATCAGAAAGGATGGCCCATGGGTATGGCGAGGCAAATTCAGACATCACCTCAAATCCAAGCTTTTTCCAAAACGCCACAGATGCGCCAAGGTCAGCGACAGGTTGCGCATATTCGCCAAACATACCGATGGCGCGGTTGTGATAGTTGGCCGGGTCGTTGTATTCGTGCGGCACCAATTGCATCATACCACGACCACCGGGCTGACGGAATCCATCGGTTACGTTCACCAGACTTATCAGTCCACCATCTGGCGATTGCAGCACATATCGTTTCAACTGGTCTTTGGGGCCGGGTTTCTGCAGGAACTTTATTCCGTCTTTCTCCAATGCCTTCACGACCTTGTTTATGTCCTTCACATAATAGGTCAGCGCCATGTAGGGTACGGAATCCTTGCGCAACATGATCAATACCACCCCATCAGACACCTGTATCCAGGGGAAGGGCCATTCGGCGCGCATCACTTCGGAGAACCCTACAGACTCATAGAAATGTAGCGACCGGTCGAGGTCGGGGGTGGTGATGGTATAGGCGACAATATCTCCGAGAAATGGCATGGATGGTGCTTTTTACTGCAATTTACTGCCGCAGGAACAAAAAAATGAGGGAAATAGGGCGGGGCTATAGTATTGTTGCATGACAAAACCGATATTTGTAACAACAGTAACCGATCTATCGAAAAGATGTTTTGCAGCACCAGGACCAGGAAGTCTATCAGTCTCGTTGTTTTGCCGGCAGTGCTATGCCTGATGCAAGGTGCTAAAGCGGCGGCTCAATACCTGCCGCCCAGAATATCCATCCACGTTTCTAATCCGCTGAGCCTGATGTCGAAGGCAGGCGTGAAACTGCAGTACAGACTGAATGAGAATCACTCGGTAGTGGCCGGCTATCGCACGTACTACGGGTTCTTCCCCGGCTATCAGAGTTCGGTTGAATATCACCACTACTATCGTACCTGGGAAAGATCGGAAGCGTTCTTCTATGGTAAGTTTCTGTATGGCAACTCTGTGTACTCGCCCAAACCCTATTATACCGGCTGGGACGCTGCCTACAACGACCCGGGTGCTTATGGCGCGTTGGGAGCAGGTCTGGGGAAGCGCTACAACTTTGGCCCGTTCTTTATAGAAGCGAATGTGGGTCTGAAATACACGCAGATTCTGGAAAAGAAGACCGGCATCAACACCAATCTTTTCTATACACTGGGGCCGGGATCGCTGGTTGACTGCGGTCTGCAACTGGGTTTACAGTTCTTCAGCGAGGGAAGACACATGTACTACAAAACGCTTGCGCCAAGAAAGCGGTCGCGTTTCAGAGATTAGGTTGTTAGTGTACCCTACTCCTTGTTAAAGTTGTCGTTCAGCATCTTCCCGAACTTAGTTTTCAGTTCCTCCTCTTTTTCAGCATCCACTATGCGCTGTGCTTCTGTCTTCAGCACGGCGAGGCGTTCTGTGGCACGCGCAATCTTGTCTTTGTCAGCAGCCTGCTCGGCCTGCTTCAGGTCGGCACGTGCAGCCGAGGCCGCCTGAAAGAAGAACCCTGCCGCACCCGACCTGTAGGAACGGGCAGTCTCATGTATCACCAGATCGGAA
>JACCDX010974239.1_pt1 | contig 13691 bp, 10 predicted proteins | sample 7449681 | NCBI WGS metagenome assembly JACCDX01 (sample SAMN15323450, study PRJNA562643) | freshwater metagenome | isolation source: river surface water | place: USA:Blue River Watershed | collected 2017-08-18
CTTTTGCTTCAAAATTTTTCTCCAATTAGATTAATTCAAATCTTTGTATCTAGATTTGATCTGCAACGGGTCGCAAGTGGAAATGTAGTCATACTTCAGACCATCTTGAACCAATCTATGCCAAAACTCATTGAGACCAGGCTTTATAGTTAATCTTGGCAACGTACATATCGCAATACTGGTTTTTAACGGATGCACCTTATTAGGCAAGACGTTTTCTACAAATTGATCAACTCGTCTTTTGCATGAACTAGAAATCGAAGTAAACGACGGTGCAGTATTCATATTCTCAAACCATCCACACTCGGAACTATTTTGAATCATGTCAGAAACCAAAATTAGATTGCTGCCAGGATTCCAATAGGTAGCGTTACTTGTAATTAAAGATATTGCCTCAATGATTGGCGAACTTTTTGCATTAGTTGATTTGGTTAGTTCAGTAAATGCAAGTTTAAGTTTTTCATTTGCCTTACTTTCCAATTCACGAATTTGCTTCGCAGTTAGATCACTGGCAAATAAAGCGACCTCAGGTGGAAGACTGCAAAATGAAGCTATGGGCCTCATATCCGCAGGCGCTTTATCAGAAAGTAGGTAGATGGCGGTTTGGTCTACCCTCTTTGCATCAGCAATCCAAGCAAAAAGTGGTTTACTTTCTTGTGCAAAAACTTTGATCAATTGCTCAACATCATCAAACTTGCCACCACGTACTGCATCGGTAGTGTCGACCAAAATGATGTTCTTTTTAGCAATATTTGACTTATCCTTAGGGCACAAACATTCAGCAGAACTTAATTTTGAGCAGTCATCAAACTCAGGTGGTTTTAAGGAAAGAAATCCGACAACAAAAAATAAGAATGTAAAAAGCCCCAACAAGAAAAAAAATTTACCGTATTTTTTTTCTACTTTTTTTTTGATGCTGTAACTCAATTTGGCCACTCCCAAAGTAATTTAGCTGAATCGCCAGTAATCCATTTATTTAAAATGATTTCAGATTCATCAATACTTGCTAACAGTTGATCGACCACATTTTGAGTAGCTTCCCGGTTAGAAATAAGCTCTTTAATCTGACTTGAATAGTGCAAAAGTTGCTGATTTTCATCGAGCTTTTGAATTTCTTGCGTGTATAGGTGGCCTTCCGGATGATTGCCAACCATTGTTGTCTTAAACATTTGCTGCAATTCCCCATAAACATGATTTAACTGACGCCTGTCAGCAGACCACAGTTCAAGCATTCGGGCCATTTCTGGCAAGGATGTTCCCAACTGATTTTGACTTCGAATTATTTTGTCTTTAATGCTTTTATGAGCATTTATGGCAGCTTGCTTTGTTTCTTCACAAAATTCGGCATGTTGTTTTCTAAGCTCTTTCCAGCTATGTTCAAGCTCATCAACTTTTTTCGCTAAATCACCATATTCAGGATAGGGGTCATCTAATGCATAACCCTTGTTGAAAGCAGCAATTCCGAGAGCAATTCCAACTATTAGAAGCACGGTACTTTCAAGCAAAAATGCAGCCGTGATCCCGTGAGAATCGTTATAGTGCTCTAGTAATCTGTAACCAGCAATAAATGAATTCAGGAAAAGAATCATTAGCAAAGCGTAAAAAAAGTAGACCCTACCTTTTTTTGCACGAGAAACATCAACGTGATTTTTTTCTCTGTACCGAATTCCAAACCACACATTTGCAAAAACATTGATGGCAGCTACTGCCAAAGCAATAAATATTGCAATAGCTGTTGAAATATTCTCTCGTAGAAACAGCATATTCGCTACGGCTTCAAAAAATGCAAAAGCTCCGATAACGTATAGTGCATTGCCTTTGTCAATTTGTTGAGCTTCTCTCGTTAAAGCATTTGCACCACGAAAAATATGCAATTCATTTTTAGCCTTGTCTAAGTCAGATTTCAGCTTTTCGGCTTCTGGTCTACTTTGTGCAATTTTCCCTGTAACAGTCATTTCTAAATTTCTAGGAGAAGCACTGTTCAAAGAAGTTGACACGCCATCTTGAATCAGGTTGATGAGATATTGAACGTCACCAAATTTTTCTGAAATTTCACCTGCATGTACCTCAGTCACGGCAGCATCTACCTTAATGCAGTCGGCTTTGATTGTTGCCTCATAGGGATGGGGACGTCCATTAGGTGGCAATGGCTCTTTTTTTTGTACAGCTTGAAATGCTTGCTGAGTACATTGGTCCATTCGATCTTGGGAAGTTATCCAGGACATCAGTTCTTTAGCATTTTCGGCAGGGCTTACAGGGTCATCACCAAACCCAAAAAACCTTAATATTGCATCCCAAATTTTTTTCATATTCACTCCACAAACAGGCCTAGTTCTGAAAACTCTTTTTTTACAAATACTAACATTTAGTTACCAAATCTATCATCGATAATTAAATCAATTTATTATTGAAAAGTTTTTTCAAATAGCAACAAAGTATTCAATTTAAGCCAACTGAACGGCAGTTACGACCAGAGTTTTTTCATCGGGTAAGAAGTCAAAATCAATTACGAGCTCACGTACTTGACCACCATATTGCTTGATAGCCACTACAGTACCCAAGCCAAACTTTTGATTGAAAACTCGATCTCCTCTAACAAATTGAACCGTTCCTTGCGAAGGTGTTTTTAACTCGTTCGTAGAAGTTTGTTCAACCTTGGGGCTAAACAAAGGAACTTGAACTGGTGTTTCAATTTGTTTCGATTGAATTGAAGTCTCCACTAAAGTCTGGGGTTCAATTGAAATTGGCTCAGCTGCATTTACTGCTGCTTCAATTGAAATTGTTTGCCCAATTGGCACAGATGAACGAGATCGAATTTCTGCAGCTTTCTCCTTGACTGTGTCTGCCAACGTATGTTTTTCAGTTTCAGGAGATGTCGAATTCGATTCGTGATTTGTCTCTATTCCAAGCTCTTTAAGCCTTTGGAACAATGGAAGTAATGCGACCTGACGGCCTTGAGTCTTATCTCTGTAGAATACAGAACCACGAATCCGTACAAAGGTCCAACCCAGCCTTTCAAGCAGCGCTTGTCTTGCCAAGTCTTCCTCTGCTTTGTCATAGTGCCAACGCTCGCCATCGCATTCAATCGCAAGTCTTTTGCCATTTCCCTCAGCAACCATGTCAATTCGATAGGCGCCCACTTGCCACTGCGGTGTAACTTTGTAACCATGTCCAGACAGGATCTTAAAAACTTCAGCTTCAAACGGAGACTCCGTTTTCACTAAGCCGGCATTGAGCTGATCCATCAAGTTGCTTGGATCAATTGCATGCTCAATAAGGCGGCGGCGAATGTCTGTAGATTTGAGCTGTGTTTGAACGTCCATTGAATAGACAACCCACAACTGATCTTTAGCTCGACTAGAAGCAACATTGAAGCGCTTCTTGTACATACCATCGGCCCCGTCCTGCCGTAGTGACATGGGCCCGACTCCATCATCTTTGCTGTCAACTAACGATAAGAAAATAATGTCACGTTCATCACCCTGAAACTGCGCTGGATTACCGCAAAGAATGCGACGCTGATCGTAAACCGCTGGAGGAAGGCGCGAACGCAACATGTCGCTAATAAGATCTGTTTGCTTTTCACCCACCATTGAAATCACGCCAATTGATTTACCTTCGTACTCAGGCAATTCAATACAAGAACTAATTAGATCAACAATTTCTTGAGCCTCAGTCTTGTTGACTTTGCCATCTGAATAGCCTTGGACTCGATGAGGCACAAGTGCAGGTTTCACAATGGTTGATGCGCTTTCGCGTAACGGTTTGATTGTGTAGTTGTAGCAAAGTGAATTGCTGAACTGAATAATTTCAGGGACACACCTGAAGTGTTCTTTCAGGCGAATGACCGAACCAAAGGCAATTTGGGCTCTGTCATAAACAGAGGTCTTAAGATCAAAAAGGTTAAAGCTAGGCAAATCAACCAGCCATTGATTGATCAATTGCTGAATGGGCTCCTGCAAGCCGCCCACATCTAAGGGAGTTACTTGTTCATCATCCCCCACCACAATGACTTTTTTAGCCATGTATAGAGGGACTAAACCAAGAACATCTTCTTGGCTTGCTTCGTCAATGATGATGACATCAAACTTATCGCGAATTGGGTGAAAACTTCGCGTTACCTGGCTAAATGGCATGATCCAAACGGGCACAGCACCTCTGGCTTTTTCCATTTCCGCCTGAGCTTGCCTTTGAAGCATAGGCACCAACTTACCTGTACCGGCACCAATGCGTTTTACAAAAGCTGACCAACCAAGCAGCGCTTGTTTTTCTTCACTCTTTACCTTGCCAAGCAATCCCGCCCAAGCCATTTTCTCAACAACTTCGACGGTCACTTTCTGTAGCTCTTCTGTCTGGCGCCTTATTTTTTCTTGAATGTCTTCCAAGGACATGGCTGCGCGTTTTTTCAGTTCTTGATTTAGTTGCAACCAACGCCAAGCCAAACCTGATTCCATCTCCGAAATTACTGGCGTTATGTGCTCCTGCCTTGTTCTTAGTATTGCAGCCCAATCATTTGCAAATGGCGTCAATTTATTAATCAGCAAAATCCGCAATTGATAGTCCAGAAGCAAAGCACGGAGAACAGTTAATTTAAGTAACTCAGTTTCATATGAGATGGGTGATCTACTGCCAACGGCATTGATTAAACCGGACAAAACCAAGGATGGTGTTTTGCGGCTTTGTTGGATACCAGCCAAATAAGCGGACCATTTTGCAAATTCGAGCTCAAGGCTAGCAAACCTTCTGCGCCTGTCCTCTGCCGCAAGTACGGGCGGTAATAAGTTTTCTACCGCAAAACTCAAGCGGTCCGCTACATGGTAAACAGAAGTAGATTGGGGCGCCTCAGATAACAACCTAGGCCAATCTAGACCTTGGTCAACTAACGACTTTTCCAATGGCTGCCAAATAGTTGTGTACCACTTGAGCAGCACTTGGATTTGGCTTACAAATTGAAAAGCATACTCTTCTGGTTGTAAGTCATGTCCAGTTAATGGACTTACACCTAGTGGGCACATAAGTCTTGCCCAACGATCAATCAGCTTCTGCCGCGCAACAGACAGTTCAGCCAGTTTCTTTAAAGCTATAAATTCATCAGATGTTTGCGGCGCACGGTTACCAACACGCCATGAGTCTATCGAACCACCCCAGCCAGAGAAAGTTCTCTTCGTCCAAGAAATTGAAGAGTTGCTTCGAAAGTAAACTTCAATTTGTGTAAGGGTAAGTAATTGCTCTTCAAGTTTAGTTTGGGCTGATAACTTAGGGCCATGCTCAAATATATGTTTTGCTGCATCTTGTGACTGCAACCTAACGGTCTTGATGTTTTCACACAAAAGATTCCAGACTTCAGCATTTGCACCGCCTTCAATACCGGCTTGCAGAACTGCCAGTTTCCAAGGCTCTTTTCGCATTTCTTGGATATAGCGAACCTGCTCGGTTACCTTTGTGCAAATATCTTCCAGAGAAAAAAGCTCTCCTTTGGGTAATGACCAAAGATCTTTTCTAAAAGATAAATCAGAACGAACCAGTTCATTGAAATCATTTACCTTATCTTTGAACAGCTCCACACTTGGCAACGAAGTTAGCAAAGGTAACTCTTCAGCAAGCTCTTGTTCATCTTGAACGGTAATGCGATTTGCAATTTCGTAAATTTGTTTTACTTCAGCATCTGACAGCGGTATAGGATCACTGGTGTGAATGGGTCCTGGAATCCAATCCTGTATACCTTCTCCTACTGCAACATCTTTGGCAGCTTGTGAAGGTTCATATTCTTTACCCGCCAAAACAATAGGCGTGTATTCGCTACCTACAACCAGCAATAATTCTGATCGTGACTTTTTAAGGTCTATCAATATCTCTGCACGCTTGGCGCGAAGTTTTGTTGCTTCAGCTTTGTACTGGTCGGGGTTGTCGCTTAATCTCGCAGCGAGCTCCCTTACAGCCATCTCTCTTTCTGCCCTGCTCTTTGCATCACTGTCCAACAAGCTGACGCATAAGGATTGCAGCGGTTTAGCAACCTGATCTCGAACGACACGTAGCGCTTTAGTCGTATGACTTGTGACAAGAACTGATTTACCTTCGGATAGAAAGTTACCAATCAAATTAGCGATAGTGTGAGTTTTACCGGTTCCAGGCGGGCCTTGAACCAAGACGCCATCTCGCTTACTAAGTTTTCGAAGAATTTCTACTTGCTCTGCGTTTGCAGGCTTAGTTAGAAGAACGTCCTCATGTTCATTAGCGTATGCATCTACCGCTACTGATTCTTGTGTTTCAGCTTCCTGGGGGAATAAACCCACAATGCTGACCAAGCTAGACGAGAAACTTTCTGCCTTTGGAATATCTTCCAAGATTTTGGAAATGAAGTCCTCCCTTCCAGAAGGGCGAGTTCTCAAGAAAAGAACTGCACTTCGACCAATGCAAAAGTGACTAGATTTTTCACTCGGAATGGATTTAACGAATTCACCGTTGGCAATGGTCCCTGCAATCCCCCTTAGCCAATGATCCAAGGTGTCACCATCTAGGGGATGAAAATTAGCATCCTCAAGGCTGACTTGCCAATTTTTTAGCGGTAGTCCTGCAAATTCATCTGATCTAAATAATGAAGTATGCAACTCAGGTGTGGCTTCCGTGTCTACCAACTTGAATTCCAAATTGCTTGGATCAAAGAACAACTCAACCTTGCGAAGCACCAAGGGATGGAATGTAGGCTCAAGCGCTCCTTTATAAGAAACTATGCCGTCACCTAGCATGAGTTCCAATGTTTCACCATCCCTCTTTAAATCATGGTGCAAGGAAAACAAACGATCCCAAACGCGCCCAACCTGACGGGCTGGTAGCTCAATCGCCCGCCACAAGGCACGCTTCTGAGACCATTCGTCGTACACCTTTAGTCGATCTGGACTTTCCTCAAAAGCAATGACAACATAATCGTTGCCCCTTTGAATAGTTCTTTCTTTGACTTTGGGCGCGAGCTCATAAATAGGATCGTCCCAACCTTTGTCCAGCCATTCATTCAAAACTTCAGGAAAAGGGGGGCATGCAGCAACTGCTGGCTTTTGAATGACAAACCATTCACCTGAATCTGGCGATGGTTTTGTGACCTTGAGCTTGTTGTGCTCAGGTAAAGAGTCCAGCCACATCACCCACTTGTGCTTGTTTACGTCAACGACTTTAGGTGTACGCCTCTCTTCCACTGCCTTGAAAAACTGGAAAAGGTGCGTCAGGCGTTCGCGCGCAAGCTCAATAGTCATAAAACCAAACCATCCTTAAAAATGTAATTATGGAACAGTTGGGCTATTTGTAAACAGTATTTAATCTTGGAATTTTGATCTAAAAGGACTAATAAATTGGGCTCACATTTCTTGCGTCAAATGAGCCATTACTAGCTTGAAAGCCCAAGTTTGTGAAACTGCTCTAAGTTGAGATTTCGAGTTAGACCACTTGAAACAATACCCAGCCCACTTCCAACGGCTGAAAGTGAGTCAAGCACCCTAATTTGGGAGACCCCTTTAAATTCATCAGTTAAAGCATTTATCAACGAAGGCGATTGAGACATTCCACCAGTGACATAAACAACTTCAGGACTTTCAAGCGCGTTACTTGTAACTTTTCGAACTTCATCCAAGACTTGCTTAATTGGAGGTTCAATGGCTTTTTCAAATTGCGCAGCGTTAGTTTCAGGTCTTAGTTCATTTTCAATAAAACTAAGATTGATAGAAGCCGTCGGATTGGATGAAAGTAATATTTTTATGCGCTCAGCTTCTAGAAGAAGTTTGTGTTGAGCTTGAAATTTATGGAGAAGTTGAAATCTACCAAGCAATTGCTTGTCACTTGCCTGTCGAACCAAATCGATGATTTCGTATTCAGATTTTCTAAATCGAATTTGTGCTGGCAAATCCCGCGTTGCGATGGCGTCATAAAGAATGCCGGTTGGCAAGGGCAATCCACTTGAGAGATAACTTCCCTTACCAAAATGAGGCATGAGTAAAGACCACGCAACAACCTGGTCAAAATCAGTTCCGCCCACACGGGTACCACCACTCTTCAAATCACTGAAAACTGCATCATCGGTTCCAATTTTTTCGTATTTGATTAAAGAGCAATCCGTTGTACCGCCTCCAACATCCACAATCAAATTGACGGCCGAATCTATTGAGTTGCTGTTTATGGAAAGTGCAGCAGCTACTGGCTCAAAAAAGAACTTTACATCTTCAAAGCCAGCATTCGCAGCTGCACGTCGCATAATTTCTAACGCATCTTCGTTACCCGTAGACCCACGAGTACCGTGATAATTTATGGGTCTACCTAAAACAATGCCGCTGAATTCTTGGCCAAGAGATTTTTCAGCCTGAGACTTAATGTGTGCAAGTATTTTTTCAACAATTTTTACAAATGTATCTCTGTATTCTGTCTTTAGCTCAGTTGCGAGAAATGACTTAGGAGAGCGCATGAAGAACCCACCCATCGGATCTTCAGCGTACATATTGATGGCTTCGCGTCCAAATACGAAATACTCACCATCCGTCATCGCGCTAAAAAAGGTTTGATTCCAATATTTTTCTTCTGCCTCTTCAGATGCTTCTCGCTGCATGCTAACTAAGACTAATTTTTTAAGTGCCTCCTCACTGGAGATAGGCCTTATAGAGCTTTTCTGTTGTTGCTCATAGTCATTTCGCTTAACGCGATACTCAGCAAAATCATTTTGAAGATGTGCAACCTTTTCCTCATATTTTTGTAAGTCACTTACGTATTGGGCCTGCAATATTTCAAATTCAAGCGCGTTTAGCTTTAAGTCTTCTTTTGACGGTCTTTTAGGGCGCTCTGGATATCTTGGTTTATGCCTACCATCATAGGTGTCAAGAATTCGTTCGACACTAGCTAAGTCTTGCAGGTACCTATTACGTTCTTCCTCCCGTGCCTTGACTAATCTTTTATCCAACTCCCGCTCGTCAACATCATCCGCCAGAAAATCGACTCGGGGTACAAACAAAACTGTTGGAAGTAAATGGCTGTCACCTTCTAATTTTGCGTATTTAAGCTGGCCATCAGAATTGATTGCACAAGCCATGCAATTTGATGTTCCGAAATCAACGCCTAGGTAAGTTCTGTGTTCTTTCATTGCTTAAATTATTGAAATAAAAATTTTTTATTTGTCCATATGAAACCATTGATCTTCTTTTAGTCCTCGCAAGTAATTTGATATCTTTTCAAAATTTCCGTTTTTAAAAGCCCAATTAATTTGTTCTTCGAGTCTTAACATTTTCAATTTGGGTGATGTTTCGTGCCAAGCCGCCAAAATTAGTGGCGGCGGGGACTTTTCCATACTGTTTTGAGTTGTTCTTAGTGGAAGTTGCTTGTACATCGCATTCCAAAATTGCGGCATTGGGCAAATGCGAAGTTGGTCTTTGCAATAGGCAACGAGTAATTCAGGGGTATCTTGCATATTTATCTTTAATTGCTGTCATTTCAAATTTGGCGGTTTAAGTCATTTTTTTCAAAATAAACTCCATTCCCTCAAGATCTAATTTGTTATGTCGCACTACTTTAGTCCACCCCTCTTTAGCCGCCTTTGTTAATTCGGCGTAACCACGCCCTTCTTCAATCTGGCCTCTAATTAGAATGAGCGATTTTCCAACTAAGCCAAGACCAAAACGCTCTGGGACGTGAAAACCTAACAAGTCCTCAAAAAAATCTAGGCTGGCCTTTTCTGGCAAAGGACCGTATTTGTATCTGTACCAAGGCCTTGCAGTTCGAATTGCGTTTCGATAAACCACTTTAAGCCGCTCGGTATCGCTAGGCTTGAGCACTTTGCACATGAGCAAATAGTCGTGCTCGCTCCAACTGACAATTAGGCGACCTTCATCTTCTGCTTGTTGAATTAATTTAAGCGCTAACCCAGCATGGTCTTCAACATAAATGCCTTTTGCCTTGTAACGGTTTTGACATGTTTTAAACAAAGGCTCAAGAATTGATGCCCTGTATTTACCATCAACAAACCAGCCTAGCAGAGTAGGTGGCAGTTTGATGTTGCCTTCATAGTCAATATAAATAGCATTCATTGCTTCCTGTGCCGTGAGCCTTGCACTTGAGGCTTTGGGTCTTTGATCACTTGACCCGCCCACTTCAGACTCTTCATCTGGATTGGTTGAATTAGTCATCTGGAATTTATCAATGATCTGCCGAAACATTTTTTTCAAAACTTGCATGCTTAAGTCTTTTCATCTCCTAAGCAATATTGACACAAAACTTTGAGGTTCTTAGCCACTGGCTTGGCGGTATAGGCCTCTCGCCTTTCTTGGCCCCTGGATGTGTCGCATCTCAACAGTTGGCTCAAAGCGTAATTCGGCAATGAGCCCAATCCCACATAAGCACCCACCAAGCCTCCCACAATGCAGGCGTTGGTATCTGTGTCGCCCCCTTCTAACAAGGTGCGATAGATGGCCTCCTCAAACCTGCTTTCTTGAGCAAGGTAGTAGAAAGCATAGGTAAACGCATAGCGAACAAACCCTGCCTGCGGAAAAGCTGCGGGCAATCGGCCATGCATTGCATCGTCTAACCATTCAGACACTTCCACTGCACCAGGGTTTGTAGCCTGGGCTTCATTGCTCAAGTAGTCTGCTGCTGCCTGAATGGCGCCTTCAACTCTGTTGGGCTGGTCGGCGTGCAATATCAAGTCACGCAATGCCAGCACATAGGCGGTAGTTGCGCTAATGCAAGTGGCATTGGGGTGCGTCATGGCGGCATCGGCGGCTACCATTTCTATGGCCTCCTCTACCGTGCAACCACATGCGGCTATGCCCAAGGGTGTGACCCGCATCAGGCTGCCGTTGGCTTTGCTGTCTGCGTTGTTGTTGGCGGCTTGCCCTTGCACCAATGCGGCCAAGCCTTTGGCTTCTTGCCTTCTGTCTCGGTTCACCCTTAAGGCGCTGCGAGTGGCAATGCCAATGTCAAAAGGTGCCGAGCCTTCCCATTGGCAATAGGCTTGAGCTACCAAGTCGGGCCTGTAGGCGCCTTGGGTGTTGCACAGGGTTTGAAGCAAGGTAACCGTCATTTCACCATCGTCGGTAAATTGGCCTGGGGCTAGGCCAAAGACGCCACCGCCTGGCATGTCTTTCAATGCTTCTCTGGCTTCTTTGGGTTTTGGTGGTCGTCCCATGAACTCCAGAACGCCGCCAGCAGCGTCGCCAATGAGTGCGCCGAGTACTGCGCCTTTGGCGGCTGCATATTGCCTGTTGGCTAGTGGCTTAACGGGGTCTGAGGGCCAGGCTAAGCCAAGTGAGGTCATGTTGTAGATGTATTTGTCGAAGAGAACGTCGAACCTACCAAACTCGTTGATGTGCATTGTTTTTTGTGAATCGACTTTGCGCTCTTCGTAGTCGCGTTCAGATGCGTACCAATCCATGGTGACGGTTTGAGCCTCTGGATCTACTTCTAGGCACAGGCCGTATTGGTAGCCATGTGCATTTTCTCGAGTGGTAAAGCGCATGTGCTCTCCTACTACGGCCCATAAGGATTTCTCGCCTCCACCGTAACTGGCAGATGGGCTAATGCACATGGCCAATTGGCCAAACATCGTTGTGAGCTCTCCCTTTAGGGGTGGGTTGTCCTCGTAGTCAAACTCTGTATAGCTGCGAATCTGTGCGTTGGGTGGCGAAGTTTTCATGGCTAGGCCTTTCTATGTTGTTTAAATCGGCAAGCTCAAGCGCTTGTCCCTTTTCAGCAAACCACGAAAATTGTTAGGCTGTCAAATTCTTGGTTTTGATAAACAGCCATACCGTAGGTATGTAATTCTTGACTAAAAAGTTGGGGGATTTTTAATTGGGGTCAGATCAACATTGTTTTGCGTCGAGAACTGCAAGCTCACCTTCTAATTTGATACTGAGCCAATCATTTTTGATAGCTTCGAACATATAAATCGTGCGGCTTAGAATGCATCGATCAATTGGTCTAAAGAGGTGATCATGGCAACTGACAACAACACAATTCAATCCGTAAGAGAGCAGAAGGTGCCACAAAAAAGATCATTCTTTAGAGAATTTTTGGCCCTCAAATCATTGCTAGTTAGTTTTTCTATTGTTGGATTACTCGCAACTAACATAGCCACATTGGTAGATTCAACAGCGCACGATTTGATGCACCGAGCATTATGGAATGTTCTATCGATTGGAGGTGATGTGTTGGCTGCAAAAGCAATGATCAATAGTCCTAAAGCCAATACAGATAAAAAGTTAAAAATTCAAGCCGCAGATCTCGAAGCTAAAAATAAACAACTAGATGAACTAAATGCAAGGAAAAATGAACTCGCAAAAAAACTCGAGACGAATGGAAAAGCTGCAAAGGCAACTGCCTCTAGGGTTCACAAGCGACTGGCTGCTGGTGTTTTAAGAAACATAGCCGCATTACCAAGCAAGGCAGCGCCCGTTGCAGGCGTAACTGCTTTGGTAGCCTTCACGACAATGGATGTTTACGACGCATGCCAAACCATGAAGGACTTCAATGAGCTGCTTGTACGCCTCGGCGAAGGTGAAGAAAATCCTGATCTTTGTGGAAAAAAAGTACCTAGTGCAGACGAAGTAAAGAAGTCAGTTAAAAGTGTTTTTGAAAAAAAGTCCGTCGTGAACTGATTTACAAATTTGCAATACTGTTCTAATATCTAGAAAAGATACTCAATGAAAGCAGTCTTTCTATTTTTCAGTTTACTAGGCGATGTCATTATATTTTTAGCAGGACTCGCAGTCTTAGCATTGGTAATCAAAATAGTTGGAGGTATTTTCAACTTTGTTGCCGTTAACTTAAAAAGCATCTTCGTAGCTTGCTTCATCATTTACGTTTTTTTACTTTACAGTTTAAATTGCAACCCTCATAAAATTTCATTTTTCTATGATCTCCTTACCATTTGTACCAAGCAATCCAATAGTTGACGCAATCAAAGCGTTGTACGGTGTAACTTCAGGCATCAATACATTTATCGATGATCACCTCAAAAAACTCAAGGAGCATGCAAACGAAACCATCAGTGCAACTGGTCGTGTTTTGGAAAGCGCTAAGGCCGGGTTCGGAATTGGTTACATCACCCCACTCGTCCTTACAGCTACGGGACAGTTACTTTTGGGAAATAACTTGGCGGCAATCTCAACTGTCGCATCAGGCCTTGCATTTAGTAACCCACTTGCAATGACCTGCGCTGCCATTGGTGCTATTTACTATGGATGGCAAGCTCTAACCGAAGATGAAAAGAATGCAATATTAAATCGGTTAACTCAAGCATTTGAGGTTGGTGCAGAGCTCATAAAGTCGATGATTTCATATGTAATTACTTCACTTAGTTCAATATTTTCAAAAGAAAACTTTGCCGAACTTAAAAACTTCATTGCGTCTGCTGCAGAAAACTTTGACAAAACCTTGGCCGACATTACTCGCGACTTAAAAGATAAATTCTTCGAGGTCATCAACCGGGTGGGTGATGCGATCAACGATGCATCGACTACAGTCAAAGAAGGTGCAGAAAAAACCAAAGATTCTGTCAAAGAAACTTTTGACAAGATGACCAAGAAGTCAGACTAATTGGGGTCAGATCAACATTGTTTTAGCCCGCAGGCAAACCCCGACTCATCTTGTAAGCCCGAGCAATCAACCTAGCCCCCTCCTCCGACAAATAGTCCTTGTGAGGCTTAATGCCCACCCTGCCCAAATCC
>JACCDX010713945.1_pt1 | contig 13689 bp, 12 predicted proteins | sample 7449681 | NCBI WGS metagenome assembly JACCDX01 (sample SAMN15323450, study PRJNA562643) | freshwater metagenome | isolation source: river surface water | place: USA:Blue River Watershed | collected 2017-08-18
ATTTTCAATAATAACAAAATAATTATATTTAGTAATTATAGCGTTTTTGATTCTATCGTTGGAATTAGAGAAGTGGTGTATGACTTCTCAACTGAGTCAATCCAAGAAATCAACTCTTTATTTAATTTCAACTTACCATTTATTAACATAAAATAATTATGTCTGAAAATAAAAATAAAATAAAAAGGTTAGAAACGATTAAGGCTAAATACTTACTTAGTCTTAATAATGTAATTGATAATAATGCAAGAGCTGATATTATCAATCGTATAAATGAAATAGATATAAAAATTTGGAACTTAATCTCCTATGACTTTAATGACAATTTTTAAGGTTTATTTCGTGATAAGCGTAATTGCTTACCTAACCAAAAACGAGTTCAAGATCAGTGATCGAATTAACTCAATAAATTACAAAATAGCTAATTGGTTATATCAACAAGCTGAAAAAATAGAAAAAAAAATTAACAAATAAAAATATGTTTACAAAAATTAAAACTGAAATTCAAGAGGCAAAAAAAATCAATATGTACTTCATAAAATGCTTTGCGTTTTTAATCGCTTTTGTCTCGATTCTTAATATGGTTAGCGACCCCAATGCTAAAATAGGATCAATGAATAAAAAAGATAACAACCAGATTAGTGTTGTTGAAAATCAAGAAACTCAAGCAGAAACTCAAGAAGTTCTAACAGTCAAAGAGTGTAAAGACACGTTCAATGACGATAAAGAGCTTTTGAAAAAATGTTTAAAAAACATAATTGAAAAATAATATGTCTAAAATAATTTACTTCATACTTATATTTATATTAGTATTTACAAATATTAATGTTAAGGCGGATAACGAAGCGGAACTTGCAATGGCTGAATTAGCATTGTTAGAGCTTGAAGATGACAAAGAGCTTAACTTATTAGTTGAGCAAGCTAAGAATATGGAAAAATTAGATAATAATACTACTGTAGATAGTAGATATAAAACTATTAATTTTGATAGTCTAAATCTAACTGAAAATCAAATTAAGCTAGGAAAAACTTGTCAAAGCTTAGGGATTACAGATAATGCTCAATTAGCTAATATTTTTGCCCAAGTAGAGATAGAAAGCTCATTTGTGCCAAAATCGGAGATCAAACAGGTCTCAAGAAATACAAGAAGACAAAGATATATACAGTATCTTCAATCTAGATACTGGCAAACTGGTTTTTACGGTCGAGGGTTAATCCAAATAACTTGGAGAAACAATTATAAGAAATTTGCTGATTTGCTTGCTGTAGATCTTATTAATAATCCAGAATTAGCAAATAATTTTGATATCGCCTCTAAAATCGTGTGCATCGGTATGAAAAACGGAATGTTTACGAGATTTAAATTAGATGACTGTATAAATGAAAAAACTATCAATTATTACTGTGCTAGAAGAATTGTTAATGGGACAGATAAAGCCCAGTTAATTCACGAAAAGAGTCAAAGCTGGTATAATATATTGACGGAGTCTTGACAATCTTTAAAAGTTATTGTACAATCTAATTAATCACTAGAAGATGTAACCTTGAGAGGAATACTCATGTACCAAGTCTTCAATTTTTTCCCTCTCGTAGGGAGGAAACAACAATTAAGATACCTAATGCGGAGCGTTGGGTATTTTTTCATATTGACTATTTTAACAAGTTATCATATAATAATGTATATCCTAACAATAAAACCAAATGATTAAATACTTTCAATTTTTAGCTTGGCTAATTTTCAGAAGTCAAGGGTTAATAACTTATTATATCGTTGATAATTATTACTCTAATCTAAAACCTTATTGGATAATATATTTTATTATTGCTAGTTCCTTGATTTATATAAGTGAACAAATGCAAAGACCTCTAATCAAATTAATATGGAACAAATAGTATTAATTATGATTATGATTTTAATAAATATATTAGCTCATTTTTTTGAACCGCCTCACTCAATTTTTATCAGGCAACAAAAAGAAATCCAAGAAATCAATAAAAAAATATTAGAAAGTAATGAAGAAATCATAAAATTAATAAAGAATAAATATGAATGAGATATTAACAATTTTAACCGCACTTGGATCTTTACAACTTGGTCATTTCTTTTTACAACTTTACCAAATGTTTTTAGACCATCAAAAAGCAAGTCAGAATTTTAAGATAAGTGAATTACAAGAAAATCTAAAAAATGCTTTATCAAGAATTGAAGAACTTGAGAAAGATAATAGAAACCTACATAATGATTTAAACGTTGTAAAAGAAGAAAACGCCATTTTGATTGGGTTGTTGCAATCCCAAGAGAATAAGAAAGAGATGATCCAAAAACTAATAAATAAAAAGAATAAAGAAATATAGTTGACAAAAAATAAAATTATTTCTATAATTAATTTACATTGGGTATCAGGCAAACGGTTAATTACCTAAGCATGACCTTGCCACCTTTAACGAGGTGGTAAATTTTTCAATATCAAAATAATATAATATTTTTTTAAAGTGTTTAATTTTTGCCTTTAATAATTTAAGTTACAGCTATTTAAATAATATATTTGATATATTAGCTTAAAATACTATAAAACCCTCTAAAACGTTAAATTAGAGGGCTATAAATTAATTTAGCTCTTTTTAGCCATTCTTTTTATCTACATCACTTTGGAAAAATAGATAAATAGCATCAATTAACAATATCACATATTGTAAGTTATTTTCTGTTAACGCTTTTGATAAGCTTTCCATTTCTGGAGTATTAAATAAATGAGGCACCGTCAAGCTTAACAAAGCAAGTAAAGTAAAAGTAAATTTTTTCCAACTAATTCTTTTCCCTTTTTTAATTTCGGTTTTTAATTCTTCAACTTTCTCTTGTGCTTTCGGTGTATTTAATATTTTTACAACACCACCAAGATCCACATTTTTAAAGTTATTAAATACTCCTTGCATTTTAGGCTGCTCAGAATCAGTCTTTCTAACTATTTCATTAGTTTCTCTAATCTTTGGAATTGGATTTTTTAATTCAGCTTCTACGATTTTGTCTTGCTTAAGAGAAAGATCGCTGTAAGCATCTTCTAAAATTTCATAATTTTCATTAAGTTTATTATAGCTATTTAACGCTGATTTATAATTGTTTTGTAACGCTTCTAATACTCTTACTATATATGTATCATCATTACTATATTCTTTTAATGAGTGGATTATGTTTGCTTTGTCTTCTATGTTAGAAACGGATAAAGCTTTAATTATGTTATTAAGTTTCATATTTTCTATGTTATTTTTTTCATCTAATAAAATTAGGGGGTCAGTCCCTCCCCAAAAACCGTTTTCCTGATTTAAAATTTTAATGTTGTTGTCTACTTCGTATCTACCTAAATGCAAATGTAGAGGATATCTGTTAAGTATGCCAAAGCCAGAGCGTCCCATTTTTCCTATTAAATCACCAACTTTAATTCTTTGATTATGTTTGACATTGATGTTAGATAAATGACCAAATAACCAAAGCAAATTGTTTTTATTGTCGTAAATAATAACAAATAGTCCGTATCCCCAGAACTTTTTTCTTGAGGCAAATGGATAATTTGAATCCCACCCCTGAAATATTACCGTCCCTTCTATTGGTGAATAAATATCATTATTTCCTGCGACAAAAGGCACTAAATCAAGTCCATCATGACCTAATCTTTGAATGTATTTTAAGCCTTCTTTGTCATTGAATCTTTGCGTAATTCTTTCCCCACCTTTAAAAATTCCTAAGTCAATTTTTAGATTTCTAATATTGTTAAATTTGTTATTGTTTATTTGTTCTCTAGTCATTTTTTTATAGTTTAATCATTAAAGTGCCGTCCGATTTTTTATATAACCTACCTTGTTCTACCCCACCAGCTCCAGCGGCTGCATTATCTGCATAAGTAGGAACGTTAGCAATAGCTAAAGATAGGAAAGTATTAATTCTAATTCTACCATCTGTTCGTCTCATTTCTAAAGCGTTGGCTTGCCATGCACCAGCATCGTTATAATAAGCAAATGCTAATTCACCTCCTGCGTTTGACCCTGTTTCGTTATTGACTAGGCTTACGCTTGCTCTATTAACGTTATTAGTCTTATAGAACAATGCAATATTGCTTGTTGCCACTGCTCTATTAACATTAACATCAGCACTAAACAAAGCCGAACCAGTCGTTGCTGAAATATAAGCTAATAATCCAGTGTAATTTCCTGAATAAAACTCTAACTGCCCACCGTTCAATACTTGGACTTTATTCGTGGTAGTAGAAACATTAAGCTGTTTAGTTCCTGCTAAATTAGCAACGTTAAAAGCTTCCGATGCGTCTAATTGTAAATTTTTACTTGTGGTTGAATCCCAATTGTTAGATACTGCAACCCAGCCTGTATTGCCTCCATTTGTAGTTTTAATATACAATAAAGCTCCAGAGTTAGAATCTTTATTATAGCAAATATCTCCTTTGTTACCAACAATATCATTGTTTGGATCTCCGAAAAATGAAAAGATATTTACACCTGTTAAATCACCAATTCTTGATAAATTACACAAAGGTGTTCCAAAATTACTATTTGAATAATTTCTTAAAACTCCTACTGTTTTATATATATCAGCATAATACAAACTTGACCTGTCATTTATTGTCCCAAAAACAAAATTATTAAGAGTGTTTTTCCATGTACCAAGGGCGTTTATATGATTATTACCTCCGTCATTTTCAATATCTATAATATACGCATCTGCTGTATTATTAATAGTTCCTGCTACTGATATTCTATTACCGCTTACTGATTTATTAGTATCAACATTATTAGAATCAAACAAAGGAATTGTAAAACTAGCACCAGACACTGAAGTGTAAGTATTTTGGTTAGTCCCAAGTTGTAACATAAATTTTGTGATGGCAGTTATTGAACCGTGCAAGTTCAAAATGTCTATGGTATTAAGATTACCAGCAATAACTACTCCAATATCACAGTTAGAAATATTAGCTTTTATATTATTGTTTTGTCCGTTAATGTATAAAGCAATAGGGGCTCCTTCGGAATACATATCTGAACAACGGACTGCAAAGACTTCTTCATTGCTAGAATAGTTGAAATTACCGACAAAAGTAGACACATACTCAGCACTTCCCCACGTGTGCCAATGACCACAATACAAGCTTGAACCTGTTATATTTCCAGTTCCTGAAACAGTGTTTTCTGTTAAGATTGCTCCGTGTACATAAGCTCTTGGAATTGCACCGCCTCCTACTTTAGTCGGATTGCCTGCGGTTGCTTGACTTTCACATCTAATCATCTCTATGTAAGAGTCATTAACTCCTTCATGAATATATCCTGCGATGTTATAATCAGATATATGTATTCTAGCATATTGATTTTCATGGAGTGTAAGCTTAATTGCTCCGCCTCCTCCTGCTTGGGTATCTTTTGCCCAAATGCTATTCATTGCAATTTCTCCAGCGTTATTAACTCTTAAATCACCTTGAATACTGATATTATGTCCGTACAATCCAACACACCTTTTCAAATTTTTGTGCCAGCCTTTTGTAAAGAAATCAGGTATTGGAGAATAAGTAAGATTTGCTCTGTTTCCATCAATTGTTAAATTTCCAAATGCGATGTTATTAGGGCATGTTATCATGTCTCCAGTGTATTTTAATGCGTCAAAGTTTTTAGTTATTAATACGTGCTTACTTACACCTGCTTTATGTCTAATCACAGAATGAATTAAACTTTCTCCATAAAACTCATTACCTGTATCTAAAATTACAGGATTTGCGACATCGTAAGGTGTAGAACTAGCTAATAATATTACTTTCTTTTTATTTAAAGCTCCGTCTGCTAAAGCTTGATTAATAGCAATTGAACAATCGTTATCATCTACTACGTAATCAGCCCAGCTTTTACGTCCGACCGTGATTGTTGAAGAGTCATCTTTCCAATTCTCTAAAGCTACAATCCTATTGGTTATTAATGGTTTATCTTGGGAATCCCAAAGTATTTTTCTTGTTGTCATAATTTTAATATTTAAATTTTAGCGTATACCAAGCTATCAGCCCCTGTATATTCTGTGTTAATAGTATTTCTAATTGTAGTTGTACAGGCTGTTAGAATACTTGTTGTTTCAGTTGAATCCATAGGGTGTTTATGTAGCCCTCCATATTGGTTGTTATCAATAACTGGGTAATTCAAATCCCCCATCCAATACTCGTCAAAGAATACATCGTGAGTAGCACTAGTTACTCCATTTGGTGCGTTAGATGGAAATGGACAGTTAAAGCTTTCCCATTGCATATATTGTAATTTTTGACTTCTACCATTTTGAAGTACGATACCAAAATGTTGTACGCCCATAATAGCTGGTTTATCCTTGATCCAGATAATAAGATTTTTAATTAAATCAGCCCTATCATTAATATTGTCTACAACCACAACTTGATTAGTTACGTTGGTTCCATTCCACCAAAAAGTTGCTGTTGTCCCATTGTATATTACTGGTAATACTCCAGTTCCTACATTCAATGTTTTAGGTACTAAGAATACTTTAGCAGGGATACCACATTCCGTTAATAACATTGGTAATTTCTTTTTAACATCTGTTTGAGCATTAAAGAAATTAATATATCTTGTTAAATTATCAACACCGCTTCTTGATTTCCAAGGTTCAGTAGTTGAAAATGAGCCATAGTAGTTATTCCCAATGAAATCGAAGTTATCCATGAAGCCTCCTGAGATTAAAGCTTCAATTTCAGTTGCTTGCCCTCCACTTGCGTATTGAGCAACATAGCCAAATAGTAGTTTACCACGGTTACCATTGTTCTTTTTATACCTTTCTATTATCCTATTATAGTAAGCAAGTTGTTTTTCTAAGTTTAATTGCTTATTTGTAGGGTTAGCAGGGTCCCACCAGAAAATGACTTGCCCGTATTGATTTACTGCAGTATCTCCTAATGAGTAGTTTCTTCCGCTCATTGTATAATCTAAGTTAGACTCATTAGCTAATAATACTTTAATACTTACATTATATTTAGCACTTAACTCATCTAACCATGTTAACATTTTGTGCATTTGGGTTTCCCATTCAACTAAGTAATAACCAAATTCTCTAAACCTTTCCAATTGAGATTTTGCAAAGCCTCCTGAATTATATGGGTGCCTACCGTCCCAAAGATTGAACGTTAAGTGTACGCCTCTTAAAGATGCTAATTTAAATATTTGCTCAAGTTGTTCAAAGCTAGAATATTTAACTGGCAAAGAAGACATTTTTCTAGTTTCCCTATTAAAGCCTTCTCCATCATAGACATAGCTAGCGTTGTTAAATAATCTATCAAACCAGTTTGAAGATCCTGCAACCCCCATAAAAACATCTCTTGCTTCGTAATCCTCATTAGGCATGTTTTCACCGCCATCTAAAATGAAAAAGTCATTAATCCCTGCTCTATCTTGAGTAAGATTAAATTTGTTTTCATTATTGTAATAATCAAATTGCTGATTAGAAGTATCTCCGTTAAAAATATTTTTATTGGTTAAACCTGCTACAACAATATTATTATATTGAGAAATCCTACCTAAAACTGTCGGTACTACTCGGCTATCAGAAGAAGTAGTCCCTGTCCAGTACCATTTAAGAAGTGGGAAAGAAACGTCAGCAAACCCTTTATTCATGCTAGTTGAAGTATACCCACTGCCTTCGTCTGATATTCTAAATCCAATTAAGGCTCTAGCTCTTCTAACTTTAAGATTAGAGTTACCCCCTGTTGCTTGAATAATATAATTTGTAGCGGCACTACCACCTACGCTTGTAATCGTACCAGAAATAGTTATTTGAACAGTGTCTAACGTTGCTTGTGATATCCCAACCACAGGTTTAAAAGCAATATACCCAGCTAGTCTTCCTTTATTAGAAGGTAACATTGTTGCTTCATCAAAAATTAAAGGTCTATAATCATAACTAAAGCCTGAAAGATTAGTAAAAGTTGTAGTAGGAATATCACTTACTTGTATATTTTGAGCCCATAATTTAGGAATAAATAAGACATCGCTTCCAAAGTCAAGCATTGAAATATTAGCAGCGTTGTTTGTTCCATCTTCATGGATATCAAGAGCTGAAGCCTGATTAGGTAGATAAACTCTTTCTGAATTACACCCCATATTTTGGGCTGTTGAAACTAAGTTTGTATCAGGTCTGCTCCCCATCAAAGACATTAAATAATTATGTAAACTTGGGGAATCATAAACAGAAACATTGGAATATACGCTTTCAAATTGGTGAAATTCATCACCGCAATTAAAATTATAACCAATAAACTTAGCGACTTTCCAATCTTGAATTTTTTCGTCAAAAACTTCAATTAACCCCGTTGTTTGATTTTTTCTATATTGTACTCCGCTTTTTGTTAATTTTCTTGTCATAATAATTAATAAGTATAGTTAATTATAATTACTGCCTGTAAGTTAGTATTTTGGTTTTCAGCAACTACATAAAAATGGCTATCAACTGGCAAAGTATCATTAGTAACTGTAGCAGTTAAATTAGTTGTTGATTGATTAGTTGTGTTAAAAGTAGCCACGGTTTGATCGTTTACATTTACTGGGCTAGTAATAAGCTTTCTTTTAATTGTAATTGTGTTGTTAGTATGTGAGCCTGCAATCCTTAATAGTCTAACTGATTGAATTTCACCAGCTTGGTCATTATCTGCGTAACATAGTTCATTTTCAACGAAACTTAAAAAGTTATTACCAACTGATAAGTCATTATTAATTTCCATTCTTGAAACTCCTTTAAGCGTAGAAACTCCACCCCCTCCAGATCCTTCACCTGTAGGTTCACCAGCTCTAACATCAAAATAGGTAAAGATGTTGTTAGTAGTAATAATAGGTGATTGCTCTTCTAATGTTTTTCTTGCCCATTCAAGTTTTTTTCTTACAGAAATAAATTTCCCGTTGTGTTTAAAATTAATTGTTTGATCCTTGTCAATATCACTTAGCCTTAAGCCAATGATGGAAAGCCCCTCGTCATTATAAAACGTAACTTCACTGTTAGTAAATTGACTTTGAGAGCTGTTATAATTATGTGTTTTAAATCCTGCCATATATAAAATAAGTATAACTTACTAAATATTTTTTAACAAGTACCTTTATTTCCTACTTGCAATTTTATTAATTATAGAAGAGGCTGTAACTTTACCATTAATATTATCCTGAGGGGATAGAACTATATTTACATCGTTAGTGTTTTGCAACGTAAATAAATCTATTTCTCCAAAGCCTCTCCAAACTAGATATGAGTTATAATAACTTTTATTTAAATTCCCTTGTAACAGTATTTTTTCTCCTTCGTTAATATATTCTGCAACCCTCATTTCTCCAGTAATAGTAGGAAACTTTTCAGAAATATTATAAATTAAATTTTTATTAAAATCTACAGGGTATTCATTTAATTGCCTAACAATTTTTGTTGGTTCAACAAAGTTAACATTACTTAAAACAATGTTACTATCACCGTTAGCTTCATTATAATTTCCACAACATATAGATACATTAAAAGTAGCCTCTTTAATAATATCTAAGTTATTAGTTGGTGGGATAACAAATTTAGTTAAAGTATAATTAGGATAATAAACTGTAAAGTTGCTATTAGGTAATAAATTATTAAGAAACGTGTTAATATCCACATTGTTTATTTCTTGTCCGTAATAATAATTAGCTGGAAGTGTATAATCTAAATGAGCTAGTTCTGAATGTAGGATAACCTCTAGCATATTATTACTTAAAGTTTGGTTTGTTGAATAAGGATCGTCTATCCATTTTATAGCTGTTTCATATAATTTTTGTGCGTTATATGTTGCGTCTTCTTGTTTTTCTAAAAATTTAACTCTAATTTTATTACCTATCCCTACATAATTATTGTTTTTTATCGCAAACCCTATTTTATTAAAAACTTGTTTAGAGATACTTTGATCTATAGTATAACCAGGGATATTAGCAATAACTGAGTTGTCAATAACTATAGTTTCTAATGGATTGTCGCTAACTACTGCTGCAAAAACGTGGCTATAGCTATTGTGCTTTTTCCTAAACCTAAATTTATACCCACCATCGGCCTCTAATAATACTTCCATATCTTGGCTTTTTATAAACTCAAAAGTATCTAAACTCATGTTATTAATATTAAAAACAAGCTTTAGTACTTTAGGCTCGTTTATCGCTGTTTCTAAAGTTGCCTTCATTAAACCTCCTCCCCCAAAAATTATAGGAGCTTTTATTCCTGTAGTTTTATTGTAAAGATGGAGCTTAAACATATTTTAATTTTGAATATATTGAACAGGGCAATAAACATTAAATTGTTGTCTTTTAGTTATTAAGCCTGGGACTGAATTATTAGGTTGTCCAATTACCCCAATATTTGTAAACAATTGCACAGTTAAGGTGTCTAAACTATTATCTAATCCACTTAATTCAAATATCCCATTATTGAAATCAGATATATTCTCAATCTTTACAGACCCATTAAATATTAAATAATCTCCACTTATAATTTCACTAGAATTATCTTTTTCAATCGTAACGTTAAGATTATTATTTGTTGGATTAAAATAGATTATATTATTAGCTTGATCCCATGAATATTGAGTGTTTGTCAAAGTATTCTGCACGCCTAAAGTATAAGGGACCGCCATTAATAATTGCCTATAATTTCTTATAAAGACTCTATAGATTGTTTCATTACTAGGAAATGATATTTGCCCATTTTGAATAATTATATCTCCATCAGGTTCAAAACCTGAAACAAAATTAGTTTTTTGAACAAATAATTCTGCTGTATGTGTTCTATAAAATAATATAGGAGATTTATAATCATTATCCCAAGTAATTTTAAACCCTGTTTTTGTAGACTCATTATATATTTGGAAAAACTGATTTGGTCGATCAAAAACCCCTGTAGTAATGTCCGTATTTACATTAGGAACTAGATTATATCTTTCTTGAGAATTAAGTTTAAATATCGCTTTATCTGCTCTTTTTGTCCCTGTATTTTCAATATCAGCATAAATATCGTAACTATTATTAAATGGGGCAAACCTTGGTGGATTTGGTGCAGTGAAAAATTTATTTTCTAAAGACAAAAAGCTTACAGGGGATATAGCCCCTTTAGCAAACGAACCAAAGATATAATTATTTTGAGATGCGTTATCAAAAAGTTGTTGGATATTTAATGCCTCTGTAGAAGTCCCAAAAAGCCTAGACTCCGCTTTGCAAATATAATAATCTTTATTTTCATTTAGGCTTTCTCTGTTTACAAAATGGGTTCTATCTATATTAAAGTCAAATGGAACAAAAGCCCCTCCTAAGGCTAAACTACGGCTTTCAATAATTTCTAAATTTTCTTCTATGTTATGGAAAGAAGTGGTTTTACATTTAACCTCAATTCGAACAGAATATTCATCACGATTTTTTTTCTCGTTAAATAGATTTTCAACACTAGGCTCATTATTTTGATCCGTTTTAACTATTCTCCCAACGTTGTAAACAATTTGATATTTTTGTTTATTGCTATTATCAGATATATCAAGAGAGTCATCAAGAACTTTTAAACCAAAAATGGGGATTAAATTTTTTTCTTTACTGCTAGTAAGGTAAGATAACTTTTCTAATGTTTGTAAATCAGTTTTCCCTTGTATTGTATAAGTAAGGGCGGCATAAATAGTGTCCCGAGATTGAGAATCCCCTTGAACATATGGGCTAGGTTCAATAAACTCCTCAATACTATAGTTATAGCTAACTAACCTTTCTGACTGAGTTTGGTTAATTAGTCGTCTAATGTTTATATCTCCTATTTGAAAAATGTAAATCATACTGCATATTGTGAAGCAACTGAAAGACCAGCCCCTCCGTTAGAATTAAAAGTAAATATATTATTATTATTGTTAGTAATAACTCTATTGTAATTATTAGTAATATTGCTTACTATTTTATTTACGTCAAGTACTCTATTAATTGCATCGCTAAATCTTTTTTCTTCACTTTCTACGCCAACAACTGCCCCAGCTACCATTTGCTTACCAATTTGATCTCGGAATACTGTCGAAGGAGATTGTATTCCTAACTGCTTTTTTGCCCAATCTACACCCCCATTAACAACATCTCCAATAGCCCCTGCTAATTTCCCTCCCATGTCTTTAACACCATTAATTAAGCCTTGAATCATATCTTGCCCCATCTGGTTTAAATTAACTTTCCTTAGAACTTCCATTATCGCCTCAGTAACATTGTTAAAGGCGTCCCCTATATTCTTTGATAGAGTTTTAACTGTTTCTACTAAGCCATTCCAGATATTCCCTGCAATTTCAATTAATTTAGGTTTTAACTCTTCCCATATTTTTTGAAGTTTGCCTATAAATTCGTTAAATATATTGCCTACATTTTTCCCTCCATTAGTAAATAAATCTACAATAACTGCCCAAATAAAAGAAAACACCGCCCCTAATACTTGAAAAGTTGCCGTTACAAGCTCTATCGCCGCAATTAAAACATTGATACCTGTATTAATCAAAAATATAATTACTGAAACAAGCGTATTGAACAAAAACGCAATCCCTACAAATGCTAAATATAATGCCCCCCCTACTATTCCTGCTAAAACAATAAGTACTGGTATCAAAACTGGTGAGATAACTTCCCACAATCTTTGCAAGCTTTCCCACAATGTAGCCAAAGTAGGCGAGATCGTTTCAAAAGCTAAAACTAAATTAGCCCAAGCCCCGCTTAAAAAGTCTTCAATAACTGGTAATAAAAATGTATTAAATACATATGCAATGTTATCAAAACCTGTTTTTAAATTGTCTAAAAATGGTTGGGCTTTTTTAATTGTATCTAAAAATTGTTGAAACTTTTCTTGAACAATAGGTAAAATTTCTTGGAATTTATTGAACGCATTAGATAGTTCATTTAATATTATATCCAAAAGTTTATCAAAAACAGGTTGAATAGTTGAGTTCCAGAAATTAACAAATTCTTGAAATTTTTGTATTAAAATAGGTAAAACATCTTTGACAAACTTATCATAAGCCGCTTTTAAACTGTCTAAGATTGATTTGTTTTCACCGCCCGCCCCATTAAACTTTTTAATAGCAGCCATCGCAAAGCCAAATAAAACGGCAAAAGCCCCTAAAGCAACAATGATAGGAGCTAAAAATACAAATAACCCTCCAAAAGCTTTAAGTAGAAGAGGAGCTAAAGCTTTCCCTAGCCCGCTAAAAATGGCGAGAATTGGTTTTAATAAAAATACTCCTAGCACTTTTGATAACACCCCTCCAATAAACTTAAACGGGGCTAAAATAAAAGGTAAAATTTTCCCCCCTACCCCAGCAATGCCAGAAAATAACCCAGTAAAAGCTAGCCCTACTTTACTTGCCCCAATAAAAGCAAAGCCTCCTAAAACTTTTGATTTTATTAATAAAAATATCATTGATATTTTAGAGCTAATAACCGCATTAATATTAAATATCTTGCCTAAATTTTTTTTAATATTTGAATCTGTATCAAGTACATCTTTTAATAAATTTTTAAATACACCTGAAAACAAACCTGCCCCTAAAAGAGCAGCTGAAACTGCTACAAATTCTTCTTTTAATGAAATTATTGTATTTATAAAATTAGTTACACTTGCGGGATCAAGTTGAGATATAAATTCTG
>JACCDX010747513.1_pt1 | contig 13683 bp, 10 predicted proteins | sample 7449681 | NCBI WGS metagenome assembly JACCDX01 (sample SAMN15323450, study PRJNA562643) | freshwater metagenome | isolation source: river surface water | place: USA:Blue River Watershed | collected 2017-08-18
ATGAAATTATTAATGAATAAATTAGTTAGTATGACAATCCTGAAGTTTAGTAAATGAAACTATTAATGAATAAATTAGTTAGTATGACAATCCTGAAGTTTAGTAAATGAAATTATTAATGAATAAATTAGTTAGTATGACAATCCTGAAGTTTAGTAAATGAAACTATTAATGAATAAATTAGTTAGTATGACAATCCTGAAGTTTAGTAAATGAAATTATTTTAATGATTTTGCTTAAATTCAGCAAATGAAAAAATATATAAAGATTTATTATTTATTAATAAAAAATGGATGAATACAAATGCAATCGTTGCGGTTATAAGACAACTAAAAAATTTAATCTAATAACTCATTTAGAAAGAAAAAGACCATGTCAAGCAATATTAAGTGATATATCATTAAGTGATTTATTAAGTTTAAATAAACCTTCTAAACAATATAACTATGAATGTAATATATGCAATAAATTATTTAGTAATAAAACTTCGAAATACAGACATCAAAAAAAATGCAATATAAATTCATCAAATAATACAATCGAAGAAAACATCGTAAATAGTGAAAATGAAGATAGTGATAATTTGAATGAAACAATCTGGATTGATGATGAAGCTGATGATATTTTAAATGACCCACCACCAATACCACAATCGCATATAACAGCTACCAGAATAATATTACCGAATATATCTACACAAGTAAATATAGTTGAAGAAGAAAAAAAAGAGATAATACAACCAATTATCGAACAGCAACCAATCATAACTGTATCATTAAAAGAATGTATTTCAAAAAACAAATCTATATTACCATATACAAAATATGATATTGGAATATTATTTAGGGACAATAGCATTGATTTAAAAAATTTAATAAAAAATGATGTTAAAATAAATAAAAACTTTGAATTAATAAATAATATAATAAAATTATTATGTTTTAATGAAAATGTAGGTAATAATTTAAATAGTTGCTATGATGTAAGTAAAAATAAGATAATAATAAAGATTTCAAACGGTGTATCAGAAAGATATTTAATTGAAGATTATTTAGCAGATTTTATAAATCAAATAAAGTTATTACTAACAAATTTATTAAAAAATAAATACGGTAATATAAAATTAAATAATTTAGAATCAGAATATATTTTAGATAAAATAGAGAAATATAAAGTCGATAATAATTACGATTATTTATTAAATTTATTAAAAGAAAATACAAAATTAGTTAGAAATCAATATAATAAAAGTTTATCATTACAATATGAATCAAATATTGTTAGATTAAAAACAAAATTAAGACGACCAATAGATTTAAATTTAGAAGGTAAAGTAGATTTTACGAATCCTGATAAATTTACAGACAAGTTATATCGAGGAGAAAAGTTTTATTGGGATACTTTTAATGATACTTATTATTATTATGATAGTAAGAAATTTGTTGGAAAAAGGATGTCAGTTGTTAATCGAATGAATGGATATGACACTGATGGAAATCCACTAGATTGACAGAAGCAATCAGATGGAAATCCATTAGAATAAATAGATTGACAGAAGCAATAAGATGGAAATCCAATAGATTAAGATTAACAGTATAAATAATAGTTATTTATACATTAAAAAAATAAATAATGTATAAATAAATAATTAAAGAATAACATATATTAATTAATAAAAATGTCAGGTAGAATTTTAGAAGATATAAAGTTAGATTTTAAAGATGTATTAATACGTCCCAAACGTTCAACATTAAAAAGTCGTAATGAAGTTTCATTAGAAGTTAATTATACTTTTAAACACAGTAAGCAACAGTGGTCAGGTGTTCCAATTATTGCTGCAAATATGGATACAGTTGGAACATTTGAAATGGCATCCGAATTATCAAAATATAAAATAATTACGGCAATTCATAAGCATTATTCATTGGAAGATTGGGTTGAATTTACTAAAAATAATTTTAATGAGGGTATATCAGGTTTAAGTTCAAATCCGACTATATTTGATTATATTGCAATTAGTTCCGGTATTTCAAAGGATGATTTCAGCAAATTATGTATGATATTAGACCGTATAAGTTTTATAAAAATGATTTGTATAGATGTAGCAAATGGTTATGCGGAACAATTTGTCGAATTTATAAAAAAATGTCGTTCGCAATTTCCAAACCATACTATAATTGCTGGAAACGTGGTTACTGCCGAGATGACAGAAGAATTAATTTTATCAGGGGCAGATATCGTTAAAATTGGTATAGGTCCTGGTTCAGTTTGCACAACACGTAAAAAGACAGGTGTAGGTTATCCACAACTATCCGCAATTATAGAATGTGCAGATGCAGCAAGAGGATTAGGTGGATTTATAGTATCCGATGGAGGATGCACAGTTCCAGGAGACTTAGCAAAAGCATTTGGCGCAGGAGCGCAATTTGTAATGTTAGGTGGTATGTTTGCAGGACATGAAGAATCAGGTGGTCAAACTATCGAAATTAATGGTAAAAAATACAAAGAATTTTACGGTATGTCCTCATCAGTTGCAATGATTAAACATGTTGGACAAGTGGCAGAATATCGTGCATCAGAAGGAAAACATGTAAGAGTTCCATATAAAGGCGCAATAAAAAACACAGTAAATGATATTTTAGGTGGAATAAGGTCCGCATGCACATATGTTGGAAGTGGAACTTTAATTGATTTACATAAAAGAACAACATTTATAAGAGTATCGCAACAAACTAACGAAATATTTACACCATTTAATAGTGAATAATTAAATTTGATAATATTTTTAATTATCAAATATAATATATAAAAAATGTCTTTACTTTACTTTAGAAAATTAGCAATGTTAAATGAAGAAAGAAATAAAATTCAATTATCTAATAATTCAACAAAAAAAGATTTAGATAAACAAACTAAAAAAGATACCAATGAAAAACTTTTAGATAAATTAAATGAAAAAGATAAAGAACATAATATAAAATCTAAATTATAAAATAAATTATACTTCTATTAAATCTTTGATTATGAATTAAATCCATCTTATTCTAATGTGTCTTTAATTATGTATTCAACCAATTTATGATTTTTTATTTTACTACGATGACCACATGCATCACATTTCATTTTAAGTTTAGTATTGTCTGAATTTAATTTTAATTTAGTTTCAGGTAAATCACATTCAGGGCATGCTATAAATTTATCGATAAATCTATATAATAATTCTTTAAGTAATTCATAAGAGTAATTACCATTTAAAATACCTACCGAATCAGTAGAGGAATAATTTGAAGAACTACCTAATTCATATCCAAAGTATTTAATAATATACTTTGGTTTAGTATGCAATGATTTAGCTACATCAGATAAATTGGTAATTTTAAGTTGGCGTTCTTGTTTTAATACCATCTTAGGCATTTTATAGCGATACGATGGGTCATTATTTTGGCGTATATTTAACATTTTGACATAATAATATATATAAGTAAAAAAACTTTAAAATATAAAAAAAAATTTAATTTATTTTTTTATACTTTATCAATTAATAACCTTCATCAAAGTTTCTATTATTACCACGATTTGCAATGAAATCTCTTTGTTTTTTATTACTACAAACACAACCACCACTACAACTATATGTTCCAGGACAACATTCAGGTTTGCATTGATTATATTTAAACATAAACATTGATTCAGGTGTTTCATTAGTTCCATCTACACTAGCACCAGTAGAACCCCATAATGGTCCGGATAAAGTTGGTTCTAAAGGTAACGGAGTTCCAGCAGGAACATACATATTACCGTTTTGTAATTCTTCTAATTTAGGATTACGCATAAAGTTTTCACCATTAGAATGTTTAAGTTTAATATTAGAATAAGGACCAATACCTTGTTCTAAAGGAGCACCACCTTCGAACATTTCAAAAGGAATTAAACCTTTAGAGCCAATAATTCTATCGAAACCTAAATCTGTTTTTAATTTAATATCAAAATACATGAAAAACATAACTAAAAATAATAATACAATAACTACAACTAAACCAAAATTCAATATTTGTTCATATTCCATTTATATTTTATAATATATTCAAATATAAATTTCTGAATAAATTATAAATTTTGTAAATAATTTAATACTTGTTTGCTAAAAACTTTTTCAATTTCTTTTTTATTCTTTTTATTTTTTTTGTTTGTTTTTTTCCAAATCCATAATGGTTTATTTTTATTAACAGCCTTAATATTGACAGCACCTAAAGATTCAGAACCACCTATAAAATTCTTAATATATGTATTAATTTCTTTAGAGAAACCAGAATCTATAACTAAAATACCACCATCATTTAATTTCATCCATATAATATCAATACTTGGAAATAAAAAATTAATAACCCAACTATCAAAGTCATTAAATTGACTAATACTTTGATTATATTCATCATTATATATTTCTCCTATAAATGGCGGTGGTGAAAAGAATGCAATAGACATTGAATTATTATATAAGTCATGTGGTAATTGAGCTCCTGGCATTGCATCGGAAATAAATCTAAATTTGTTTTTATCACCGAATTTACGTATCATTTTATCGTATCCTTCACGTAAATTAGTATTTGGGTCAATACCGACATATTTATTACAATTCATAGCCATAGATGCAAGTAATCTATCACCCCAACCACTACATACATCAAATATATTTAAGGGTAAATTATTATCCTTTATAATTTCACTTAATTCTTTTAATAACATAACATAAAAAGAAGCCCTTTCATTCATACATTCTAAATATGGACATCCTTTAACACTAGAAGCTGAATATAAACCTTCTCTTAAATTATATGCATCTATATCATCATTATCATTTTTAATACTATGATGTATAGCATCTCGAACATATTTATCATATTTATTCCAACCATTAATAGGCGAATCAATATAAATAGTAGGAGAATATTTACGTGTATTTAATCTAGGTTTTTCAGTAAAATAATTAACAATATTATCAATATTATAAAATGTATCTGCATCTGGTATATAACTCATATACAATTTATAATCGGAATCTTTCTTAGGAAATCTTAATGATAATGGAGTTTCAGTTTGTTCATTATCTAAAATATCATATGTATTAAATGACCATTTACCATTATAATTTTGTAATTTATTATACATTTCATCTAAATCAGTATCCGATAAATAATGTTCTGTATGCGGATATGGTATATTCATTGTATCAAAATAATCAACTAAACCATCTGTTAATTCTTCTTCGGAATACTTATCTTTTAATAATTTTTTAGATTCTTTTGATAAATTAAAATAATTATTTTTTTGTGTTGCTAAATCCATAACATCTGATAAAATTTTATTATTTTTACGTCTTTTTCCACCTAATTGAGTGCTTTGCATCGATTGAGGGACTAAATCAAAGATATATCCACCATTAATATTACAATGTGGTTCATTCAATATTTTACCTTTTGATTCTAAATAACTAATACTTACAGGACTAATATATCTTTTATTTGTATTTACTAATTTGAATATTCTATTACCAGTATCAGGTTTATCTAATAATGGTTCTATCGAACTATATGATACCATACCATTAATAGGTATTGATGATATCATTTTTAAATTGAATAATTTCATATTTTTAAAAATATTGTCATCATTTGCTTTCTCAGTCATTGCTTTACATGGATATGCAGAATTTTTAATAGCTTTTTTAGAATCAAATAATTCGGTAGTTGTTCCATATAAAAACTTATTTAATTCAATGATAATTGACCCACCAACTGAATCTAAAAATTGTTGTGCATTAACTAAACCATTGTTATAATCAAGTATATCTTTATACATATTTAAAGGTTCAATAATCTCAGTAGTATTATTAATTATAATATTATTAGTATCGTCATTATAATCTAAAATTAATTCTTTCCCAATTAATGACTCAACTAAATTTATAAATTCTGGATTTTCAGATAATCTAATTTTATCAATAACTGTATTTCCTTCATTATCAATTATTCTATTATATTCTTTAATAATTTGACTAATATTATATTCAACCGGCTTAAATTTTAAAATTGAATTAATAATATCTTTATCATTTTTAATACATGCTTCAATTAATGCCGAATTACCATATGCAGTTTGCGATAATGATATCTGATTAGAACTAAAGTCTAATAAATTTAAAGCAACATCTTTCATGTCATTTTTAATAGCATAAATTAATGGAGTATATCCAAAATTGTTAATAATACCAATAATATTATGACTACTATCATTATTAATAAGATTCAATGCAACAGTATTCATATTATTTTTACAAGCATACATTAATGCATTATTTTTAAAATCATCTACTTTATCTATCATATTTGCATCAGGGCCATATGTAATTAAATAATTAGCAATTTCACTATTACCAATAAAACATGCATAAATAAGAGGTGTTTGTTCATTATTATTTGGATTAAATAAAGTATCATTATTTTTATTAATAATAAGTTCAATATCAGGTGTAGATTTATTATTTTTAATAGCTAAAAATATATCAGTATTTTTATGATTAATAAGGTCTTGTGAAACATCAATAAAATTATTTTCTTCAGCAATTAAAATAGCATCTTTACCATCTTTATTTTTATTGAGTATATTTAAATTATAAATGTTTTTAAGTAATTCAAAAACAATATTTATTTGTTTATTAATTAAAGCTAATTGTAATGGTGTGTTTCCGTCGCTACCTACTAAATCTAATTTTAATTCAAATGATTTAGATTTTGATAACATTTTCATTGCAACTTCATTCATAGATAAATCATTAATAGAATCACGTAATAAATATATAAATGCAGTATCCCCTTCTTTACTAATATGTGATAAATTAAGTCTTTCAATTTGTAAATCTAATAATTTAAGAGAAACCGAATGTAATTTATTTTTACAAGCACACATAATTGGAGTATATTCATTATCATTAATTAAGTCAATTCCCGCAATATTACTATTAATATCCAGGATTTTATTGGCAACTTCTGGCATAGATTTACCAATAGAAATTAATAAAGCAGAATTATTTGAAGTATTAATATAAGATAATTTAGATATGTCTTCACCTAAATCTAATAATTTTAATGCAATATCGTTATATTTAAGAATACATGCAATCATTAATGGAGTTAATCCTCTATCATCGACATAATCTAATTTAATTTTATCTAATGAAATAATTTCATCTTTAATTAAATCTAGAATTTTATTAACTATATCTGGTCTTTTTTTCCACATAGCCGCAATAATAAATGGTTGTTCTTCTGAATTAATAGTATTTAATGTGTCTGGTTTAGTCTTTAAATATTGTTCTACTACATCAATTGGTGTATTATTATCTAATAATGTAAAAATATTATTAGTAAGAATATTAATATAACTAATAACATCAATTAATTTATTATCAGTCGCAATATTAAATGCATTTTTTTGTAAGATATTAACTTGCTCTAATTTAATTTTATCAGCCCCAAAATCTAACATTCTAATAGCAATTTTAGATAATGATGAATAACAAGCTAACATAAATGCAGTATTACCTTGTTTATTTATATGTCCTAATTTAATAACCGATGGAGCAAAATCTAACATTTTATTTAAAACATTTTCTAATCTTTTTTGACATGCAATCATTAATACAGTTTCATCTTTAAAATTAATATGTTCAATATCAAGTTCATCTGGTTTAAAATCTAACATTTTTATAACAACTTCTTCTAAACTATTTTCACATGCAGACATTAATGCGGTATATCCAGTTTTAGTAATTTGTTCTAAACTAATATCATCTGCAGATTTATTTAATAATTGTAATGCGACATCACTTAAACCATTCATACATGAATAAATTAATGCAGTATAACCGAGATTATCTATTTTACTAGTATCAATATTTAATTCTAATAATCTAATAGCAACTTTATCTAAAGAATTATTACATGCAATCATTAATGTAGTTTGTTCATTTTTAATAATATCTGCTAAATTATCATCAATACTAAACTCAAGCATTTTAATAGCAATATCAGATAATTTTTTTTCACATGCCCAAATAAATGCAGTATCATTATTTTGATTTTTATAAGATAAATTAATAGTATTTGGACCTTTTTCTTTACCAATCTCAAGAATTGATAAAGCTACTTGATTAAAATCAGTAGAAATACAACTATACATTAATGGAGTTAAACCAAGGTCATCAATAATTTCTAATTTAATTGATTCAGGACCATTAGTTTTAGCATAATCTAAAATACTCATAACCATATCAATACGTCTTCTAATTAATGCATAAATTAAAGGTGTTTGATTATATTTATTTACTTTAGTAAGTAATGTAGGTATGGTATTAATAGATTGTTTAAATTCAGCTATAGAACTTTTATCAATTAATGTAAATAAATCAACACCTAATACATTAATCATATTTATAACATCATTTAAACCTTTTGATTTAGCAATATCTAAAGCAGTTAAACCCATGTTATTTTTATGAGCAATTTTAATTTTATCATATCCAAACTCTAATAAATTAATAGCAACAGAATCCAGATTATTATCTATTGCATTCATTAAAATCGAATTATTATTTTTATCAATAAAATCTAATCCTAATAATTCTGATTTATCTTTAAAAGTATCTAATATTTTTAAAATAACAGATTCAAGTTTATTTTTACATGCAAGTGATAATATAGTATCATTGTCAAATGATTTATTAATATTTAGATTAATATTAGACAATATAGATTTATCAATAATTTTAATAGCAGTATTTGATAAATTATTTTTAACAGCATAATACAATGAATTATAACCCTTATTATCAGATGCATCTAAATTAACAGGATAATCGAGAATTTTTAAAGTAAGGTCTTCCATGCCTTTTTCAGATGCTAACATTAATGGATTTAAACCATCTTCATTAATTATATTTAAAATATCATTATTTAATAATGAAATAATTTCACTTATATTTGCATTTCTATTAATAAGAGAAAAAATAGTTTGATTAGACATTTATATATAATTGATATAAAAAAACAAAAAAATATTCAAAAATATTTATAAGACTATAATATAATTTATGGAATATTTAAAGAATGATATATGTAAATTTAAACCGTTATTTGAGTTTAATCCAAATAAAAAGGTAAATATTTTTTGCACAACTTTTTTTAAAATGAATAAGCATTATAAAGATTTTAATAAATATATAAATGGTTTAAAAATGTGGATAAATTATATAAATAATTCTAAGAATGATTTTATGTTTCGTTTATTTATAGACCAAAATATATTAGATGATAATGAAGTAATGACACTAATAAAATCGTGTAAAAAGATGCAACCAGTATTATATGAATGTCATGATTATATGGTGGGAAAATTCCATTTAGATTTATTTGGAACATTATTACGTTTTTTCCCATTGTTTAATTTTGAGAATAATGATGCAAAAAAGGTTTTTATAGTTGATATGGACTGGGTTAGCACTGATAAAGAAGTGTATCCAAGAATGGATTATATAATCGAATTTTCTAAAAAATATAAATATCCATTATTAGCTCATTATTCACCAATAATAGCACAATTTTATAATTTAATAGAAAAAATAGAGATTAAAAATATTATAGCCGCATTTTTATTATTTCCTAATGAGAAATATGATAAAAATTTAATATTGAATTTCATAAACGAAGCACCGTCAATAAAAGATATAGGTCCATATGAAAAACGTCTAACAACATTTGGTTTTGGAGTTGATGAATTATTTTTGAATAAATATTTTATAAATAAAATAAATTTAAAAAATGCTGGATTAGTATCTTTTTATTTCCCAAGTAGAATAATTTGGGAGTTATTAGATGAATATAAATTACTTAAAAATGATAAGAAAACATATGATGCATTAAAATATATTTTAGGTAAATTTTATAAAGAAAATTATAAAATATCTGATATGTTTAAATTATTAGATAAAGCTTTTTATGAAAACTTAGTTAAAGTTAATAATAGACTAGTAAAAAAAAGAGTGTCAAATAAAAATATCTTTAATGTTTATTATGCAAAACGTATTTATAATTATTTTAAAATTTGTATTGAAAAAAAAATAGATTGGATAAATTTAGAATTATTAGAATTTATAATTAAATATTATGATAATATTATATTATCTATATCAATATCTAATTATAATTACAAAAAAAATAAAATAGATAAAATATATAATCTAAATTCATTAAATTTATAATTTAAAATGATATTTGTAAATTAATTTCATTATGTTGAAAAATCAGTAATTATAAAATTATTTTAATATTATAAAATGGATAAGATTGAAATAATTAATTCATTAAAAAAATATGAAAAAGAAGAATTTAAATGTAAATTTTTAAGTGATACAATAGATTATTTTCATAAAATAAGAAATCCAATAACTAAATTAGAAGATAATGAATACTTATTAGCAGGTATAAAAATACATTTAATGTATAATAATTATTATGTTTATTTATTATCTGAATTAGAGTATGATAATAAAACATATAGAGAGATTAATTTATCACAAAAAGCAGCCAATAATTTAATAAATCAAATTGATGGAATAAATAATGGTAATTTTAAAATTTGCAATGAATTAAAATCAGAAAATATAAGATTTTATTTATTAATATCGGAAACAAAATTAAAAGGTCATAAAGTTGTAAATGAAGATATCTATAATCCATTATTAGGAATACATTCATTATTTTTTTTAGAACATCAAAATTTAAATACATATTGTTCAGAAAAATATCTGAATGAATCAACAGAACTTTATAAAGAATTACATAGAATATATAAATTAATAAAAAAATTAAATATAATTCAGAAAGAAAGAATGTTATTTTTCAGTGGTTTAACATATCATTTTTTAGGAACTGTTCATACAAGAGATATAGATATTTTTTACGTATCAAATAATATTGATGAATCTAATAAACTGATTGATAAATTTAACTTAAAAGATACTTTAACTGAATTACATATATTATATCGTGATGATTTAAGTGATATATTAAAATTAGAGGAATCAAAAAATTTGGCAGATAATATAGAATGGAAACAGAATTTTTATAAAAATATTTATCCATATTGGGGTGGAGCAGAAAATATATATGAATCACTTATAAATCCCAAATATCATTTTTATTTTATGGGTTTGAAATGTATAGATATATATTCTAATTTTAAAAAAGCATTAAGTAGGTCTCAACCATTCCAAGTAGTGGATGCATTAATGTTATTAAGAAATAATGGTTTAAAATATTATAAAGAATATTGTGTTAAAAATATATCAATTAGACAAGGAAATGCAGTAATAACAAATGATAAAAATGATATGATTCAATTTAAGAAAGCAGTAATAAAATATTTAAAATTATGGTATAATGTTGGAATACAAGAAAGTCAATTGGATAAATTTTTAGTTAAATGTCATGAAAAAGATGGAACAATATATAAACCAACTGATATACCATGGCAATATAAAGATAAATTATCAATACAACAAATTATAATACATAGAAATATATCTCAACGATTAATAAAATTATATAGTAAAAAAGGTGATTCATTGTTAGATATAGGATGTGGAAAATTAACTGGATTAGAAATATATGAAGAAATAAAATTAAAAAATGTTTATGGAGTAGAACCATCGTTAGAATCAATAAATAAAGCAAATGAAAGAATAGAAAAGGTTAAAAAGAGAGGAAGTAAAATACATTATGAAATTATACAAGGATATGGTGATAAACCAATTGATTTTAATAAAGAATTTGAAATAATAACATTTATATTTACAATACATTATATGTATGATAATTTAGATGAAGTATTTAAAAATATAAATAGATTATCAAAACCAGGAACAATAATAATAATAACACTTATAAATGGAAATAAATTAATAAATCAATTAAGAAAAGATAATAAAGTTGAAGTAAGACAAGATGGAAAAGAAATATATTGGGGTGTTTATAAATACAATGATAATTTAAAGATGGATAAGTTTAAAGCATTATTTTATATGAAGGATGTTTATGGTGTAGAAAATGGTTCAGAAGAATGGGTTGTAGAACCAAGAAATATAATAAATTCTTTTAAAAAGAATAATTATAAGTTAATATATAATGAATCATTTTTAAAAGAATATGAAGATTATTTTAATAATAAAACGATAGAAGATTTTCAAAAAGAAATATTAAATTATCAAGAAATATTGGTATTTAAGAAGTTATAATATTAAAACTAATTTCTAAAGTAATATAATAATTATAAAAAAATGTTAAAGTTAATGTATTGGTTCTTTATTTTAATGTATTCATATAATGAAAGATATAATTTATTATTAATTTTAAATGAATTATATTATAATTATAAACATAGTAATGATAATAATTTTAAAATAAAAAAAAAGATAATTGAAAAGATAGATGATTTTTATGTATTAGAATATGAGTATAATAATGGGAAAAAGTATTTATTTATATCAAATATCGAAGTTTTAGAACCACCATATGATGTAAATCATATATTAAAATATAGAAATAGCAAACAAATAGTGAAATCAGATGATGATATAATTTTAGGAGATATAATATTAAAAAATGATAAAATAGTAGAAGGATTAGATATGATAAAGATGTTGAGTGGTCCATTAGGAAATTTTTATAATGATATAAAACATAATGGTTTTACATTAGAAAGATTTAAAAAAGTATCAAAAATAGAAAACGGTTTAGAAATAATAAAAAAAATAGAAATAATGGATTCAAATGGACAAATAAATGAATTTTTATAAAAAAATTGATATAAATAATAAATAAATTAAATTATTTAAAGAATATTATAAATAGATATTTATAGGAATGGGTGATACACAAGGTAATATTGATTGTTCTTCAAATTTCGACCATGATAGACATTTATTAAATAGTCAATGGGTTGTATGGTATCATAATCCATCGGATAAGAATTGGACTCCAGAAAGTTATAAAGACATTTTAGAAATACATAGTGTAGAAGATATGCTTGTATTAAAAAATAGTTGGGAACAATGTTTGCCACTAGTTTCAGAAGGAATGTTCTTTATGATGAGAAAATTAAAGAATGGACAAGTAATATATCCATTATGGGAAGATAAAATGAATCGTAATGGTGGTGTATGGTCTTTTAAATTAGATAAAGAAGATGCACAACGAGTATGGTTTAAATTATGTTCTTATACGATAGGAGAAACAATATGTGCCTCAATTAAAGATTCATTAGAAATTACCGGTATATCAATATCCCCAAAGAAAAGTTTCTGTATTATTAAAATATGGAATCAAAATAAAAAAAATAATGACGTAAAATTATTATCAGCAGAATTAAGTAAATTTTTAAATATTAAAGAAGTATTATATTCAGACCATGATAATAATATAGAAAGAGATGCAGAAAAACGCTCAAAATATGAACGTAGATGGAATGATGATAAACATGACAAATACGATAAATATGAACGTTCTTTTGAATTTAAAGGTCGTCGTTTTTAAAATTAGATAAAATAATAAATAATTTTTATTTTATTTA
>JACCDX010801196.1_pt1 | contig 13682 bp, 6 predicted proteins | sample 7449681 | NCBI WGS metagenome assembly JACCDX01 (sample SAMN15323450, study PRJNA562643) | freshwater metagenome | isolation source: river surface water | place: USA:Blue River Watershed | collected 2017-08-18
GAATGTAAAAGAACATAATAAAAAATACGAAAAAATATCATTATGGTCTCGTATATCTTCATGTTTTGCACATATATTTATGTTTATACGATATTTATGTATATTTTGATTTTATTGCATGTAATTTCCTGATTCAAGATTTAATAATTCTTCTTTTGTATTAACACCAAGTATTTCATGTCTTTTATTGTCATCTATCACGAATGTTTCGATATTTATTTCACTTTTATTTTTAATAATCTTAACGATATCAGTTAAATAATATTCTTTTTGATTGTTATTATTATCAATTAGAGGGATAAATTCCTTCAATATTTTGGAGTGAAACATATAAATACCTACATTAATTATTTTTATATTTTTTTCTTCAATAGTACAATCTTTTTCTTCTCTTATGCCAATAAATTCATTATTATTGTTATATAATATTCTTCCATAACCATATGGATTGTCTAATTTAGCAACAAGCAATTTAGCATCTTTCATTTTATTTTTATGTCCAACGAATTCTAAGAGTGTTTGATATGATATTAATGGCATATCACCATTTAAAATCAAAACTTTTTCATCATCACTATAATAATTTAAAGTACACTTTATGGCATCTCCAGTTCCATATTGATTTTCTTGTCTAACGTATTGAATAATGTTTGTATCAAATAAATTATTAAATTCATTGTTAAAACCAATATAATTATTAATGGTATTTTGTATTAATAAATCATGTTCTCCAGTAATAATAATTATTTTATTTGGATTTAATTTTAATGATTCATTTATAATTCTAACGAGAATAGGTATTTCTTTAAATGTATGTAATACTTTGGGAATATTTGAACACATTCTTTTTCCATTTCCACCTGCCATTATTGTTACTGTTAAATTCATTATATATTTAGATTATAATGATATAAAAAATATAAAATAAAACCAAATGAATTAAAAATTTATTAAAATTCTATTATATGAATCACAATTAAATGGTTGAAGTCTAGTAAAGTAACATACGTATGGAGATATTGCTATTTTATATGATTTATACTCCAATTCTTTTAAATAATAATAATCTTCATATTTATCATTTTTAAATAATATTTTTTCTGTTATTTCTGTTTTTAAAGCAAAACTTATACCAACGCGACATTTATTTATGAAAATATCGTGTTTTGATGGCAAAACAATATTACTATTATCTATCATTCTAAATATACATACATCCAAGTTATTGTTTAATTGAATCTCTTCTTTTAATCTATCAATATAATCACATGATAATGTATCATCATCGTCAACAAAACCAATCCATTTTGACATTTTAACATGAGTGAAACCTATGTTTCTTACAAAACCTGCTTTATTACTTGTTCCAATTTCACCCTTTTTCTCTATCTCAATTATTTTTATTCTTTTATCTTTTATGTCAAATGTATTTTTTATACCATCAAATAATATAATTGCTCTCCAGTCTTCGTCATTTAAATTTATTAGTGATGTTACAGTATCCAATAATGTTTTTCGACCAATACTGGGTATTATAAATGTGATAAATGTTTCTTTTAATTCCTCTTCGTTATTTTCATTCTCATCTGTATATTTGTCATTCTCATCTATAGAATAACTGTCTTCTTCCTCTATGTTTAAAGTAATATTGGTATCAAATTCAATGACATTTTTTTCCATATCTTTCGTTAAATATTTTGTATTATCGCAATTGATTACTTCTACATTCTCCGTTAAGTTATCGGCATTTTCACATTCAGTTATTTCCCCATCACAAATCACATCTACATTCTCCGTTAAGTTATCGGCGTTTTCACATTCAGTTATTTCCCCATCACAAACCACATCTATATCTACATTCTCCGTTAAATTATCGGCGTTTTCACATTCAGTTATTTCCCCATCACAAACTACATCTACATCTACATTCTCCGTTAAGTTATCGGCGTTTTCACATTCAGTTATTTCCCCATCACAAACCACATCTACATCTACATTCTCCGTTAAGTTATCGGCGTTTTCACATTCAGTTATTTCCCCATCACAAACTACATCTACATCTACATTCTCCGTTAAGTTATCGGCATTTTCACATTTATTTAATGTACTATATATATTAATTAAAGATTCATTTATTATTGATAATGATTTCATCATATCATTTTTTTCCAATAAATATTTATCAAAACCAATATACTTGAACAATATTTCACTAGTTTTATTTTCTCCATTAACTTTATTTATTTCAGTTATATTTGTATTTGCTTCACTAATTATATCTATTTCAGTCACATCCGTGTTTACATCATTAATTTTATCTTCTTTGGTAACATTCGTATTTGCTTCTTCATTAATTACATTTTTTTCAACAATTTCAGTTTCTTTTGAATTAACATCATCACTTTTTGTTAAATCTAACTCTTTGCAATTATTTTTTAACCAATGATTATATGCATCATATTTTGTAGTAATATCTTTATAAATAGTTATGTAAAATTTCCAATCAAAATTATCATAACTATTTTTATTGCATATTCTATTTTCAAGTATACCATTATTTAAATAATGATGTAAAGCATCTTCTTTTGTTTTTAATCCTTTAATATCATCGTATAAACTAATATAAAATATCCAATCAAAATAATAATATAAATTTTTATTAAATGTTCTATTTTTAATTTTATCATTAAGAATATAATGTTTGATTGTATCATTTTTATTTGTTAAATGTTTAGTATCATCATATAAAACAATATAAAATTCCCAATTAAATAAGTCAAATTTTGTTTGAGTATATATTCGATTTTCTAAATGACCTACTGTAATATAGTGCTGATATGCTATAATTTTATTTTCAATGTGCTTTATATCGTCATATATAAATACATAAAATTTCCAATTAAAATTATTATAAATATCTTTGTTGAAAATATTTTTGTTCAAATTTTTATTTTTTAAATATGCAACATAACATTTATTTTTGTTGTTATTTTTATCATTATTGAAATATATAAAATTATAAAATTTCCAGTCAAAATTATTGTAGTCATCTTTGTTAACAATTCTCCCCTCTTTTTGACCATAATTATAAAAATGTAAAAACGCTTCCTTTTGAGTCTTTATATCATTAAGATCATCATATAAATATAAATAAAATTTCCAATCAAAATTTTCATACACACTTCTATCAACCAATCTATTTTCAAAACGACCATTGTTCCAATAATGTAAAAATGCATCTTTCTTTGTTGTAAAATGTTTTAAATCATTATTAATAAAAATATAGAACTCCCAATCGAAATTATCATATATATCTTTATCTGCTAATCTATTTTCACGCATACCATGATTTTTATAATGTTCATATGCTTCTTCTTTGTTAAACTGTTTAAGATCATCATATAAAAATAAATAAAATTTCCAATTAAATTTTTCCATTTATTATTATTAATTATATAAAAAATATATAAAAAAATAATATAATTTACGAATTAATCAACCGTAACAACCTTCGCCAAATTTTTAGGAATATCTGGATTAATATTGCGATTAATTGACATATAATATGCAAATAACTGTAGTGGTATAATAGCTAACAGCGAATTATATGTTTCATTATTTCCAATAAATATCATATCGCATTTATTTCTTATATTTTCAGGTATATTATGATTATTTGTTATTAATAATATTGGTGAATTTCTAGAATATACCTCTTCAAAACAATTCATTATCTTTGCATTATTTTCCTCTAACGAGTTTATTATAAATACTGGAAAATTTTCATCCAATAAAGCAAATGGACCATGTTTTAATGAACTTGCAGAATATGCCTCAGAATGGATGTAAGATATCTCTTTAATCTTAAGTGAACCCTCGCGTGCAATATATTCATCTGTCCCTTTCCCCAATAAAAATAAATTATTATATTTTAAATATTTATTTACAATATTTGGTATTTCTCTTTCGTTCTCTTCTATTGTATTTTTAAAATCATTTGATAAATTGTATAAATCCTTTATCATTTTTATTCTCTTAATCTCATTTAAATCATTAATTTGTGCAAACCATATCGCAACCAAAGATAAACAAACGACTTGTGATGTAAATGCTTTTGTTGAAGCAACCCCATTTTCTCTTCCTGCGTTGCAATATACACCACAACTTACTTCTCTCGCTATTAAAGAATCAACAACATTTATTATACCAACTGTTATTATATTATGTCTTTTAGCAATATCAATACATCTATATAAATCTTTTGTTTCACCTGATTGTGATATCAATAAAAATATTGTTTCTCCCATTTTTGGTATATCATTTTCATTAAATTCAGCTCCATCATATACAGCAACTACGTTAAAATTACACATTTTTTTAAAAAAATGCATTCCATATAATCCTGCATGGTAAGATGTGCCACAACCCAATATTATTACATTATTTATTTTTTTAAATTTTTCTGTATATTGTTCTAATCCTCCAAGTTTTACATTGGAATTATCCTTAATTCTACCACCTCTATTAATACTATTGAATATTGTATTGGGTTGTTCATTTATCTCTTTAATCGTCCAATGTTTATACGGAAAAGGTGTTAAATCATAATTTGTTATATTAACACGTTTTGTTGTATAATGATTGGTTGTTTTTACGTTTATCTTACATATCTTTTCATCCTCCATATATGTATTATTTATTACACATATATCGTCATTATTTAAAGTTATATATGTATTTATCATATTGCAAAATCCACTCTGCTCAGATGTTATTATAACGGTTTCATCATTATATCCAACAAGTAATGGACTTCCATTTCTAACAGCATATAGATTATTGGAATCATTTTTATTTATTATGATTAAACCATAAGTTCCTTCTAGTTTTTGTATTGTTTCAGCGATTGCTTTAAAAGTATCATTAAATAAACAGTAATAATATGATATTAGATTAACAATGATTTCTGTATCAGTTTGTGAATAAAATGTGAATCCATTCTTTAATAAAAAAGATTTTAACTCTAAATAATTCTCGATAATTCCATTGTGAACCAAAACAAAATTTCCATCATTTGATATATGGGGATGAGCATTAATATCATTCTTGGCACCATGTGTTGCCCATCTATTGTGTCCAATACCAATATTAATACTCTCTTCATGAGGTAAATTTAAACTTAATAATTTATCAATTGATGATATTTTATTTGTCGACGCATATTTATGTATTTCAAAATTTCCATTTTTTAATATACACATGCCAGATGAGTCGTATCCTCTATTCTGCAATTGAATTAAACCATTTATAATAGTTTCATTAACGTTAATATTTGACTGGTTTGTTAATATTCCAAATATTCCACACATTTATTTATCTATTTAGGTTCAATATAAAAAATATATTTTCTATACGTTATTTTAATTTATATAATTTGTGCAAATAATATAAATTAAAAAACAATGAATATTTATAATGATCAGCATTTTATCTCATTTGGAAATAACATGTATGAAAATTCAAAGAATCGTATAAAGAGAGAAGCTATTAAAATGAATACTTTTAAAACAATAACTCTTTATTCTCCAGATGACTACGACAATATTTTTAAAAATAAATTTGAAAATATATTAAATAAAGAGAAAGGGGGAGGCTTTTGGTTATGGAAAGTATATTTTATTAAAAAAAGATTAGAAGAGATTAAAGATAATGATTTTCTAATATATTGTGATTGTGGTTGTACAATTAATCCAAACAATTTAGCAAAAGAACGTTATTATCAATATTTAGATATGTTAAATGATTCTAAATATGGTATTATCTCTTTTAAACTAAAAAAAAACTTGGAAGATAATGAATGTTTAGAAAAATATTGGTCGATAAAAGAGATTTTTGAATATTTTAATTTATCGTTGGAATCTAATATTGCAAATTCTCATCAATATGTTGGAGGTATATTAATAATGCAAAAGAAACCACATCTAACAAATATTATCAATCAAATATTCGAATTATTGGATTATGACCAAAATTTAATAACTGATTATTATAACGATAAAGATCAATATCCTTTCTTCTGCGATGCACGACATGACCAAAGTATATGGAGCATAGTACGTAAAATATTCGGTTCTATTGTAATTGAATTGGATGAAACATACTATCATTCTGTTATAGAAAATAATGGTAAACAAGATTGGACAAATCCTTTGTGTTTAAAATATCCATTTTGGGCAACACGTTTGTCTGATAAAAATGAGATGTGAAACATAAAACAATTTGATTATGGTTTGTCATTGATAATTATATTCGTTTGATTTCTACAACAATTTTGTTGAAATCCCACATGATCATTATGAATTGTTGAATTTTCATTCAATAGATTAACAAAATTATATTTGTAGACATATGTATTTAGATTTTCATATAAATAGATATCGGCAACTTTCAATTCCATTCTACTTTTCCATATGAATTCACTTTCGAATTGTTCCATTATTTTATTAATTCCACTTCTTGAAATGATATAACATCCTGTTCCATATATATACTTATCAATTCCCTGATCAAAATAATCTTGCCACAATACATATGTATCATCCAATTCAAATAAACACAATTTATTAATTAATAATATATCAAAATCAGATGGTGCATCAATTATAATTTTTTTCAAATCAATATTAAATAATCCCACATTATCAAAAGATATGTCATCTTCACATACCATAAAATAATCACCACTAATCCTTGATAGATAATTTATAGCTTTAATATGTGATAATGTACATGCTATCTCATAATTACTCATCTCCTCATTAATCTCAACATTTTTTATCATATTGCGGACATCTTCTCTTTTACCATCAATTGCGCTAATTCTCGTATTTTTAATCGCTAGATTTCTAAAAAGATTTTCCATATGATCTCTGCGTTCCATACTTCTGTCTAAATTTATCCAAACAATTTCGCTTACATAATTTATTTTTTTTAAATCACTATCAAGACACGGTATTATATTATCATTTTTATTAATATAGTCAGATAAATATCTTTTAACCACTTTGCTACCATTGTATGGTACACAAAATGAATTTATAATGTAATCTATCTTATCATTATATATATCAATATTTTTATCATTTCTATTATTAACATAAATATTCTTCTCTTCAAATCCAAACAATTTATTTATTTTACTGCCAATGTACTCTTCAAAATTACCGAAATTTATTTGACTTTCTTTGACAAATATATTTTCTTTAATAATAAGTTGATGTAAACTTTCATCAGTGTCTACTTTTTTAATATATTCCAATAAATCTCCATAATTTTTAAAATCGTAAACATAAATAATTCTTTTTTTATTAATAATATCAAATATGTCGTTTGGACCGGCATATATTGGAATAGAACCTGCCAATATTGGATTTATTAATTTTTCAGTCATGTATCCTTTACATATACTATTTTCAAGCGCCAATACAAATTTATAATCACTGTATCGTGCAACGGCAATATCATTATATGTTTCATTCTCATTATATACAAATCTGTCGTCGTCAACAATATTTGAACATGATTTCCCTAAAGCATCAACCTTTTTATATTTTGAAATGAAATTATATATCTCTACGCGATATGGAACATCATAACTGTACATATATGCGCAAAATTTACTCTTTCTTTTCATATTATATTCCATATTCATCTTCCAAATATAGTCGTTCTTTCTTTCCCATAAACTACTGAACATTTGCGGAAAGTAAATATTGTATCCGTTAAAAAATTCTTTTGTTGTAAGTATTCCTACATCAGTACCGACATTGCATTTTCTATTTTCACCATTTATACATATGTTAATGTTGTTTTTATTGATTTTATTGCTTTTATTACTTTCATCTAATAATAGAGTTAATTCTTCATCTAATACAGTATATAATACAATATCAGTAGATTCATCTATAAAATGAACAATCATATATGAATTAAATTTACTTAAAATTATTTCAACAAGCTTGGAATAATAGAGTTTAAATTTATTGCTGATGTAAATTTTTACTCGATACCCTCTTAATACTTTAAATTGAAGTCTCTTTAATTTTCTCAAAAATTGCATATTTTCATTCGTATTAAAATTGTCAATCATATTAAAGTTATTCTCTTCAGTTAAACTTGGTTTTGAAACATCCATTTTAAAAAGATGATTAATAAATAGAACATTTAAATTATTTGTTGTTTTAATCTTTTTTTTATTGGAAAAATCATGTTTAATATCAAATGCAATATCACATAATAAAATGTCGGATACATTATCAATTGGATCGAATCGCGATATGTATATTTCTAATGCTTTTCGCGACATTAATACGCTAAAGAATCCACCTATCTTAATCTTTTGTAACAAATCATTTTTTGGTTTTAATATAGAATAACCATATATTTCATCAATATTATCAAATAACAAAGATGAATCTTTCTCATAATCAAGAAATCCAAAATACAATATATCAATATTTTTATACCTATCAAATATTAAATCCAATACTTTGAAATATCTTGTATTGAAATATATGTCATCTTCTAATATAAGGACATATTCGTAATTATTTTCAAGCGCTTCTTTAATAACTTTATGTTGTTGAATGTTAAGACCAAATGTTCCCACTTTTAGATTGGGATAATTTAAAACCGAACAATTGTAAATTCCCATATTGACAAGAGTATTTATATCAGGAATGTTAAGTCCCAACAATCCGTCATAAAAGAAATTATCCTCTTTTTCATTTAAAAGATTACAACGTACTTTCATGGAATTTCTCTTCTCAATATCAAAACCTAAATTAAAACAATACACTTTATTCCAATATGAAGTTACTCTAAAATATGTGTCCCACAAAGTACTTGATAAAATCCCCATATTGTTATTTTCACATTCATTATATTTGAATAATGGTCGCGTTACTTGACCAATGAAACAATCTTTTAGAAGATTTGATTTATTATTTTTATAATTTTCCAGTATTTTTTTTAAACCTTTTTTTGATATAAAATACGCATCAAGCAATGGTTTATCACACACATCTATTGTTATCTTATTCTCAATTAAATTATAAAATTTATCTTCATCACATATTATTGTCAAATCAATGATATCATATATTTTTCCATCATTTAATGTTTCATATATGTTAAAATTATCTTTATTCAATTGACATGTTAAATAATCGAAAGATAAAAACTGATTATTTATAATCATTATATTCTCATATTCTGTTTCATATGCATTCTTTATAATCTCTATACTATTTAATAATTTATCGGTTGTTTTATTTGTATATTTGAAAGAATTAACGAATTTAAAAGAGTCATTTGATATGAATTTATTATTGTCACATACATACAAATTTATATTTTTAAAAAGATTTAATAATTTTACGTTTTTTTCATCACAATCTCCTATATCTTGATTTTGATTTTCATTTTCATTTTCATTTTCATTTTCACTTCCATATCCATTTTTATTTCCATTTCCATAATTTATATTTATATGATTTTTAACGTTAAATCCCTCATTAATGATATATGAACTATTTATTAATCTATTTTCATTCTTACCATACTTTAACCAATGTTTAAATGCTTTAAAACGCGTATCTATTCCATTCTCTTTTAGGTCACTGTAATGATTAATATAGAATTTCCAATCAAACTCTTTAAAAGAGATATCATCCATATTTGCCACGCGCTTTTCATCATATCCCACATTCATCCAATGCTCATATGCTTTATTTTGCGTATCGATACCATTTGGAATCAAATCCTCATAATACAACAAATAAAAAGCCCAGTCAAAATCACGCAATTTCTCGTTATATATACGACCTTCTTTCTTACCTGTTTTTATCCAATGATTGTATGCCTTCTCCTCATTATTTATTCCATTTTGTTCTAAATCCTTATAATAGTCTAAATAAAATTTCCAATCAAAATATTCCATAATAATAATTATTTATTAAAAAATAATTATTATGAAACGAAAAATTAAAATATACACAGTAAAAATATTTAATATGATTTTATCATAAAATGCAGAAAATATTATCTTATTATAAATATATGAAATATATATTTGAAATAAATAATGATTTTAAAAATATAAAGATAACATTTGATGAACCGAAGGAGATTGAATATGATAAAACGTTATTTTGTGAATATAATGATTTAGCGTCTAAAATTGATGATACTAATAAATATAAAAAAATATTTTCATCCTATATGTTATTTTATGTTTTTACTGATAAAAGATTAAAACTTAATAAAAATAATGAAAAAATAAATCATAATTATGAATATTATAATATACTTTTAAAAAAAATTGGTCATTATTATAATGAAAAAATATTTTATGTGGAAGATATTAATGATTTAAATAAATTTAAAATAACAAGTATCAATAATGATATAAATAACAATATTAATAATATATGTAATTTAACATTTTCATATAATAAAATTTATAAGAATACAAGTAGACATGTTCTTGAAAAAAATATCAATAGATTATTATTAATATTATTATATAATTTAAATGACTATTTAAAAAAAGGAGGTGGTTTAATGATAAGAATATACAGTTTTACAGATTATAAAACATTTTTAATATTTATGTTATTTTTATCTTATTTTAAAAAAGCATACATTGTATTTGGTAATAATATTTTCTTAAAAGGATTTAAAAAAAATATTGATAAAAATACAATTAAGAAAATATTTCAAAATGATATAAATTTTAATCTAAATGTTGATTTAAACAATAAATACAAAAATTTAATGTCATATACAAAACATATAGTCAAAATAAAAACAGAAAGAAGTATTTACATTTTAAATGACGACATTATTAATTTGAAAAAATTAATTTTAAATTATGGATTATCTACTTTTTTGGAATTGGGATTATATAATAAAATTGATAATAAAGAATATAATGTATTAATTTATAATATTTTAAATAATGATAATAATATATATCCTTATAATTATTCTATAATAAATAAATATGTAAAAAAATTTAAAAATAAAATAGACATATTGGAAATAAACAGTTCAGAAGGTATATTTCCAATATATGTTTTAAAAAATTTTAATAATGCGATTGTAACATCTTTATATGAAAATAATGTTAAAAATAAATATATTGACAATATGTTAGACAAATATTGTAAAAATAAAAAATTAATATTAAACAATGGAAATATAAAAAAAAATATTGATAAATTAATTAAAAAAAGAAAAAAATATGATATATTGGTCGTATATTTTACATCAAATATTAATGTTAATGCTGAAATATTAAAACACATTAATGTACTATCTAAAAAAAAATCATATATTTTTATAGATTATTCATTTATTGGTTCAATTGAATTTGAAAAAAATTTATTAAAAAAATATTTTTCAAATATAAAAAAGATTAAAGAGAATTTAAGTTTATTGGTACTAAAAAAGTAAAAACATATTAATTATATCCATATTTATCATCGATGTATTTTATTAATTTTCTTGGATCTAATAATTCATAATTTGCATTGTTACCATATATTTCATTTATTAATTTTTTATTATATGTTAATGTTTGATGAAACTTTGATTTCGTATAACTACTGTTTTTTTTTATTTTATTTAATATTTCGTCAAATGTTTCATTAAAATTTTTATTTAATAAATCATTAAAGTTTACATTGATATTTTTGTTATTTATTTCATTTGATTTTTTATTATTTATTTGATTAAATTTTTCGTTTAGTTTTTTATTGAACATTTGTCTGGTTTTTTCAGTTAATGGTAAATTTTTAATTTTTTCATTTAAAATTTCCTTATTTTTTTTATTTAATTTTATATGATCAAATAATTCATTAAATATCATGTTACAATTTTTATTTATTAATATTTCATTATATTTATTCTCAAATAGTTCTTTACAATTTTCATTGAAATTAAATATTTTTATAATTTCTTCTTTTATTTTACGTAATTTGTTTGCAATTGTTGAATCTCTATGATATATAATAGATTTATTTATAAATATCAATAAATCTATTATGTACCACGATCTAGATTGATATGGATTTCGATTGTTTGGATTATATCTATTTTTAATATCAAAATAACTTAGCATATAGTGATTATTATTAATATTAAATACAATAGATGATTCTCCAAAATCTATTATTTTAATTTTTAATTTATCATGTTCAAAATTTCCATATTTATCATATGAATATAAAACCGACATATTTCCAATATGAAAATCATAATGTACAAAAGCACATTTATCTTGATAAAATACCAATATTTCACATATTTTTTTCATGATATATAAAAAATCTTTTATGTATGTTTCTCTTTCTGATTCATTCTCAACAAAATTGTAGAAATTATATGTTTCTTTAGTATTTATATTTGGAATATTTTTGAAAATATGTTCCATTTTAGTAACACCAATTATATTTTTTTCGTCATTGCTATATCCAAAAACTAAATCCAATGTTGGCGGTACATAATTATTGTTTAGTGAATTGAGATAATTTTGTATTATAAAATTTATTAATACTTGACTTGATAAATAGTTATATAATTTATAAACTTTTTTTCTATTAACAATATTTTCTCCTCGATACCTTAATGATTCTAATTTATAAATATTTTTTTGACATTCGAATATTTGACCATAAAATCCGCTTCCAATAGGCTTACAAACATTTACTAATTTTATCGAGGGATAATTTAGTTTTAATTTTTTATTTGATTTCATATCTGTTTTGCATAATAATTCATGCAATATTTTATCATCATTTGACGAAGTAAAAGTGTTATTTTTATTATATACACTATTACAATCTTTTATCAACACATTTGACATCATCAATAGATATTTTTCCATTTTTAAATAAATACTTGATGTTATTTTATTATTTTCATTAATAGGTAATATTACATTTAAAATAATATTATATAAAATATGTTTTTCTTGCAATGAATAATAACTTAATTTGTTTAGTCCAAACATATCAAATAACAATTTTGCATTCGCATTTGTAGTATTATTCAATAAATGATTAAAAGTATATTTTTTATTCATTATATTCATTATTTTATCAGCGCTAAATTTCATATTAAAGTTACATAAATTGGTTGGTTCATAAATTTCAAATCTTGCATTTTTAGTCATATTCTCTTTATAATCTACATTTATGTTTTTATATTTTTTCCAAGAAATTTGTTGATGAAGAAAATCAATCAATGCATTGTTAAAATATGTTTTTTCAAACTTTCCTTTATTTTCAATTTTTTTTCTTATCTCTTTTATTTCAGGTATAAATTCTTCTATTACATACATCAATACAAAAAAATACAATATTTCATCTTCATTTTTAGAAAAAAATTTATCATAAGAATCTATTATTTTATTTAAATAATGTATTTTTTTCTCTCGTGGAATTGTCGATTCAACATCGTTTACATATACATTCAATATTTCATAAAATAAATTTTTTAATTTATTTATTTTCATAGGTCGATCAACAGAATTAATTTTTTGTATAATTTTATCATATTTATATATTTTTTGGGGAATTTTATTTTTTAAAGTGTTGTAATTGACAATATTTTTTGCA
>JACCDX010702375.1_pt1 | contig 13679 bp, 11 predicted proteins | sample 7449681 | NCBI WGS metagenome assembly JACCDX01 (sample SAMN15323450, study PRJNA562643) | freshwater metagenome | isolation source: river surface water | place: USA:Blue River Watershed | collected 2017-08-18
CGGTGAAGGCGCTCGTGGGCGACGGCGTCGTGAAGAGCGAGCGCTGCTGCGGCGAGAGCGGCACGCTGGACGTCACGCGGCCCGACATCTCCACGCAGGTGCGCTTCCGCAAGGAAGAGGAGCTGCGCAAGGCCGAGGCGCAACTGCGCGAGTCGGGCAAGGTCGCGGCGGATGACAACCTCAAGATCCTCACGTCCTGCCCCAGCTGCCTGCAAGGCCTGTCGCGCTACCAGGGTGACCTGCAGAACGGCCTGCTGGAGGCCGACTACATCGTCGTCGAGATGGCGCGCCAGATGCTCGGCGAGAACTGGATGCCCGACTACGTGGCCAAGGCCAACGCCGGCGGCATCGAGCGGGTGCTGGTGTGAGTTGCCCGCTGTGCACGGGTGACGGCGGCCTCGTGGTCGCCCGCACGCCGCAGTACCGTGTCGTGCGCGTCGTCGAGGGTGACGAGGCGCGGCGATTCCCGGCGTTCTACCGCCTGATCTGGGCGGCGCACGTGGCCGAGTTCAGCGACCTGTCTGCGCCCGAACGCCACGCCTGCATGGACGCCGTCACCGCGATCGAGCAGGTGCTGCGCGCACGGCTGGCGCCCACCAAGGTCAACCTGGCGACGCTGGGCAATGTCGTGCCGCACCTGCATTGGCACGTCATCGCGCGGTTCGACTGGGACAGCCATTTCCCGGCCCCCGTGTGGGCCGCGCCGCAGCGCGACGAGGTGGCCGGGGGCGCGGCAGAGCGCCTGGCGCAGCCACTGGCGGCGGTGGACGCCGCCATCGCCCAGGCCCTCAGCCGCTGATGCGCAGGCTGTCGTCGGCGGCGGTGCGGGTTGTGCTGTCGCTGGCCGGCCGGTCGGGGTCGACGAACTCGACGCTGAAGCGGTAGAGCTGCGCACTGCTGTCGCCCGGCGCGCAGTCGAGCCGGCGCACCGCCTTGCGCACGTCGCGCGCGGTTTCGTAAGACAGGCCGCGGGCCTCGACGGTGGCGATGTCGCCGTTCAAGATCACCATCTTCACCTTCACTTCGCCGTAGAGGTGTTCCTCATCCAGGGTGCGGGCCAGCGTGCGCTGCAGCTGGCGGTCGATGTTCTGGCAGGCCGCGCGCACGTTGTGGCGCGGCGTGGCCTCGACGACGCGGCCGCGGATCTCGACGCGTTCCAGCGCGTCGGCCTGCGCCAGCAGCGGGGCGGCAGCGGCAGCCAGGGCGGCGAGGCCGGGGATCAGATGGCGGGCGAGCGGGGATGTGGGCATGGTGGTCTCCTGTGGGGGCGGCCGCTGACGCGAATTGCCGCGACCTGTGTTCAGGCTAGTGGCCCGGTCAGCGGACCCCAAGCCACAGGCGACGAGCTGCGGCTCGCGTGCGACGGCCTGTCGGAAAGCGCCGACGACCTGCAGCCGCCGCAGTCGCGCCCGTGCGGTGCAGCGCCATGCCATTCGTCATGAACCGGCCATCGGGACATGCCCGCTTCGGGCCACCCCGTCCCTGCGTGGGGTGACAGCTCTGCGGCACCGAACTGCCAGACTCGAACCCGCTTCGGATGGCGCCACGCCGGCGTTGGACAACAGGGCCTACGGGAGGTCCGCCGGCAAGCCGCGAACAGGCGGCGCCCCATGGGGAGATCCCCCGTGGCCGGGCCGGCGCGCCGTCCGACACGGCGACCTTTGCGGAAACACCAAGATGAGTTTTGTCTTTGCAAACCGGAGATCCCTGATCGCGTTGGCCTGCGGGCTGCTGGCGGCGGGTGTTGGCCAGGCGGGCGTGTCGACGGCGCAGTCCGATCTCGGTATCGCGAGCCTCGTGCAGCGCGCCACGCCCCACACCGACCGCCTGATCGTCGCCTACCGCGACGCCGCCGAAACCGACGCCGCTGACGCCCGTGTGCTGCGTGCGCGCGCCGTCGACACCGACGCGATGACGCAGCGCGTGGGCCGGCTCAACACGGCGCTGGGCGTGCGGGGTGCGCAGGCCCGGGTGCTGCGCCAGACCGGCACCGGCGCCCACGTCTTCAAGCTCGACCGCGCACTGCCGCAGGCCGACCTGGAGCGCCTGGCGGCCGAGCTCAAGGCCAGCGATGCCAACATCGCCTACGCCGAGCCGGACCGCAAGATGTACCCCATGCTCACGCCCAACGACACGAGCTACACGTCGCAATGGGACCTGTACGAGACCACCGGCGGCATCCGTGCCCCGGCGGCCTGGGACGTGGCCACCGGCACGGGCGTCGTCGTCGCCGTGCTGGACACCGGCATCCGCCCCCACGCCGACCTGTCGGGCCAGACGGTGGCCGGCTACGACATGATCATCGACACCACGGTGTCCAACGATGGCAACGGCCGTGACAGCGACCCCAGCGACCCGGGCGACTACACCGCAGCCAACGAGTGCGCGAGCGGCGAGCCGGCCTACAACTCCAGCTGGCACGGCACGCACGTGGCCGGCACCATCGCCGCCAAGACCAACAACTCGCTGGGCGTGGCGGGCATCGCCTTCAACGCCAAGATCCAGCCGGTGCGCGTGCTGGGCCAGTGCGGCGGCTACACCTCCGACATCGCCGACGGCATGATCTGGGCCTCGGGCGGCACGGTGTCGGGCCTGCCGGCGAACGCCACGCCGTCGCGCGTCATCAACATGTCGCTGGGCGGCAGTGGCGCCTGCGACACCACGTCTCAGAACGCCATCAACAGCGCCCGCTCGCGGGGCACGGTCGTCGTCGTCGCGGCCGGCAACGAGAGCACCAACGCCAGCAGCTCCAGCCCGGCCAACTGCTCGGGCGTCATCGCCGTCGCGGCCACCAACCGCAACGGCGGGCGCGCCTACTACTCCAACTACGGCTCTATCGTGGCGCTGGCAGCACCGGGCGGCGACACGAGCTCGTCGAGCAGCAACGGCATCCTCAGCACGCTGAACGCCGGCACCACCACGCCGGGCGCCGACAGCTACGCCTACTACCAGGGCACCTCCATGGCCACGCCGCACGTGGCTGGCGTGGCGGCGTTGATGCTCAGCGCCAAGCCCACCGCGACGCCCGACGAGATCAAGGCCGCCCTGCAGAGCAGTGCGCGTGCCTTCCCGGCGACGTGCTCGCAGTGCGGCTCAGGCATCCTCGATGCGGCGGCGGCCGTGGCCGCCATCAACGGCACGACGACACCGCCGACGACGGTCAACGAGACGGAGTCCAACAACACCATCGCCACGGCCAACACGGTGGCGTCGGCGGCGACGGTCAACGGCTCGATCAGCTCGACCAGCGACACCGACTACTTCAAGGTGGTGCTGCCGGCCGGCAAGACGCTCGCTGCGACCCTGACCATGGCCAGCAGCAGCAACGACTTCGACCTCTACGTGAAGAACGCCTCGGGCACGACGCTGGCGAAGAGCGAGAAGGCCGCAGGGCAGGTCGACAGCACGAGCTACGCCAATGGCGGGTCGGCTTCGGTGACGCTGTATGTGCAGGTGCTGCGTTACAGCGGCACGGGGGCTTACACGCTGAAGCTGCAGTGGTGAGCGGCTTGGGCTGCTGAATGGGAGACGGGGCTGCGGCCCCGTTTTTTGTTGGTTGCTCTTGCGGAGCGTGCGCGTGCTCGGTGCATTGCCGGGAGTCCCGCCCGGCGGCGGGGTAACTTTCTTCTGTCTTGCCAGAAGAAAGTCACCAAAGAAGAGGCGCTGAACCGCACACCATCGCGACGCCGCCAGTAGCGGCGCGCGAAAACAGCCTGCTGGATGGCGCCCAGAAGCGACCCGCTGCGCTCTCGCGTCTGACTTGTGACGAGTGCGCCTCAACGTCCCATCTGCCCGTCCGACGCGCGGCTGCACGCCGTGCTCATCAAAACAGCCCAATGCAGCGCCGCCGGCGGCGCGGCTGTTCGGTATTTCGGCTGCCTAGCGTCGGCGTGCAGCCGCGCGTTAAGCGGGGTGCTGGTCAGCGGCGTCTTGGTCGGGACAAGTGGTGGGCGAGAGCGCAGCGGCTCGCGTCGGGGCGCTTCTCAGTCCGAGCATCGCGAGCGTGCGTTCCCGCTCGAGTGCGGATTGCGTTGGCGCCTCTCTTTTGGTGACTTTTCTCTGGCGCGACAGAGAAAAGTTACCCGCCCTCGCGGGGCGGACTCCCGCGGCACTGCAGCGGGTCAGAAGGCTCTTCACAAGAACGCGCCGACGCATCGACGCGCCAGCCCACTCACCAGACCGTCAACGGATCCGTCGCCACCATCGCGCTCCCCGCCTTGCAGGCGAAGGCCTGGGCGAAGTAGGGCGAGTTGCTCATCGGCGTCAGCACGCGGTATTTGGCCGGCGAGTGCGGGTCGGTGCGCAGCTGGTTGATGAGGTATTCCATGCGCACCTTGGAGCGCCACACCAGGGCGTTGCTGAGGAAGAAGCGCTGCGCGGGGGTGTAGCCGTCGATCTTGCGGTCGGCGCCGCCGGTGCGCTTGAGCGCGCGTTGCAGGCCCTCGTAGGCGATGGGCAGGCCCGACATGTCGGAGATGTTCTCGCCGAGCGTCAGCTGGCCGTTGATGTTGTAGCCGGGCAGCGGCGAGATCGCGCCGTAGCGCTGCGCCACCTTGTCGGCGCGGGCCTTGTAGCCGGCCGCGTCGGCCGGCGTCCACCAGTCGGCGAGCGAGCCGCCGGCGTCGAAGTTGCGGCCGCTGTCGTCGAAGTGGTGCGTGATCTCGTGGCCGATGACCATGCCGATGCCGCCGTAGTTGCTGGCGTCGTCGGCCTTGGCGTCGAAGAACGGCGGCTGCAGGATGCCGGCCGGGAAGATGATCTGGTTGAGACCGCCCGCGAACGCGTTGACGATGTGCGGGCTGGTGCGCCAGCGGCCCCGCTCGACCGGCGCGTCGAGATCCTTGACCTGCTGGCCGCTGTGCCACAGCGCGGCGCGCAGCCAGTTGCCGGCGTAGTCGTTGGCAGCCAGCTGCAGGCCCTCGAACTGCGGCCACTTGTCGGGGGCGCCGATCATGGGCTGCATCGCCGCGAGCTTCTCGAGCGCCTTGGCCTTGGTGCCGGGCGTCATCCACTCGAGCTTTTCGATGCGCTCCTTCATGCTGGCGCGCACATCGTCCAGCAGCTGCAGCGAGCGTTTCTGCGCTTCGGGCGAGAACGCGCGGGCGACGAACAGCTCGCCCAGCGCCAGGCCCACGGGCTCGCCGCCGGTGCGCCCGCCGATCTGCAGGATGACGTCCTCGCTGCGCGGCGGCGGGGCCTGCAGGCCGGTGATGGTCTTGCCCCGGTAGTCGAAGGCGGCGCTCGCGAAGGCCTTGGGCAGCCGTGGCGCTGCGGCGTCCAGCGTGCGCACGGTGAGGTAGCGGCGCCACACGTCCAGCGGCGTCTCGGCGGCGAGTTGCGCCACGCGCGTGGCGAATTCCGGCTGGCCGACGATGAGGCGCTGCGGCTTTTTGGCGCCCGCGGTCAGCACGGCCAGGTAGCCCGCCCAGTCCAGGCCCGGCGCGGCTGCCGCCAGCTCGGTGGGGCCCATCGGGTTGTAGCTGGCGTTGGGATCGCGCAGCTTGGCGCGCTCGCGCGTTGCGTCGGCCAGGCGGGTCTCGAAGGCCAGCAGCGCGTCGAGCTCGGCGTCGCCGGCCGGGCGCCCGGCGGCGGACAGCACGGCGGCGGCAAAGCTGCGGTAGGCGGCGGTGACGGTGCGCGTGCGCTCGTCGGTGCGGAAGTAGTCGTCACGGTCCGGCAGGCCCAGGCCCGACTGGCCCAGCATCAGCACGTTGCGGCGCGTGTCCTTGCGGTCGGGTGCCACGCCCCAGCCCAGCGGCGCGGACACGCCGCTGCGGGCCAGCAGCGCCAGCAGCGCGGGCAGGTCCTCGCGGCGCTGCAGGCCGTCGATGCGGTTGAGCAGCGGCGACACGGCGCTGAGGCCGCGCGCCTCGATGGCGGCCTCGTCCATGCCACTGGCGTAGTAGGCGGCAATCAGCTTGAGCCCGGGCGTCGTCTGCAGGGCGGGCTTGTCGGCCAGCTCCTTCAGCGCCTTCTCCAGCAGCGCGTCATTGTTCTGGCGCAGTTGGTCGAAGCTGCCGATGCGGGCGCGGCTGGCGGGCAGCTCGGTGGCGGCCTCCCAGCCGCCGTTGACGAAGGCGTAGAAGTCGTCGCAGGGCTGGGCGTCCTTGGACAGGCCGCTCAGGTCGAGGGCGCTGGCGTGGGCGGCAAGGCCCAGCAGGGCGGCGGCGAGGGCCAGGCGATGGCGGGTCGGGCGAAGCATGGTGCAGTAGGTTCCAGGCCAATCAAAAGCGCGATTAGAGCGCTCCCCTTCGGCGGGTCCCGGAAGGCACAGGGCATGATCGTGGGTTTCCACCAAGATTCTTTCGAGCGCTGTCATGTCTGTTCTCAAACGCTTGGCCCTGGCCGTTCCGGCCTCCCTGCTGTTGGCCTTTGCCGCTGCCGCGCAGCCCGTGCAAGGGCAGGGCGCCACCTTTCCGTCCAAGGTCTACAACACCTGGGCCAAGGCTTTCGAGAAGGCCGGTGGTGGGACGGTGGCTTACAAGGGCACGGGTTCGGGCGATGGCGTCAAGCAGATCGGCGCTCGCGCCGTGGACTTTGCCGGCACGGACACGCCGCTGCCGCCGACCGGGCTGACGGGCCAGCGCCTGGTGCAGATCCCGATGCTGGTGGGCGGCGTGGTGCCGGTGGTCAACCTGCCGGCGCTGGCCACGCCGCTGCAGCTCGACGGCGAACTGCTGGCCGACATCTTCCAGGGCCGCGTGAAGGCCTGGAACGATGCGCGCATCGTGGCGCTGAACCGGGGCGTCACGCTGCCGGCGCTGCCCATCACCCGCGTGGTGCGCGCCGAGAAGTCAGGCACGACCGACGGCTTCACCCGCTACCTCGCGGCCGTGTCGCCGGCCTTCAAGGCCGAGGTGGGCGCCGGCCAGGCGCCGGCCTGGCCCGGCGAGCTGGTGAAGGCCGAGGGCAACGACGGCATGGTGCAGTCGCTGCGCGCCACGCCCGGTGCCATCGCCTATGTGTCGTTCGACCGCGTGCTGCACGACAAGCTCGCCGCCGTGAAGCTGCGTAACGCCGAGGGGCGCTTCGTGCTGCCCAGCGAGGAGGGTTTCCGTGCGGCCATCCTGGAGAGCGACATGTACCGCCAGGGTGACGACCTCGCCACGCTGCTGAATCGCCCGGGCAACGACGCCTGGCCGATCACGCTGACCAGCTTCGTCCTCGTCGACGCCGAGCCCGCCACGGGCGCCAAGGCCCTGGGGGCGCTCAAGTTCCTGTACTGGTGCTTCATGCACGGTGATGACCTGACCCGCGGCACCGGCTTCGCGCCGCTGCCGGTCAGCGTGCAGTCCCGGCTGGCGGCGCGCTTCACGCAGGTGCGGCCCAAGGACGGCAAGCTGCCGGCATACCAGATGTTCTGACGGCGTGCGCCGCCATAACTGAGGGAAACTCACGCCATGCCCGCGCCCACCGACATCACCGTCCACCAGCAATCCCGCGTGCTGGAAATCGCCTTCGACGACGGCGCCCGTTTCCGCATCCCGTTCGAGCTGATGCGCGTCTACAGCCCGTCTGCCGAGGTGATGGGACACGGCCCCGGCCAGGAAGTGCTGCAGACCGGCAAGCGCGATGTCGTCGTGACGGCGCTGGACCAGGTCGGCCATTACGCGGTGCGGCCCGAGTTCAGCGACGGCCACGCCAGCGGCCTGTTCACCTGGGACTACCTCTACAAGCTCGGCAGCGAGCAGGACGCGCTGTGGCGCGACTACGAAGCGCGCCTGGCGGCGGCCGGCAAGGGCCGCGACGACCCGATGCCTGTCAAGTCCGGCGGCTCCTGCCACTGATATGGCGCTCCTCGCCCGGTCTCGCCGGCTTGGGCGCGGCCCGGCGCTCGGCCCGAATACGAAAGAAGTACTGACATGAGCCAAACCCACTTCGGTTTCAGCACCGTCGATGAGAGCGAGAAGGCCGGCAAGGTCCGCGGCGTCTTCGACTCGGTCGCCTCCAAGTACGACCTGATGAACGACCTGATGTCGGCCGGCCTGCATCGGGCCTGGAAGGCCTACACGCTGCAGGTCGCGAACCTCAAGCCCGGCGAGCGCGCGCTCGACATCGCGGGCGGCACGGGCGACTTGTCGCGGGCGTTTGCGCGCAAGGTCGGCGAGACCGGCGTGGTCGTGCACACCGACATCAACGAGGCCATGCTGCGCCAGGGCCGTGACCGGCTGCTCAATGAAGGGCTCATCCTGCCGACCAGCCTGGCCGATGCGGAGAAGCTGCCGTTCAAGAGCGAGAGCTTCGACCTCGTCAGCGTCGCATTCGGCCTGCGCAACATGACGCACAAGGACCGCGCGCTGGCCGAGATGTGCCGGGTGCTCAAGCCCGGCGGCCGGCTGTTGGTGCTGGAGTTCTCGAAGATCGCCGAGCCGCTGCGCAAGCCCTACGACTGGTACTCCTTCAACATCCTGCCCAAGCTGGGTTCGTTGTTCGCGGGCGATGCCGAGAGCTACCGCTACCTGGCCGAGTCCATCCGCATGCACCCGGATCAGGCCACGCTCAAGGCGATGATGAAGACCGCCGGCTTCGGCCATGTGGATGTGCACAACCTCAGCGCCGGCATCGTCGCGCTGCACGCCGGCATCAAGTGCTGAGCACGCCCGCCGCCGGGATGGCGGCGGTTTGAAGATCATCTGAATTCGCACGGCTGCCCCGCCGTCGACGCCGGTGGCGTCGCGCGGAGGGCGCCGCGCAAGCGGGCTGCCCCGCCGCTAAGGCCGGGCCTTTTGGGGTGAGGCCTTTCGCCCGCCAGGGCCGCTTGAAGCCTGGGTTGCCCCAGTTGCCACGAGCGCGGGGCTTGGCTCCTGCGCTGCAGGTTCCCTCGTTGGCGCCTTCGCTGCCGCCCCGTTGTCGCCACATGCCTGGCACATCACGCGCCGCGCTGCGGCTCATATCACGACCTGATCCCTTCAGCCAGTTTTTTGTGCAGAAAGCCCGCGAGACATGTCTTCGCGGCTCGCAGGCACTGTTCAGGGGGGCGCTGATTCGACAAGATTGATATTAACGATGCTCGGTGAGCGCGGTGGCCCGGGCTGCCAGCTCGGCGCGTCGCAGCCCTGATGGGAGACGGTCGAAGATGAGCTATCCATCATTTGCACCTCGAGCAACGGGTGCAGCGCCCGCAGCCGCGGCCGCCTTCCCGCCTCGCCGCTTGCGCGTGGCGGCGGCGTCGGGGTTGTGGTTGCTGGCTGGCGTGGCACTGGCGGTTGGCGGCATGACGGCGGCCTGGGGCCTGTGGGCGCTGGCCGTGGTGGGTGTGCTGGCCATCGGCTGGCGCTGGCAGGCGCGCCGCAGCGGCGCTGCCCAGGAGGCCGGCGTGGCTGCGGCGGTGGGCGACATGCCGTCAGGCGAGTTGGCCAACCGTCTGGACGAGGCCTCGCGCACCTGGGCCACCCACATTGCCACGGCACAAGCGCAGTTGCGCGATGCGGTCGAGCAGATGCTGGGCTCGTTCGGCGACATCCTTCAGCAGCTGGACGGCCTCGTGGGCTCTGCCCGCGGCGCCCAGGGCGATACGGCCGGGCTGGCCGTCCTGGCCGATTGCGACGAGCAATTGCGCGGCCTGCTGGCCAACTTCAACCGCTTCGTCCAGTCGCGCAACGAGATGCTGGGCACGGTGCGCACGCTGGGCGAGTCCTCCGGGCGCCTGCACAGCATGGCCGAGGACGTCTCCCACATCGCCCGCCACACCAACCTGCTGTCCATCAACGCGGCCATCGAGGCCGCGCGTGCGGGCGCGGCAGGGCGGGGCTTTGCGGTGGTGGCCAGCGAGGTGCGCAGGCTGTCGGCCGAATCGGGCGAAACCGGCCGGCGCATCGGCGAGCAGGTGCGCGAGTTCGACCAGCACATGCAGCAGGCGCTGGCGATGGCCACGGAGTCTGCCTCGCGCGACACCGAAGCCATCCAGGCCTCCGAGCAAACCGTGGGTCAGGTCGTCTCGCAGGTCAACGCGACGGTGGCGGACCTGCAGCAGCGCAACGCCGAGCAGAGCGCTCAGGGCGAGCAGGTGAAGGCGCAGGTGGAGCAACTGTTGATGGCCTTCCAGTTCCAGGACCGCGTGCACCAGATCCTGGATCAGCTGCGGGACTCCATGGCGCAGGCGAGCACCGCCGTGCAGCAGGCGGCGGCCCGCGGCCAGGCGCCGGACGAAAGCGCCTGGCAGCAACTGCTTGCCGCCGGCTACACGACGGCGGAGCAACGCGCGGTCAGCCGCGGCGACGTCGTGCAGGCCACGCCGGCCCAGCTCACCGAGACCACCTTTTTCTGAGGACGCCAATGGCCAAGACCATTCTCATCGTCGACGACTCGACTTCGTTGCGCACCGTGGTGCGGCTGGCCTTGACCCGCTCCGGCTACGACGTCCTGGAGGCTGGAGACGGCGTGGCCGCGCTGGAAGTGCTGGCCCAGGCGCCCAAGGTCCATCTCATCGTGTGCGACGTGAACATGCCCAACATGGACGGCATCACCTTCGTGACGCAGGTCAAGCAGCACCCACGTCACCGTTTCATCCCCGTCGTCATGCTGACGACCGAGGGCGAGGAAGACGCCAAGAACCGCGGCCGTCAGGCGGGTGCCAAGGCCTGGATCGTCAAGCCCTTCAACCCACCGCAGCTGCTGGACGCCGTGTCCAAGCTGGTGCTGCCCTGAGCGCGGAGGCATCCATGGATGCGCTGGCCCTTCCTTCCGAACTGAGCATCTACACGGCGGCGGAGTTGCATCCGCAGTGGCTGGCGTGGGTGGGCGACGCGGCCGCTGCCGGTGGCGACGCCCTGGTGGACGGCCAGGCCGTCGACCAGGTCGACGGCGCCGGCGTGCAGCTGCTCGTGGCCTTGCAGCGCTGCCTGGCCGCGCGTGGCTGTGTGCTGCGGCTGCAGGCGCCCAGCCGGCCGCTGAGCGAGGCCTGCAAGGCCTTGGGCCTGGCCGACTGGCTGGGTGGTCTCCAGCCCGCAACGACTCCGGAGGCCGCATGAGCACCGATGCCGATTTCGTCGCCGAGGCGCTGCCGGCCTTCCTGAGCGAAGCGCAGGAGCAGATCGAGGGGCTGGAAGCCTTGCTGCTGCAGCTGGAAGACCGCCCCGACGACACCGAGCTGCTGAACGCGCTGTTCCGCTGCGCGCACACCGTCAAGGGCTCGGCCGGGTTGTTCGGGCTGGACGACATCGTCGGCTTTACCCACCACGTGGAGACACTGCTGCAGCGGCTGCGTGAGGGGCGGGTGGTGCTGACACCGGCCCTGAGCACCTTGCTGCTGCGCTGCAACGACCAGATCCGCGCGCTTGTCGCCGAGGCGGGTGGCGAACCCGCTGACGCTGCGGCTGCCGAGCAGCGCGGCGCGCTCGTCGCCGAGCTGCAGGCCGCGGCGGGCGTGACGGCCGCGCCGAGCGCCGACGAACTGCCCGCCGAGCCGCGCGTCGAGGCGCCGCTGCAGCGGCCGTGGCACGTCTCGGTGGCCTTCGGCCGCGATGTCTTTCGCAACGGCATGGACCCGCTGGCGGTGCTGAACTACGTGCGCGGCCTGGGCGACGTGACGCACATGGTGTGCGACGTCGGCGGCGTGCCCGCACTGGACGAACTCGACCCCGAGAGTTGCCACCTGGAGTTCATCTTCAGCCTGGTCTCGGAGGCCAGCCGTGAGCAGATCGAGGATGCCTTCAGCTTCGTGCGCGAGGACTGCCAGCTCCATGTGATGAACCCGGGCGCGACGGCCGCGCAGTTCGCGGACCTGATCGACGCCATGCCGGACAACCCGCGGCTGGGCGACATCCTGGTGGCGGCCGGTGCCATCAGCCCGATGCAGCTGCAGCAGGGCTTGCGCAGCCAGCAGGCGGCGGCCGCGCTGGGCGAGCCGGCCCTGCTGGGGCAACTGCTCACCGAACAGACGGGCCTGGCGCCGCAGGTGGTGGACGCCGCGCTGCGCAAGCAGCAGGAGCGCCGCCGCGAGGCGACCGGCACGGCGGGCGCTTCGGGCAATGGCGAAGACCAGCGCTTCATCCGCGTCCAGGCGAACCGGCTGGACGCCGTCATCAACCTGCTGGGCGAGCTGGTCATCGCAGGGGCCGGCGCCGAGCTGCTGGCCCGGCAGACGCAGCAGCGCCAGCTGATGGAAGCCAACGGCCAGATCAGCCGGCTCATCGAGGAAATCCGCAACGGCACGCTGCAGCTGCGCATGGTGCCCATCGGCGAAACCTTTGCGCGCTTCCGCCGTGTCGTGCGCGACACGGCCGCCGAGCTGGGCAAGTCCGTGCAGCTGGAAATCATTGGCGGCGACACCGAGCTCGACAAGAGCGTCGTCGAGCGCATCGCCGACCCGCTGATGCACCTCGTGCGCAACGGGCTGGACCATGGGCTGGAGACGCCGGATCAGCGCGAGGCGGCCGGCAAGCCGGCGCAGGGGCGGCTCACGCTGTCGGCCCACCACGAGGCCGGCAGCATCGTCATCCGCATCGTCGACGACGGCCGTGGCATCCAGCGCCGCAAGGTGCTGGAGCGCGCCTGGGAGCGCGGCCTGCTGGAACACGGCACGGTGCCGGATGACAACGCCATCCTGCGCCTCATCTTCGAGCCGGGCTTCTCCACCGCGGAGACGGTCACCAACCTCAGCGGCCGCGGCGTGGGCATGGACGTCGTGCGCAGCAACATCGAGGCCCTGCGCGGCAGCGTGCTGCTCGAGAGTGTGGAGGGGCAGGGCTCAACCATCGAGATCCGCCTGCCGTTGACGCTCGCCATCATCGACGGCTTCCTCGTCGGCGTCGGTGCCTCGCGCTTCATCTTCCCGCTGGACGCGGTGGTCGAGGTCATCGAGGGCCGCGCGGGCAACGCCGTGCTCGATGCGCGCGGGCGCGGCGTCGTCGAGCTGCGCGGGCAGCTGCTGCCGGTCGTGTCGCTGCGCACGCTCTACGCGATTGACGGGCCGCAGGCCGTGCGCAGCAGCATCGTCGTGCTCAAGGCCGGCCACACCCGCTTCGGTGTGCTGGTCGATGCCTTGCTCGGCCAGCACCAGACCGTCATCAAGCCGCTGGGCTGCCTGTTCCGCCGGCTGCGCGGCATGGCGGGCTCTTCCATCCTCGGCAATGGCGAGGTGGCCCTGATCTTCGACGTACCCGCCCTCGGCCAGCTGGCGGCCGAATCCACGAGCCGGCGACACGCCAACGAGCCCGCTGCGGAACACCTCTCCGCCTGACCGCACCAACGCACATCGCTACAACGAAGGACAACTGCCATGAACAAGGCCTCCTGGATCATCCGCCTGATCGCTGGCAAGGCGCTGGACGCCGCCGAGGCAGCTCGCCAGTCCGCCGAGACCGCCCGTGCCGACGCCGAGGCGCGCCTGCGCGACGCGCAGGCCGAACTGAAGGTTCGCACGGACATCATGAACGTCACGAGCATCGTCTCGGAGGCGGACAAGAAGGGCGACATCCTGTCCATCAACGAGAAGTTCCTGGAGGTGTCCAAGTACAGCCGCAGCGAACTGATCGGCCACGGCCACAACACGACGCGCCACCCCGACATGCCCAAGGAGGTGTTCAAGCAGATGTGGTCCACCATCGGGCGTGGCGAGATCTTCCGCGGCATGGTGAAGAACCGCGCGAAAGACGGCACGCCGTACTACGTGGACGCGGTCATCGCGCCCATCCTGGGCGAGAACGGCAAGCCGATGAAGTACCTCGGCGTGCGCTACG
>JACCDX010489919.1_pt1 | contig 13676 bp, 11 predicted proteins | sample 7449681 | NCBI WGS metagenome assembly JACCDX01 (sample SAMN15323450, study PRJNA562643) | freshwater metagenome | isolation source: river surface water | place: USA:Blue River Watershed | collected 2017-08-18
CCAAACGCCGCTACTTCGAAAGCCAAATCTTCGGCCTCTACGACAACCCAAACTCTGTAACCGAATCAGAAGCAAAATCCATCTTCAAAACTTACACTTCTCACCGCTCCACAATCGAATCTTACGACGCTAAATACAGCTCTCAAATCGCCTCAGCTAATAGTGATTACGGCACCGATATCGTCACCGTCCAAAGCCTCTCCGACGCCACCAAAACAGCTCATGATCTTCTATCCAGCAGCTACGCCCCAGGAAAAGAAATAGGAGAAATTCTAGTCGGATCAGACATCAATAATTCTCTAGAAGAGGGAGATAAGGTAGCTGGAATCAGCAGTAGTTCAGCGAGAGTTCAGAGCCTTGGATCTAAAAGTTTAACCTCAGTTAAAGCGGCAGCATCATCATCACTAGAAGGCGCTCTAATGATCGGGGAAGGGGGGTTTGATACTTACTCTTTTGAGTCGATCTCGGGACAGGATGTAATCACCGATTCTGACTTCACCGGAAAAATAAAAATCGGTGGAGTTGCAATCGAAGGAAATGCCATTCCGCTAACTGATGCTCAAGGCAATGTAATCGAAGATAGATGGACTCACGGCAAATACAGTTTTGCACGAGTTGGGGAGGATCTTGTGATTGTGAATGTGGGAGCGAATCCAGAGATCGAATCGACTCCAAAAATCACAATAAAAGATTTTCCTTTCTCAAATCAGTTGGGAGCTTTCGGAATCAAGTTCGGCAAGACTCAAGAGATAGCGGGCTATGATTTCAAAACCATTCCAGCGAATATCGACCTTAGTTTCGGAAGATTTGGAACATTGTATAACGTCGACTCTTTTGATACTCTCGCAATTCCAACAGATGACAGAAGAGGAAGATTTCTCTCTCCGGTTTTTCCTAGAGCCAGACAGTTGCAATGGGGTGAGGTTACGGCTTTTGGAATTGGAGTTTTTGATGATGGAGGAAATTTAATATCACATTCTTCTGTGGCGGATTTTTTCGATCAAAACGAAGTCACTGTTTCTAATGGTCAGATTGTTGGAGATAATGGAAATGTTAGGTATGTAGCGATTGGTAAATTAGCCATGGCGCCTCTTTATGATGGAACTCACGTTGCTGCTTTTACTTCTTACGATCACCGTTTTCAATTTCTGGTGGATCGCAAAATTACGCTGGTGGCGAATCTTATCTTTACACATTTCGCGTTAGTAATGACGGAAAAATTCTTTCTGAGCCTGCTTTAGTTGTCAGTAATTCGGACTCAACTTATAGCGTTGATCTTGCCCCATCAGGATTCTCTGCGTCTGAGGGTGGTTACAATATTGAGTACATACAATCAGGACTAACACAAAGCCATTTTGTATCTGGAGTTGAGTTGTCAGATCAGTCTTATCAACAAACAGCAGTTCTAAGGTCGGGGGCAAAAGTTAGAGGGGCTGATTTTGGTATTTTTACACCAATTTTTCGTGAGGCCACTGATGAGGAGATCGCTTTAAATAATTTAATTTCTGATCTCGAAGTTGCCCAAACAAAAACAGATCGCGCTCAGCAATACTGCACTTTCGAACAAGATGCTGTGGCGATGCTTAAAGTTCTTCCTGCTGCAAATTCGGCGATTTGTGTTTCGGGTTGTGGTGGCACAACAAGGGTCGATCTTTCCGCCTGTGAAGTTGATGCCGATTGGATTGAATCGAGCGCTTACCAAGTTTCGACAAAAGAATATTCTCTTGAGGATTTGATGAGTGGTGCAGATCAACACAGAAAACTTCAAGCAACCGACGATGATGCGCAGATCGATGAAAGTGCTTCCGGCTTTGATTCGGATGAAGCAGAAAAATTCACAGTTCTTCCTTTGCCGAATGGTCAAAGAATAATCTTAACCGATGTTGAGGCGCGGAATCTGACTACAACCCCAGAGGATTATTTTATTGGTGCGCGCGGATTGAATGACACTTACCACTTTAATTTTACTACTGACGGAGTTCCTTCTTTTTCTCCAACCGGAATGCCTTTGCCGCCATCACCTTTTCCAAGTTTAGCTCCATCAAAATTTCAGAACGGCTCTGCGCCAACACTTCCTCCGGGAGATGATTCAAAAACTGATTACCTTAAAGAATATGGTCCTTACGCCGCTGGTGGAGTCGGGGGAGTTCTGACTTTAGTCGGTGCAGTTAAGTTCGTGAATTGGTTGCGCAGAAAAAGTCAGGTACAGCCAGAAAGCGCTGAACGAAGAAGTGCTAGTGGTGTTGAGCTGGAGATGGGTCGCGGTGCATCAAATGAAGGTGAAGAGAGAGGCGGTAGATAATTTAAATTTGGTCGCGATTTTGCTGCGACCAAATTCCTCAACTTAAAAATCTCAAAACATGGACATCTCAAAAATCGCAATCGGCAAAGACGCCCCGAATCAAGTTAATGTAATCATCGAAGTGCCGATGAATGCTGATCCGGTGAAGTATGAATTCGACAAAGAAAGCGGCGCGATTTTCGTCGATCGTTTCATCGCCACCCCAATGTATTACCCGTGCAACTACGGCTTTGTGCCAAATACTTTGTCTGACGACGGCGATCCTTGCGACGTGCTAGTTGTGTCAGATTTTCCAGTAATTCCTGGCGCTGTAATTGCAGTTAAACCGGTCGGAGTTTTGATCATGGAAGATGAAAAAGGCATGGATGAAAAAATCATCGCAGTACCTGCGAAGAAGCTAAACTCGCAGTTCGAAGCTGTAGAGTCTTACAAAGAATTGCCAGAAACTTTGATCAATAAAATCAAACATTTCTTCGAGCATTACAAAGATTTGGAAAAAGGAAAATGGGTGAAAGTGACTGGATTTGAAGACGCTGCGAAGGCTAGAGCGTTGATCCAAGAAGGAATCGAGAGAGCGAAGAAATAAACTAAAACTACGTCCCGCATCCTCTGGTTGAGTGGAGTCGAAACCTGGTGAATAAGACCCCAGAGGTTTCGACTTCGCTCAACCGATGTTTGTGAAAAAATTTTGTAGTCCCTCAAGCCACGCCAATACTGAGTAAAATGAGATTTTCTCTGGCAGAGAAAATTGGTTATTTGGCGCTAAGACCAATAAAATCAAGGGTTTTGGGGAAAATCGATACTTGCTGTTTTTGACAAATCGCGTTGGCGACTATTTGTTTGACTGGCTCTTCGAGCTATTAGTCACGTCTTTCATCTCGGGAATTTCCTCATCAGTTCGGCCAGAATTCCGTGCCGTGTAAATAAAATTCATCCTCACCATATTTTTCTTAATCGCGAAACGAAGGACGATTCCAGCGATTATTAGCAGCAGTAAAATCACCCCAAAGATCACCAAAATCGCCGGCAAAAAATAGATGAAGAGTCCGAGAAATAATGCCGACATGGCGAAGGAGGCGATTTTGGAGAGGAGATTTTGTGAGGGCATTTGTTCAAAGAGTGGAATATGGATTGCCGCGCTTCGCTCGCAATGACGCGACTAGTTAAGTACATTACTTTAACGTCATTGCAAGGAGCCTAGAGATGGATTGCTTCGTTTCACTCGCAATGTGACGAGTTAAGTACATATTCATCACGTCATTGCGAGCGAAGCGCGGCAATCCATTTGGTCACGAGTGACGAACTAAAATTACGCTAAATATTCTGAAGAGGTACGAATCACCTTTTTCGCAGCAGAATCCATCAACAAAGAATTCACAAAAATCTTTCCGTTCTTCGAGCATTTTTTCACACCATCAAGCATGTATCCGTCAGTCACGCCAGCACAGGCAAAAATTACGTCGCCTCTGGCCATTTCTTCGGCGGTGTATTTCTTGTTCAAATCTTTGATGCCCATTTGCTTGGCGCGCTCGATTTGTTTTTGATTATCGCCGAAAATTAGGCGGCCCATCATTTGGCCACCGATTACGCGTAATCCAGCAGCGGCAAGAACTCCTTCTGGCGCGCCTCCAGTTCCCATGTAAGCATCGATGCGAGCGGTTTGGTTGGTGCAAGCGATTACACCAGCAACGTCGCCGTCGCCGATCAAACGAATTCTCGCGCCAGCTTCACGAACTTTAGCGATTAACTCATTGTGACGTGTGCGTTCGAGGATCATTACAGTTAGATCTGAAACCGCGCATTTCTTGGCTTGCGCGATGTTTTGTAAATTTTTCAACGGTGTGTTGTCGAGATCGATTACACCTTCAGGTAAGCCAGCGCCAACGGCGATTTTATCCATGTAAACATCGGGAGCGTGCAAAAATCCGCCTTTTTTTGCGAAGGCGATTACAGCCAAAGAAGACTCGCCAGCGTTGGCACAAATTGTGGTTCCTTCGAGTGGATCAAGAGCGATGTCAACTTCCATTCCGCCTTTACCAACTTCTTCTCCGATGAATAACATCGGGGCTTCGTCGCGTTCGCCCTCACCAATTACGATCGTTCCTTTGATGTTCATTTGATTCAAAGTTTCGCGCATTGATTTAACAGCGGCGGCGTCAGCAGCCATGTTGTCACCTTTGCCGATCCAGTCGTAACAAGCGATTGCGGCTTTTTCGGTGACTTCGATAATTTGTGAGGAGAGTTGGGATAGCATAAGTTCTAAGATTGTTGGACTGAAATCACCCGTTACGCCTGGCGGCGCGCTACCCCCTTTTGCAAAGAGGGTTAAACAAAAAAAAAGCGCCCGTTTGGGGCGCTTTTGATTTTTTGAGCCTTAGCTCGAGAGCTTCTGCTCTTTGAATTCTACGTGTTTGCGCACAATTGGATCGTATTTTGAGAAGACCATTTTTTCCTGTTTTTGTTTAGGATTGCGTCTTGCTAAGTAGAAGAAGCCAGTGTCAGCAGTGCTTACTAGTTTGAATAGAATAGAATTTCTCTTCGATTTTGAAGCTTTAGGTTTTCCAGCCATAAGAGTGAAAATTAATGTCGATATTGAGGCCGTAGACACATGGTCGCGGCAAAGGGCGGCGCAACTTATTTAGGCAGATTCAAGTTTCAACGTAAAATTGTGGCTAAGATTGCCTTTTGCGCGTGAAGGCGATTTTCGGCTTCGTCGAAGACTACAGATTGTTTGGAATCAATGACATCAGCAGTTACCTCAAACTCACGGTAAGCAGGAAGGCAGTGAGTGAAAATCGCAGTTTTTTTAGCCAGCTTCATCAAGTCTTTATTTACTTGATAAGGCATGAGTTGCTTTAGTTTTTTAGCGTGAAGTTTTTTGTCTTTTGCAGCGGCGTCGCCCATTGAGAACCAAGTGTCCGTGATCAAAACATCGGCATCTTTTGCTGCTGATTTTGCATCTTTGTAAACGGTGATTTTTGCGCCGTTTTTCTGTGCTTTTTTGATTTCGGAATTGCAGAAATCATATTCTTTTGGAATGGCGATCGCCAATTCAAAATTAAATGGCAAAGCCGCGTGGATGTAAGAGTTAAGGACGTTATTAGCATCACCAAACCAGGCTAATTTTTTACCATCGATTTTGCCCAAATGTTCTTCGATCGTCAGAATACTCGCGAGAATTTGGCAAGGATGAGAAAAATCAGAAAGGGCGTTAATCACAGGAACTGAGCTGTTCTTCGCTAGTTCAACAATAGTTTGATGAGAGTTTGAGCGAATCATAATCGCATCAACAAAACGAGAAAGAACGTGCGCGGTATCAGAAATTGTTTCGCCTTTGCCGAGTTGAGTGTCGTGGCTATTCATCACGATCGCATGGCCGCCGAGCTGGTTGATTCCTACTTCGAACGAAACGCGAGTGCGGGTGGAATTCTTTTCGAAAATCATGGCGAGATGCTTTCCAGCTAGGATTCTACTGATCGGATCCTTTTTTAATTTTTTGGCTAATGTCAAAATCTGACGTAATTCTTTTGCAGGAATTGCGTCGAGATCGATGAAATGCTTGACCATTTTTAGAAGTTGTAAATTTCGGGAAAGCGCGGGAACGTAGGTGTGAGCACACACTTGTCAAGTTTTCGAAAACACAAATTCAATGTCAGAAAAATTTTTTATTGTTAGCGGCGGAACCGGCGGACACATTATTCCGGCGCGTTGTTTAGCTATGCATTTAGCTTCAGAAGGACATCAAGTATTTTTCTTTGGTGATGAAAAAATCAGAAGTTATTGCCGAGCGGAAGATGGTTTTAAGACTAGAGTAATCGGGGCTTCGCAGCTAAGAAAATCTTTAATGGCCCTGATTGAAGCGACGCTAAAAATTTCTCTTGGAATTACTCAATCAATTTATTTTTTACTGAGATTTAAGCCGAAATATGTGATTGCTTTTGGTGGTTACACAACCTTTCCAATGTTGGTCGCAGCCTGTATCACAAAAACTAAAATTGTTCTTCATGAGCAAAATTCTCATCTGGGAAAAGTTAACAGAATTTTTGCGAAATTTGCTGATAAAATTGCCTTATCTTTTCCCTCTACTTCTGGAGTTGAGATGCGAGATTTGGCCAAAACATCTTTTACAGGAAATCCGGTGCGAGCAGAAATAGCGGCGCTTCACGAGATTTCTTATCAAACTCCTCCGCGCGATGAAATAGTATTTATGCCGGATAATCGAATGGGTTACGATGTGTTGCTTGCTTCTGATTTTATTCAGGAAGAAAGGAAATTGAATTTCTTCAAAATCCTTGTCCTTGGCGGTTCGGGAGGGGCGAAGATCTTCAGCGAAATTTTGCCAAAATCTTTTTTCAACTTAAGCGAAAGAGTAAAAGAGAGGATTCAAGTTATTCAGCAATGCAGAGCGGAGTTGGTCAAAGATACCTTTGAGCAGTATAAATCCTTTAACATCAACATCGTGGTTGATTCGTTTTTTAACGATATGTCTGGGTTGTTGAGAGAGACACATCTAGTGATTGCAAGGGCTGGATCGTCTTCAATTTCAGAATTTTGTGCGGCAAAAAAACCGATGATCCTGATTCCATTTGCTGCTGCTACTGACGATCATCAGGCAAAAAATGCACGATATCTTGAAGAGCACGGAGCTGCGATTGTTCTTAAGGAAAGTGATTTTTCGATTAATTCAGTAAACGAATTATTGAAGAGCTTGATCGAAGATGAGTCGAAGTTAGAGGCTTTATCTCAAAATGCTGGGAAGCTTGCTGTTCTTGATGCAACGCAGAATTTAGCGAGGTTACTAAATGACTGAAAATCATCCGATTTCACTTGGCGAAATTTTGAAGGCGAAGCGTGAAGAGTTGAGAATGGAAATTTCCGAAATCAGCTCTCATTTGCGCGTTAAGCAGAGTGATCTTGTGGCGATTGAGAATAATAGAATCAAAAGCATTACCAATCACATATACGCTCCGGGATTAATTCGTTCTTACGCTAAATTTCTAAGAATTAATGAGAAGGTAATTGAGGAGCAATTGGGCTTGCTGAAATTTAGATCTAACATCGACAATAAAGCTCACGCCTTACTCAATCTCGATGAAGAAGATAATTTAAGTCCGAGTAAAAATATTTCCTTCAACGCCTTAACTCTGGCGATTATATTGCTTCTGCTGCTTTTTCCGATTTACAACCATTTTGAAGATAAGAGTGATTTGATCACTAACTCTGATTTGATTTCGCAACTAAACAGCATCTTGTCAGATGACAGATAAAGAGCGGGAAAATACAGAAATAGAAGAGCTAGAGACTGACTCTGATGCGAAGAAGAATACGTTGAAGGTTTTGCGTTTTGAGACTTTGCGCACTGCTGCTTTAGTATTTTTGTCGCTGCTGCTGCTGGTTTTTATCGCGCCTTATTTTCTGAATAATTCGGCATTAAAATTTCAATTAGCGCAAAAAATTAGTCAGTCTTTGCAGACAAAACTTTCTATTCACGGAAAGGTTAGGGTGTCGTTATTGCCGCATTTGGCGGTTATTGCCAACGATGTTGTGATGGAGGATTACAAGCCGAAGGATTCAGAAAAAACTTACGATCTTTACGCCAAATCTATCGAAGTACAATTTCCGATTTTTAACTCTTCTGGAAATTCAGTGGTGAAGAAGGTGATCTTGAAAGATGCAGTATTGGCGAGCTATCAAGGTGATAAAAAATTAATGCAGCGCGACGACGCTCTGACAAAAATAATCGTTAATTTTTCTAAAGATTCTGCGGTTGAGGAAAAAAGTTTAGAGTCGGGGATTAGCGCTAAATTATTTCCGATTTCAGAAATTCCTGCGATCTCTAATTCAAGTCTTCCACAGATCGTGATTAAAAATGGTGAGATGATTTTTTACGACAAATTGGCTCGCAAAAGAGAGGTAAAATCCATTAATGCCAAGGCTAAAATTTCTGCGCAGAATATCGCGTCAGACGGCAGTTTTGTTAGTCAAAACATTCTCAGTAATTTTAAGTTAGCGGCGGTTTTTAACTCAAAGTCGGGCAAGAAAGATTCTGAGCTTAGTATTATATCCTCCGCTCTCGAACTGCACATCAAAGGAAATTTTATTTCAGAGAATAAGGGCGTTCTAAGAAGTGATTTTGTGGGAAATGTTGATGCAGAAATCATGGATCTAAAATCTTTTTATCAGAGCTACATCGACAATGAGGGCGTGATTGCGACGAGATTAAAATATAACTCTAAGCCAATCAAAATAAGCGCTGAGGTCAATAGTGCGGCGCAGGAAATCGCGATAAGTAATGTGAAGATTTCTTCTGATTTAGTGGGTGGGAGCGGGAAGGCAGATTTTAGTGTGGCTGGCGTAATTCCTTCGGCGGATATCTTGTTGGAGCTAGATGTTCTGGATCTCGACAATCTTTGGTCAAACGAAGTGGTTGCAGTTGCCGGCGGTGAAGCAATCAAAGAAGTGGTGAAAGTTTCTGATGGCGATCAAGCAAGTGAGGAAGAAAAAAATAGTGAAGTTGTGACGGAAGATGAGGTTGCTCCAAAGCCCGAAAATAAAGATTCCAAGATTAATATTGAGATGAGCAAAAAGATGAAGGATCTCGATCTTACTGCGGAGATTAAAGTCAAAAAAATCAAGTATCTTGCTGGTGAAGTTCAGAATGCCGATTTGTATTTTGCCACCTCTGGACAAGGCGATATCACCATTATGCCGGCGATTTTTAGTGTTCCTGGAAATGGAACTTTGCGGGTTAGTGGAGTTTTGGATAACAGCACAAAGACATCAAAATTTATTGGCGAATTTGACGCGAAGGGAAGCAGCCTGAAAGAAATTTTTCGTTGGTTAAAAATTGAATCGCAAAATCTCAAATTAGATGCCCTTGGCGAGTATTCTGCGCATTCTGACATTCTACTTCTGCCAAACAGCACCTCTCTAAATAATTTACACCTAAAACTGAATGATAGCGAGTTTTCGGGTGAGATGAAATTTGATAATGACGGCAAGGCAATCAATTCCTCGGGACGTCTTCACGTGAATAGTTTTAGCGTCGATGATCATTTTTTAGTTTCTGGGCAAAACACTTATTTCTCTCCGGGTCTTTTGATAAAAAAGTTATTTTGGCTTAACGATGTGGCATCGAGCAACTCTTTCGATCTAAGCTTCGACAAACTGATTTATAAAAAAGAAGAATTTGGTGAGCAGTCTTTCAAATTAAGGTTTGGAAGGGGTTATGTCGAGATCTCTGATCTAAAATTGCAATCGCCACAAACTGATTTGCAGGCGGATTTTTCTGTTGATATTAGTGATCAAAATTTGCGTTTCAGACTCAAGCTTGATGCAAAAAAATTTCATTACGAAACGCCAGAATCTGACAAAAATGGTGAAAACAAAATCAACGCATTCGATCAATTTTTTGCCATGCCTTCACTCGAAGGTTTTAACGGAGAGCTCGATCTTAATCTTGTCGATGCGCAGATCGATAATGTGCAGATTAATAACGCAAAATTATTCGGTCGCATCAAGGAGGGAAACATCGAAAGAGCTAATTTCTCTGGTGAGTTTTACGGTGGAAAATTTTCTTACCAAGGCGTTCTCGGTTTAAAAGTTAGTAAAACTATTAATGGAAATATGTCCTTTACGAACGCTGATATTAAGCCATTTTTATCTGATTTATTCGGCATCAATAGTGTTTCTGGAATAGGTAATTTTGCTGCGAATGTTACCTCGATTGCGAGTAGTAAAAATGAATTTTCTAAGCAGCTGAAGAGTGAAATAAAATTCAGTATTAATGTACCAAGCGTTGAGGGATATGGTTTGAGCGATCTGATCAAAAAAATGTTCGCGCAAGAAACTTACAAACAAGAATTATCAAATCCGGAAAAAATCCTCTTTAATCCAGAAGCAAAAACTATTTTTACACAAGCGACAGGGACTATTCAGGTCAATGATGGTAAGGACGGAAGAGTTCGTGTAAATGTAGTTGGTCCAGCGGTGAATGGAATTTTATCTGGAACTTTTGGCGCCGAAGAAAGTGCTGTAGATCTTTTATTTAACGCGATTTTCTTAACGGGAAATAAGGAGAAGCAAACACCAATCAACATTGCCACTAACCTTAGAGGAAAAACTAACGGCATTATGCAAAATACTAATATCGATCAAGCCCTTCAGTATCTGGGCTTGGCGCCATCGCAAAAAAGCCCAGAAACTTCGATGGAAAAATCTACTTTAATATCTCAATGACCAAAATTTCAGCGCAGAAAATCTTAGAGAGAAAAGGTGGTGAAAAAATCCTTTGTCTCACCGCCTACACTTTTCCAATGGCGAAGATTTTGGATGAACATTGTGAAATGCTTTTAGTGGGAGATACGCTTGGAATGACGATTTACGGCCTTCCAAACACCCTCGAAGTAACTCTGGAGATGATGATTAATCACGGAAAAGCGGTGGTGAAAGCGGCAAAAAAATCTTTGGTTATTGTCGATCTTCCTTTTGGAACTTACGAAAAATCTCACGAGCAAGCTTTGGAATCGGCGCAAAAAGTAATTTCTGAAACTGGTTGCGACGCCATTAAAATCGAGACATCGCGTGATTTAGTCGCTACAGTAAAATTTCTTGTCGAGAATAAAATCAACGTAGTTGGGCATGTCGGATTATTGCCGCAGCAAGTAGAAGATCTCGGTGGTTATCGTTACCAAGGTCGTGACGAAAATTCGGCGAAAGAAATTTTAGAAACGTCAAAATTAATTGAAGCAGCCGGCGCTTTTGCTTTGGTGATCGAGGCGGTTCCGGCATCTCTTGCGACAAAAATTACTCAATTGATTTCTATTCCAACTATTGGCATCGGAGCTTCTGCTGAGTGTGATGGGCAGGTTTTGGTGACTGACGATTTGCTTGGACTTAACCAAGAATTTAAGCCGCGTTTTGTTACTAATTACGAAAATTTGGCGGAGAAAATTTCGACAGCGGTTAAGAAATTTTCTGCAGATGTGAAGTCAAAAAAATTTCCCGCGAGAGAGAATTTGCTTTAGATTTTGTAACGAATTTTGATCACCTCTTCTTTCTTAAATCTTTTATCATCTTGAATTTTTCTGCTTACTTCGAACTCCATATTCATCTCGGTTCCCTCTCCAGATTTAAGGGAATAATGGCGGAAACACGGGCACTCATAGCGAACTAAATAATCTTTAACATAGTCGGGTTCGACAATCAAAGCTGGACGAAATTTGATAGTTTTTTTTGAAATATTTGTGGCGTGATAAGTGACCAAATTTTTCTTATTCGTGAAGCTGTCGATTGATGTTTGCGAGACGGAGAATTTGAGGCCTCGATTATAATTTGTTATTTCGAAAGAGATCTTGATCTCATTGCCCAAGCGCTTTGGCAAGTAGTAGGAAAGGAAAAATGGCTTACAAGTTTTACTGATTTGACAAAACCAGTTGAAGGGCTGAATCGCAAAAAATCCGATCAAGAGAATTGCTAATAAACGAAGGGCGAGTCGAAGCTTCGGATCCATTATTGTTTGAAGTAGTTGATGGTTTTTTTCAGGCCAGTTTCGAGATCAATTTTTGGAGAGAATTTAATTAATCTCTGAGCTTTTTCGATCACGGGTTTGCGCTGCATCGGATCGTTCTGCGGTAGATCTTTAAAAATAATTTTTGATTGCGAGTTGGTGAGTTTCAAAACTTTTTCGGCTAATTCTAAAATCGTAAATTCGTCAGGATTGCCAAGGTTTATCGGTCCAAATTCTTTTGAATCGAGATTCATAAAATTGATCACGCCATCGATCAGATCATCGACGTAGCAAAATGATCTCGTCTGTTTTCCATCGCCATAAATCGAGATGTCTTCGCCCTTTAAAGCCTGCACAATAAAATTAGAAACAACCCTTCCATCATTGATAGCCATGCGTGGGCCGTAGGTGTTGAAGATGCGAATTATTTTGATGTCGACGCCATACTGCTGATGATAATCGTGAAAAAGAGTTTCAGCGACGCGCTTACCTTCGTCATAACAAGAGCGAGTTCCCATTGTGTTAACATTGCCGAAATATTCTTCATTTTGTGGGTGAACGAGAGGATCTCCGTAAATCTCAGAAGTTGAAGCCTGAATGATTTTCGCCTTCACGTTGCGCGCCAATTCAAGCATGTTGATCGCGCCCATTACACAAGTTTTTGTCGTGTGAACCGGATTGTGCTGGTAATGAATTGGTGAGGCTGGGCAGGCAAAATTGTAAATTTCGTCGATCTCTAAATGGATTGGCTGTGTGACATCGTGACGAATCGCTTCAAAGCGCGGATTGGAGAGAAGATGTTCAATATTTTTTTTGTGACCGGAGAAATAATTGTCGAGTGAGATCACCTCATTATTTTTTTCTGCCAAAAGTTTCTCACACAGAAATGAGCCAAGAAATCCCGCTCCACCTGTGACTAAAATTCGTTTCATTTTTTTTCTGCTTGATGAGTTTTATGCGAAATTAACGGCCTAACCGATAAATCGTAACCATGCTTCTTTCCGTCATTATTCCTTGCTACAACGAAAAAAATACAATCAACGCGATTATTGATGCTGTAAGGAAATCACCTTATCCGCACAAAGAAATTATCGTTATTGATGACTGCTCAAATGATGGTACGCGCGAGAAATTAAAAAATGAAATTACCCCGCTGGTGGCAAAAATTATTTATCACGAAGTCAATCAAGGAAAGGGTGCGGCTCTTAGAACGGGAATTGCCGCGGCAACTGGAGATGTGGTTATTATTCAAGATGCTGATTTGGAATATGATCCAAATGAATATCCAAAATTACTCGCGCCGATCTTGGAAAATAAGGCCGATGTGGTTTTTGGATCTCGCTTCATTAGCGGTGATGCGCGTCGAGTTCTCTACTACTGGCATCGCCTTGGAAATGGATTTTTGACGATGCTTTCAAACATTTTTACTAATCTCAATTTAACCGACATGGAGACCTGTTACAAAGTTTTCCGTCGTGAGATTATTCAAAAAATTAACATCGAAGAAAATCGCTTTGGCTTTGAGCCGGAAATTACGGCGAAGATTGCGAGATTGAATTGTCGAATTTACGAAATTGGCATTAGCTACTACGGTCGCACTTACGCCGAGGGTAAGAAGATCACTTGGAAGGACGGGGTGAGGGCGATTATCTGCATTCTGAAATACAACTTATTTAAGGGTAAATAATGAGCGATTACGGCGGAACGAAAGAGCTTCTCGTAATCGAAAAATACCTAAAAAATTACAATCATGATTTGGTCGCGAAGCTCTCGGAATTTTTGAAAGATAAAGAAGTGTTGGAGTTTGGCGCGGGCATTGGAACTTTGGCTGAAATATGGAAGTCGCAAAATGGAATATCTCCAGAA
>JACCDX010458783.1_pt1 | contig 13675 bp, 13 predicted proteins | sample 7449681 | NCBI WGS metagenome assembly JACCDX01 (sample SAMN15323450, study PRJNA562643) | freshwater metagenome | isolation source: river surface water | place: USA:Blue River Watershed | collected 2017-08-18
CCACGGCCTCGCCGCCGCCCCGGAAGGGCACGTAGTTGATGCGCGACGGGTCCACGCCCACTTCACGGGCGATCATGGCCGCGGCGATGTGCTCGGTGGAGCCGCGCGAGCCGCCGCCCCACTTGACGCTGCCCGGGTCCTTCTTCAGCTGGGCGATCACCTCGTCCATGTTCTTGAAGGGCGAGTTGGCCGGCAGCACGAAGACGTTGTACTCGCTGGTCAGGCGCGCAATGGGCGTGGCCTGGGACAGGTTCACCGGCGGCTTGCCGGTGATGATGCCGCCCACCATCACCGCGCCCATGACCATCAGCGCGTTCGGGTCGCCCTTGCTGGCGTTGACGAACTGGGCCAGGCCCAGCGCGCCGGCGGCGCCGCCCTTGTTGTCGTAGGTGACGTTGCTGGCCACCTTGGCATCGAGCAGGGCCTTGCCCAAGGCACGGCCGGTGGTGTCCCAGCCGCCGCCGGGGTTGGCGGGGATCATCATCTTGATGGCGGCGGCCGCTTGGGCCGACAGGGGCAGCGCGCCCGCGGCCGCGAGGGCAGCCATGGACTTGAGGAAGGTATCGCGACGCATGGAGTCTCCAGGTTGGATTCGTGACTAGCCGATACTTGCGGGCTGCCCTGTCAATCGGCTGTCGCTGGGATCAGGGAAACTACCAACCATGAACCTCCTGCTGGTCGAGGACGACGCCTCCATGCGCAGCACCCTGACCCGGGCGCTGGGCCGGCGCGGCCTGCAGGTGCGCGCCTGCGAGGATGGCGAGCGCGCGCTGGCCGAGTGGCGCGCCGCGCCGCCCGACGTGGTGGTGCTGGACCTGAGCCTGCCCGGGCTCGACGGCCTGCAGGTGCTGGCGCAGGCCCGCCAGGCAGGGCTGGCGACACCGGTCCTGATCCTCACCGCCCGCGGCACTGTCGGTGACCGCATCCTGGGCCTGAACGCGGGCGCCGACGACTACCTGCCCAAGCCCTTCGACCTGGACGAGTTGGAGGCGCGGCTGAAGGCGCTGGGACGGCGAGGCGCGGCTGCCTCCGCTGCTGCGGGTGCGTCACTTGGGGGAATGGAGGCAGCCGGCGTGGCGTCCGTGGCCACCGCCACGCTCGGCGCCCTGGCCTGGGACCGGGACAGCGGCGCCTTCTATCACCGGGGCCAGGTGCTCGAGCTCACCCCGCGCGAGGCGGCCCTGCTGCAGGCGCTGATGGCCCGGCCCGGGCAGGCGCTGGCCAAGGAGCGCCTCTTCGAGCAGGTGTTTCCGGGTGCGACCGACGTGCAGTACGAGGCCGTCGAGGTGGTGGTCTACCGTCTGCGCAAGAAGCTGGCGCCGACCGGCGTGGAGCTGGTGACCCTGCGCGGGCTGGGTTACCTGCTCAAGGCGGCCAGCGCCAGTTGATGGACGCCACCCGCATGCACCGCCGCCCCCAGTCGCTCCGGCGCACCCTCCTCCTGGGCATCCTGCTGCCCGTGATCGTCCTGGTGACGATCAACGGCATCTCCCTTTACCGAAGCGCCCTGGCCGCTGCCAACACCGCCTATGACCGGTCCCTGCTCGCCTCGGCCAAGGTGATCGGCGAGCAGCTCGACGTCCGCGGCTACGACCGCGACGCACAGCTGCGGGCCACGGTGCCCTACTCCGCGCTCGAGGCCTTCGAGGCGGACAACCGCAGCCAGTTCTTCTACCGCGTATCCAACCTGCAGGGCGAGCTCGTCTCGGGCTTCGGCGACCTGCCCTTCTGGCGTGGCCGCCTGCCCGAGCAGCCCCCTTATGCCGCCCTGGTGGACTTCTACGACGAGCGGTTCCGCGACGAGGATGTGCGGGTCGCGGTGCTGCTGCAGCCGGTGGCCAGCGCCCAGGGCCGGGGCATGGCGGTGGTGCAGGTGGCCGAGACCCTGGAGCTGCGTCGCAAGCTGGCGCGCGAGGTGCTGCTCGACACCCTGTGGCGCCAGCTGCTGCTGGTGGTGGTGATCGCGGCGGTGGTGGTATGGGTGGTGCAGCGGGCGACGCGGCCGGTGCGGGCGCTGTCGCGGTCGCTGCAGGCGCGGGCCGAGGGTGACCTCACGCCACTGCCTGCCGACAACGCCCCGCACGAGCTGCAGCCGCTGCTGGTGGCGACCAACGGCGTGATGCAGCGGCTTGCGGCGCTGCTGGAGCACCGCAAGCGCTTCGTGCGCGACGCCGCGCACCAGATCCGCACGCCGCTGGCCGTGCTCAAGACCCAGACCCAGTCGGCCCTGCGCGGCGACCTGCCGCCGCAGGAGGCGCTGACCGAGATCGCCGGCACGGTGGACCGCGCCACGACGCTGGCCAACCAGATGCTCTCGCTGGCCAAGGTCGAGCAGCTGCGGCAGCAGCCCGACGCGCCGGTCCACGACTGGGCCGAGGTGGTGCGCGAGCTGGCGCTGGAGATGGCGCCGCTGATCGCGGACAGGCGGCTGGACTTCGAGATCGAGACCATGCCCGCGCCGGTGCAGGCCCACGACTGGATGCTGCGCGAGCTGGCCCGCAACCTGTTGCACAACGCCATCCGCCACAGCCCCGAGGGCGGCGCGCTGGCGGTGCGGGTGCTGGCCGATGGCCGTACTGCGGCATTGCAGGTGACCGACAGCGGCCCGGGCATCGCAGGCGAGCTGCGGGCGAGGCTCTTCCTGCCCTTCTCGGCGGGCGACATCCGCTCGGGATCGGGCCTGGGCCTGGCCATCAGCCAGGAGATCGTGCAGGCGCTGGGCGGCAGCCTCAGCCTGGACAACCGCGAACACCACGGGCGCGTGCGGGGTCTGTCGGCCACCGCGCGCCTGCCGCTGGCCAGCGGCGAGAATACGGCCCCGTGAGCACCCTGGAACGCCTTCGCATCGACAAGTGGCTGTGGGCCGCGCGCTTCTACAAGACCCGCGGCCTGGCGGTCGATGACCTGCTGCTCGGGCGGGTCGAGGTCAACGGGCAGGCGGCCAAGCCGGCGCGTGAGGTGAAGGTCGGCGACACGGTCTCGGTGCGCCGCGAGACGGTGACCCGGGTGGTCGTGGTGCGGGGGCTGTCGGCGATGCGCGGGCCGGCGCCGGTGGCGCAGCAGCTGTACGAGGAAACGCCCGAGAGCATGGCGGCACGCGAGAAGGCGGCGGAGCAGCGGCGCTATGCGCGCGAGCCGGCGCTGTCCATCGAGCACGGGCGGCCGACCAAGCGCGGAAGGCGCGAGCTCGACGAGGCCCGGCGGGGGTGGGACGACCGCTGGAGCGCGTCGGTGGACCGCTGAACGCAGTCTACGAGCACGGCCTCCGCGGCAGAGGCTGGTTCCGTGGATCGCGCGACCAGAGAGGCGTCATTCGACCAATGGTTCAAATGACTACCAATGCTTTATTGACGTCCGTGTAGTGACTGCGTAACGTCACCCCATGCTCAATGACAGAAAAAATATGCCCTCCAAACACCTAATGGCATTCGCTCTGGCCTTGGCCCTGGCGGGTTGCGGCTCGTCCGGTTCAACATCCACAGGCACGACCGCAACCACGTCCAGCCTGGTTGTCCCCAGCCAGGTGAATGTCGTCACCGCAACGGATTGAAGAGGCACACGATGAACTGGATTCACCGCGCACCATCGTTCCTCCTGGCGGGAGCCGCCAGCCTGGCATGCAGCGCCTGGGCGCAGGCGCCAAGCTCAGGGGCCTACACGACAGACGTTGTCAACACGTACGTCCAGGACCAGGTCCTCGACAGCCTGGACTCGGTCAACACGGTGATGTGCTTCATGTCGGCGCTGCGAGGCGAGCAGAAAGTCAACACCGGTCCGTACGTGGCCCTGGTCGATGGCAACAAGTGCGACAACAAGGGCGGCGCTGGCGAGACGACCAACGCAGGTACCAGCGCCGCGGTGGACTATGTGAAAGCCATTGTCGATGCCTCGCGCTCGGGCACCAATCCGATGGAAATCAAGGCGTGGATGAAGTCCAACGAGAGCAATAACGGCACGCCCTATGTGATGAACATCTATGCATACGGCTCGGTGTCGGAAGGTGCCTCCGCCAGCAACCCGAACGGTGTCTTTGAGATGCGATTTTCGGGTTACCTCGATGGCACGAACACCAAATCGTGGCATGGCAAGTTGAACTCGTCGGGCTCCACCTTGACCCTGTACGACGAAGGCTACGGAACCTGGCCCTTCAGTTCCGCGTTGTCCTTGACCATGTCCGGCACCACCTCGGGTTCAGGCAACATCCGGACCGTCGACAACAACACCACGACCAACGCCACGTTCGCATTCAACAGCACCCACTTCCTGCGACAGAAAACGGGCGGCAGCAAACAATGCTTCAGTCGCTCGAAGGCTGATGCAGATTTCTCGGTCTGGCGGTACGGCGTGTACAAGGCCGACGGGTCGCGTCACGACGTGACCAACCCGGGCTTCCAGATCACCTATGCCACCGGCGGCGAAACCTACTACGGTTACGCAGGGTACTACGGGGTGTATTTCCCGGAGCAGGCGATGAGCGCCATCGCGGCGAACAACTACACGGCAACCGTCACCCGGCCAGACAACAACACCAGCTACACGATGAACATCACGGGTGGCCGTCTGACCAAGATGACCAAGCGCGACACCACCCTGGACAACATCAAGGGCATGCCGCTGCGGGTGTGGATCAACGGCGCTTCGGGCGAAACCAAGGTGTATTGGGACGGCTCGACGTTCCAGAAGACCGAGACCATCAGCTGCGGCGCTGGTGGCTGCGCAAGTGCGGCTGCCAGCGGCACCTTGACCGCGAACGACCTGAGGACCGCCTTCATGCTGGTGTTGAACGGGCATTCCGATGCGCTGGGCGGCAGCTTCAGTGTCGCGGTGCCTGCCGCGGGTGATTTCAACGGCTCGGCGACGGTCAGCTATCGCACCCAGGAAGTGGTTCCGGCCGCCACGGCTGACACCCTGAGCCTGGTGTGCGTCTCCGAATGTCCCAAGGCATCGGCGAACATGACCGACAACAGTGTGCACCTGACCGTGGGCACCTCCACCTACAACTGGGACAAGGTTGCGATCGCCAACGCCAAGACCTACGAGTTCGACTCGAATGGAATGATGTACCTCGGGTCCGTCTCGCCTGGCAACAAGGTCGATGCCTCAGGCCTCACGCTCACAGGCAACAACCAGTGGGGCGTGCGCAGCGGCACGCTGGTTGTCGCCAGCAGCGCGATCAAGTGCGACAACCTGGGCCAGCAAGATGCCAGCGGCCTCAACTACTGCCCCCACCTCATCGCCAACCAGTCGGAAACCTATCGGTGGGAGACCGGCAAGCAGCCCTGGAACTGGACCATCACCCTGACCAGCAATGGCCAGGTTGCGACCTTTGATCCGCCCAAGAAGCTCACGGCCACCCTGTCCACGGCCAACAGCACGCTGCCGGCCACCAGCCCCAAGATCGGTGCCAAGTTGTTCCTCGACTTCAACGGTTTTGGCCAGCTGTATGGAATCCCGGGCAGCTGCTACGACCCGAGCACCAACGAAAAAGGGCCCTGCGATGGCAACACCTACTCCGCCTACGCGCCCGATTTCAGCCTCAGGGAAGGCGCCACGGTCACCGATGACAACAACACGACCTACTACATCAAGCCGCTGGATCAGGAGATCCGCTTTGGCCGCAAGACCCTGAGCGACTGCGGCACGACCCTGGATGCGGACCTGACTGCGGCGGCAGCCGCGACCCTGCCGACCACCAACGGCGAAGACCCCCGCACCACGATCGGCGCCACGGCGCCCACGCCAGCCGTCGACAAGCCGGCCGTGATCCACGGCGTGGTCCAGGCGCAGTAAGTTCAGGAGCCCGCTCCCCGCGTCGAGGCCGGTCTGTCATGGCCGGCCTTTTCGCTGGCAAGATGGCCTCGCATGTTGCCTATCCCCACCATGGCGCGTCCATCGCTCGGGACGTCACTGATTGCCTCGATGGGCCTGCACGGGTTGGCGGCGGTGGCACTGGTCTGGGCCCTGACGTCGCAGGAAGCCATCCGGCAGCCCGGCGCCCGGTCGTCGCCACGACAGGGCCCGGCCTTCACGGCCCTGCTCGCGCCAGCGCAGCCCGTGCCGCAGGCCCCGCCGGCGATTCCACAGCCTGCGGGGCCACCACACATCGAGGGCGACCGCGATCCGAACGCCTCCGAGACCACGCGCCTGAGCACTTCCCCCGGGGGCCCTGCGCAACCGGCCCGTGCGTCCGTTCCCCCATCGACCGGCACCACAGAGCCCGCCGTGAGCACGATGGCACCGATCCCGCCAGTGGAGGTCTCGCCGCCGATGCCGGCACTTCCTGCTGGACTGCCGGGTCTCCCTGGGGGTGGCCGGCGACTCTTCGCGCCCGGCTGGGTACAAGGGCCACCACCAGACGCCGCCTGGCAGGCCGCCCAGCTAGCAGCTCGCCAGCGCGAAGCCCAGCTGCGGCAGTTCGACGACGGAATCGGCAGGATGAGGGAAATCCTGTCCTTGCAGTTCTCGCAGTGGCGGCCGCCGGGCGCCCTGGATTGCCGCTATGAAGCCGCCTGGTCGTGCAACCCCACCACCCCCGATACCGTGCAGGCACTGGCCAGCCTGGCTAACCAGCTTCGGTTGCTGCGGCCCGAGCTCGTGCTGATCGTCCGTCATGACGGCCAGCGGCTCGAAGTGAGCGCCGAGCCGGCGCGGCAGCCCTGAGCGGACACGTCCTATGGCGGGCCCGCGGGCGACTCAGGGCATCAACGTGATGTCGCGGAACTGCTCCGGCCGGCCCTCGGCCTGCAGCCGCAGGCGCACCTCCACCGGCTGGTCGACCGCCAGCACGCGGGCGACCAGGGCGACAGCGTCACCACGCGGCACGGCCCGCAACGGGCCGCCCGGGGGCAGCGTCACCGAGAAGCGCACCGGCCCGCTGAACTCGCAGTGGCTGTCGCTGCGGCAGTCGGGCCGCAGCGGCTCGCCCGCGGCGCGTCCGCGGCTGCTACGTGGCAGGAGGCGCAGTAGCGGCTCGGCGTAACCCCGTCCGCGCTGCGGCACCAGCTCCAGGGAGTAGGCCGCGCCCTCGGCGGGTAGCGCGAGCACCCAGTCCCAGGCCTGGCCGGCCCTGGCGTCCGCAAAGGCAGGCTCCGAGCGCTGGCGGACGGTGTCCTGCGCCTGCGCCATCTGCTCAAACAGGACCACGCGATCCAGCACCTCGGCGGTTGGCTCCGATGTCACCTCCACCCCGGCGTCAGAACGGCGCGCGGGGCGGTCGTCATCGCTGGCATCGGTGCCGTCGGAGCCGCCGCAGGCGGTGAGGGCTACCAGGACTCCCAGCGCCAGCAGCCCCCGCATCAGCGCCAGTGGCCTGACCACCGGCCGCATTGTGGTCCCGACGCGCCGCAGCGAAGACCCGCCCATGACTCAGTACTGGAGCTCGGGACGCGAGATGGGCTGGACGGTCCCTGGCAGGTTCCCGCCCGGTGACTGGGTCCACCCGCCTCGTGGGGACACCTCGTAGGTCCAGACCTCGACGGAGGCGCACCGGTTCATCATCATGGCGCGCGCTGCAGCCGCGTCATCCTTGCCTCCGTCCAAGGCCTGCTTGATGGCGGCCCGGTTGAAGTGCGCGGTGACCCGCAGAAGGATCGACTCACCCGACTTGGCCTCCCCGATCGGGAACTTCTCGAGCTTCGCCGAGAGGTCCGCTGCGATCGGTGCTTCGCTGGACAGCTTGTCGTTGACCACGCACCTGAGGTCGTCAGACGACGCGGCCGACCGCCATTGGCTTGCTGCAGGCCTGGCAATCATGAAGCTCCTCTTCATCCGGTCGGTGTTGACCGGCACGCCCTGCAGCCAGACCGGTTCACCCAGGGGCTCGCCCGGCAGGGTCACGATCGGGCAGCCATCGAGCCCCGCCGGCGCGATCTCCCCTCGGATGGCGGCCGACTTGTCACCGAGCGAGCGTTCGATGAAACACGCCTGCTGCACCCAGCGCCCGCTGAACAGCTGATAGCTGAAATGGACACCCGACTTTGCCAGGGCCTTCCAGATGGCAACCTGGTCCGCCGTCGACAAGGGCCGTTTCTCGGGCCCCATCGCGCCTCCCAGCAGTCGCGTCAGGGTGACGCCGCCCGTGAGGCTGCGAGGATCAAAACTGCTGCCGCCGGTGGCGTCGAGGGGGTTGCCGGATTGCCGGCCCCGCTCGATGTCAGCAGCGGGCGGATGGCTCTTGCCGGGCGGCAAGACGTCGATGGCCAACGAGGGGGCAGAGGCGCCGAGGAACGCCAGGGCGACAGCGGCCGATTTGATGAAAGCCTGCATGGAACGCTCCAGAAAGAAGCACCCGGAAGGGACGTTGCGCTGCAGGGGCGCCGGGTGACTCGCCATCGCAGCGGCGGCGCCGGCCCGACTGCGACTACCATGGGAGGCCCGTCAAATTACTTTCTTCGGGCTAATTTATAGCTCTTCCGTATTCTTTGCAAGCGATTGTTACGCCGCCAGCGCCCAGGCCACGAAGTCCTGAGCCACCGGGTCCTGGCGGGCAGCCGGCGACTCGATCAGGTAGAAGGCGTCCTCGATCGGCTCCACGTGGGCAAACGGCGCCACCAGGCGACCGGCCGCCAGGTCCGCTTGCACCAGCGCCAATTGCCCCATCGCGATGCCGGCGCCCTGCATCGCCAGCTCCCAGGCCAGGCCCACGCTCTCGAGCCGCATGCCGCGGGCCGGGTCGATGCCGGTGGCGCCCACGGCGTCGAGCCACAGCCGCCAGTAGTCGGGGCGCGCGGCCGAATGCAGCAGGGTGTGCCGGCGAAGGTCGGCCAGCGTCATGCGGCGCGAGCGGCCCTCCAGCAGCGCGGGGCTGCACACGGGCGTGAGCTCGATGCCCACCAGCCGCTGGCTGCGCATGTCGCGCCACTGACCGCGGCCAATGCGGATAGCGACGTCGAAACGCGCCAGGTCGACTTCGAGCGGGCTGAGGACGGTGGTGATCGACACCTCGCGCTGCGGGTGGCGCCGCTGGAACTGCGGCAGCCGCGGCGCCAGCCAGCGCAGGCTGAAGGTCATGGGGCACCAGATGTTCAGGGGCCGCTCGCCGCCGGTCTGCCGCACGCGGCGGGTGCCCTCGCGCAGCTGCGAGAAGGCCAGGCCGATGTCGGCCAGGTACTGGCGGCCTTCGGGCGTGAGCCGCACCTCGCGGTGCTGGCGCTCGAACAGCGGCCGCTGCAGAAACTCCTCCAGCAGCGCCACCTGCCGGCTCACTGCACCCGGGGTGACGTGCAGGGCCTCGGCCGCCAGCTTGAAGCTGCCCAGGCGCCCGGCGACCTCGAACACGCGCAGGGCGTTGAGGGGCGGCAGGGCGTCGGAGGTGGATAGGTCTTGCATGAGTAAAACTCAATCGTAGTCGAAAAGAAGTCGGTTGAACCGCTAACCCCCTCCCCTCAGAATCGGCGCCGACAAGGACAAGAGGAGAGAGCCGCATGCAAACCAAAAAACTCACCGGAAAGATCGCCGCCGACCGCATCCGCCACATGGCGGTGCCGCGGCCCGACCCCGCGCTCATCGAGGGCTTCCTGTCCCTGGGCGACTGCACCGGCGTGATCTCGGACGTGATGGACGAGATGGGCATCGTCGGCACCATTGGCGCCAGCACGCTGCGCCCCACCATCGCGGGCAAGGTGATCGTGGGCCCGGCGCTCACCGTGCGCAACATGATGCAGCGCGAGCATGTTTACGAGACCGCCAAGGCCAAGGTCAACAAGATGGCCGAGTTCGAGGGCCACAACCTGGCCCAGCCCGGCGACGTCCTGGTGATCGAGGGCGTATCGGGCGTGTCCAATATGGGCGGCATCTCGGCGCAGACCGGCAAGCGCCAGGGCGAGCTGGGCGCCATCGTCTCCGGAGGCGTACGCGATGTGCCGCACTCGCGCGCGGTGGACTACCCCATGTGGTCGTCCGAGATCACGCCCGTCACCGGCAAGTGGCGCATCGAGACGGTGGAGATCAACGGCGACGTCGAGATCTGCGGCATCCGCGTGCGCTGCGGCGACCTGGTGGTGGCCGACGACACCGGCGTGTGCTTCGTGCCGATCGAGCGCGCCGCCGAGGTGCTGGCCAACGCACGCAAGAAGGCCGACGGCGAGCGTGAGCGCTGCGAGCACATCGACGCTGGCGTGCCGGTGGCCGACCTGCCCGCGTCCGACCTGCACGCGAAGAAGAAGGCCTGAGCCGCCGCCGAAGCGAGATCCAGCACTGCACGCACCCCATCCCGAGGAGACACCGATGAAACACACCGACGCCACCGCTTCGTCCCAGGACCGCACCCTGGGCCGCACGCGACGCCATGCGCTGCACACGGTCGCCGGCGCCGCCGCCCTGGCCCTGGGCGGGCTGCTGCTCGCGCCCGTCGCCGCGCAAGCCCAGGCCGCCTACCCCAACCGCCCGATCAAGCTGGTCGTGCCCTTCGCTCCGGGCGGCGGCGTCGACCTGATCGCGCGGGTGGTGGGCCAGAAGCTGGGCGAGCGCATGGGCCAGTCCATCGTGGTGGAGAACAAGCCCGGGGCCAGCGCGATGCTGGGCACCGACCAGGTCGCCAAGTCGGCGCCCGACGGCTACACGCTGCTCATGACCAGCACCTCGCTGGCGGCCAACCAGAGCCTGTTCAAGAAGGTGCCCTACGACTCCCGCAAGGACTTCACCCCCATCGGGATGGTGGCTAACGCACCGGCGATCGTGGCGGTGAATCCGGGCCTGCCGGCGCGCAACCTGCAGCAGTTCGTCGCCCTGGCGCGCGGTGCCAAGGACCCCCTGCCCTATGCGTCCTTCGGCATCGGCTCATCGCCGCACCTGGTGACCGAGCTGTTCGAGGGCGCCACTGGCGCCAAGCTGCTGCACGTGCCGTACAAGGGCGGCGGCCCTGCCGTGCTGGCCACGCTCTCGGGCGAGACATCGCTGATCATTCCGAGCATGGTGCCCGTCCTGCAACATATCAAGGAGGGCAAGCTGCGCGCCCTGGGCATCGCCTCGGAGCGCCGGCACCCGCTGCTGCCCGATGTGCCTACCCTGCGCGAGCAGGGCGTGGCGATGGAGACGGGCACCTGGTTCGGCATCCTGGCGCCCGCAGGCCTGCCCCCGGCCGTCGCCGCGCGCCTCACCACTGAACTAGGCGAGGTCCTCAAGGACAAGGACGTCGCGGCCAAGCTGATCGCCGAAGGCGCCGAGGTCACGCCCATGGACCCGCGCACCTTTGCCGCCTACATCGAGTCCGAGACGAAGCGCTGGCGGGACGTGGTCGCCAAGGCGGGCATCCAGCCTGAATGAGCGCGCGGCGAGCGCAGCGCGCTCGTCCACTCAGACCAGCGCCACGCTGGCCTTGATCGGCTTCATCACGAAGCTGGTCTTGCAGTCCTGCACGCTCGGGTGCTTGAGGAGCGTGTCCATCACGAAATGCGAGAAGTGGTCCATGTCGGCCACCATGACCTTGAGCAGCAGGTCCATCTCGCCGGTGAGCGAGACGCACTCGACGACCTCGCCCCAGCCCTGCGCCGCCGCCGCGAACAGGTCGAGCGGGCTGCGCTTGTCGCTGCTGGCGTGCTTGGCCAGCCGCACCTGGATGTAGGCGGTCAGGCCCAGGCACACCGCGCGCGCGCGCACCAGCGCGGCGTAGCCAGCAATGACGCCGGCCTCCTCCAGGCTGCGGACCCGGCGCAGGGCGGCCGAAGCCGAGAGGCCGACCTCGCCGCCCAGCTCCTCGAAGGACAGCCTTCCACGCTGCCGCAACGCAGCAATGATGCGTCTGTCGATCGCATCCAGTTCAACAGGATCGCTCATTCAGTAATTTTTGCATGATTCATGCACCAATAAGTCCATACGCGCCGAGATTTGCAGGAAAACGTCGTCCCAGGCGGCCTAGAGTGCCGGAATCCACCCGACACCGCCGGAGCACGCGATGCCAGATCTGTTTGATAACCCGATGGGCCTGATGGGGTTCGAGTTCGTCGAGTTCGCCTCCCCCACCCCCCAGGTCCTCGAGCCCCTGTTCGAGAAGATGGGGTTCACCCTGGTGGCCCGGCACCGCTCGAAGGACGTGCTGCTGTATCGCCAGGGCGAGATCAACTTCATCGTCAACCGCGAGCCGCGCTCGCAGGCGGCCTACTTCGCCGCCGAACATGGCGCGAGCGCCTGCGGCATGGCCTTCCGGGTCAAGGACGCCCACAAGGCCTATTACCGCGCGCTCGAACTCGGCGCGCAGCCGGTCGACATTCCGACCGGGCCGATGGAGCTGCGCCTGCCCGCGATCAAGGGCATCGGCGGCGCCCCGCTGTACCTGATCGACCGCTACGAGGACGGCATGAGCATCTACGACATCGACTTCGAGTTCATCGAGGGCGTGGACCGGCACCCCAGGGGCGTGGGCCTGAAGATGGTGGACCACCTCACGCACAACGTCTACAAGGGCCGCATGGCGCACTGGGCGGGCTTCTACGAGCGGCTGTTCAACTTCCGCGAGATCCGCTATTTCGACATCCAGGGCGAGTACACCGGCCTCCCCTCCAAGGCCATGACCGCGCCCGACGGCCTGATCCGCATCCCGCTGAATGAAGAGGCCGGCAAGACCTCGGGCCAGATCGAGGAGTTCCTGATGCAGTTCTCGGGCGAGGGCATCCAGCATGTGGCCCTGCTCACGGACAACCTGATCGAGACGGTGGACCAGCTGCAGATGGCGGGCATTCCGCTCATGACCGCGCCCAACGACGTCTACTACGAGATGCTGGACGAGCGCCTGCCCGGCCACGGGCAGCCGGTGGGCGAGCTGCAGGCGCGAGGCATCCTGATGGACGGCTCCACCGAGGGCGGCAAGAAGCGCCTGCTGCTGCAGATCTTCTCCCAGACCCTGCTGGGCCCGGTGTTCTTCGAGTTCATCCAGCGCGCGGGCGACGAGGGATTTGGCGAGGGCAACTTCAAGGCCCTGTTCGAGTCGCTGGAGCGGGACCAGATCCGCCGCGGCGCGATCAGGACCGAGGAGGTCGCATGAGCCACCCTGCCCCGACTCTCCGCGGCGTCCACCATGTCGCCTACCGCTGCAAGGACGCGAAGCAGACTGTGGACTGGTACGAGAAGCACCTGGGCATGAACTTCGTGCTGGCCATCGCCGAGGACAAGGTGCCCTCGACCGGGGCCTGGGACCCCTACATGCATGTCTTCCTGGACGCCGGCGGCGGCAACATCCTCGCCTTCTTCGAGCTGCCCGAGCAGCCCGAGATGGGGCGCGATGCCAACACCCCCGCCTGGGTGCAGCACCTGGCGCTGAAGGTGGACAGCGTGGACACCCTGCTGGCCACGAAGGCACGGCTGGAAGCCGCCGGCATCGAGGTGATCGGGCCGACCAACCACACCATCTTCAAGAGCATCTACTTCTTCGACCCCAACGGCCACCGGCTGGAGCTGGCTGCCGATTGCGCGACGCCTGAAATGATGCAAAAACTCGATGACGTCAAGCGCGAGATGCTCGAGGAGTGGAGCCGCACCAAGCGGGCGCCGAGCCATGCGGCGTGGATGCATGACGGCAGCCATGCCTGAGACAGAGACGATGACACGACTGAACGCAACCCACGACCCCAGCCTTCGCAGCTGGCTGGCCAGCGCCAACGCCGCGGGCGGGGACTTCCCCGTGCAGAACCTGCCCTTTGCGGTGTTTCGCCGCCATGGGCAGGGCGAGGCCTGGCGCGGGGGC
>JACCDX010125575.1_pt1 | contig 13672 bp, 11 predicted proteins | sample 7449681 | NCBI WGS metagenome assembly JACCDX01 (sample SAMN15323450, study PRJNA562643) | freshwater metagenome | isolation source: river surface water | place: USA:Blue River Watershed | collected 2017-08-18
AAAAGTATTGGCTAACCAAGCACTTGCAGAAAAACTCAGTCCTCAGGGTCTCGATGTGCGTTACAGCACCCCTGCAGGACTCGGTGATTTAGTGCAAACAGAAGCGGCGGCATGGTCCAAGATCATCAAGAGCGCCAATATCAGTATCAAGTAATGGCATGCGAGCACAGTGAGGTTGTGCTCGTGATTATTTTTTTGTTGCAATCACGATACTGCCCGGAATTTGTCTGATCGTTCCATGAATCTTGTTGGCGCTCACAACACCCGTGAAAGTCTGACTTTTTCCATTGCGATCTAAATAGTCAAAACTGATTTGAGCGCCACTCAAGCGTCCTTCGATACGCTGTTCAAGAGATTGACCCACTATCAGATCTCCATCGAACTTTTGGCTTTTTTGAGTGAGCTTGAGCTGCGCATCCGGCCAGCCTGGCAAATCACTCAAAATCCAGTTTCCCTCGACCTTTGCCGGTACGATCCAGAAATAACCTGATACTTCGCCTTCGGAGAGAACCTTCGCATCCGGTTCCCAGGAACCCATGGAAAAAGTGTTGGAGACAATACGGGTCCCTGGCTTCATATCAAGCAAACGCGGCTTGAGTTTGATGTTGAGTTGAGTGAGCAGGTAGAGCGTGACTACCGTAGCATTAGAAAAATCTTCCTCGAAGATATCGCCTGTCACGAAGGTGACACGATCGGAGACGCCTGCTTGTTGGGCTTTACGTCTGGCCAAAGCGGCCAAATCAGGGTTGAATTCGATACCAATCGCGCGTGCGCCATAACGCTTGGCGGCTTCGATGGGAATCTTGCCATCTCCAGAGCCCAGGTCGTACACCACATCAGTCGACGTGACCTGGGCCGTTTCGAGCATTTCAGAGACAAGATGGTTTGGGGTCGGCATCCACATCACGTCTTTGCCGCTTTGGGCGATCAGGGGCTCATAAAGCTCTGTGCCCGCATGCTGGGTTGCGCAGCCGCTCAATATTGAGACGAAGAGAAGACTGGTTGCTGCGCGGACCCTGAGCATGGATGATTACTGTTTTGCTGCGGCGTTTGAGTCTTCGACGACTTTTTTCCACTTGGCAGTTTCTTTGGCCATGAACTCAGCGAAGAACTCAGGAGATTTTCCAACTGGGTCAGCGCCTGCCGTCACAAAACGGTCTTCCAGCTTTGGCATGATGGCATTCACTTCGGCATTGAGCTTGTCAACGATTGCTTGAGGTGTGCCTTTCGGTGCAAGCAAGCCAAACCATGATCCCGAGGAGTAGCCTGGGAAACCGCTTTCAGCGATTGTCGGGACTTCTGGCATTGAGCGTGAACGCTCCAGGCTGGAGACTGCGATCGGAATCAGTTTGCCTGATTTGATCGGAGCGATCACTGACGGAATCGTCGCAAACATAAAGTCTGTGCGGCCTGCCAGCAAATCGTTCAGCGCTTCGGCACCCTTGTAGGGAATGTGTTGGGCATCGATTCCCATACGCTGCATCAGCATGAAGCTCGAGAGGTGAGCGGAGGTACCGACGCCCGTTGAGGCGTAATTCAGTTTGCCGGAGTTTGCTTTGGCGTATGCTTCAAACTCTTTGAAGTTTTTGATTCCCTTTTCGGGGTTGACCACGAGGACGTTAGGCACATCGGCCACTAGGATGATCGGAACCAGATCCTTGAGTGGATCGTAGGCAAGTTTTTGTAATGATGGATTGATGGTGAGCGGACCGACCGATGCCATCAAGATACTGTAGCCATCGGGCGCTGCTTTGACGATATCCGCCGTGCCGATGTTGCCGCCCGCACCTGGTTTGTTTTCAACGATGAAGTTTGCGCCTTTCATGCGAGTAGGCAATTCGTTGGCAATCGCGCGGGCAATTACATCAGTCGTGCCGCCAGCAGTAAAGCCAACCATGATTTTGACTGGACGATCGGGATATGTTGTCGCGGTTTGAGCCTGGGTCACAAGAGATGCACCCGCGGTCATCACACCCATCGCAACAGCCAGGGCGTAGCGTTTAAATTTAACGTTGATCACAAGAATCTCCTTCGTACATGATTAGTTTGTCAAGCTTGATCCAAATCTTTAGCTAGACCGAGTATACGTGAGGAACAGGGGGCTGTTTAAGAGGTTTTACGGCCTGAAATCTGGATTGAGGGGTCATGCATCAAATACCCCTTGAAAGCACCGTTTTCAATCTTTCCGGTAACTGTTCGAGTCGTCCCATTCGCATCACGGTAGTGAAATGTCATTTCATTGCCACGCATCAGACCTTTGATGGGCTGTTCGACTCGACCAGCGGGCATTTGCAGCGTTCCGTTGAGTTCCTGATATTGCTGACGAATGACGAGTGTTCCCGTTGCATGACCCAGATCAGGCAAGCCCGAGATTGACCAATATCCCTCAACGTTTGCAGGGACAATCCATAGATAGCCCAAATGTCCGCTCTCAGTTTCAATCGTCTGGTCGGCCGACCACAAACCCATCGTGAATGTATTGGAGACGATTCTCGTGCCCGGTTTCATGGCGAGTAATGTCGGTCTGAGTTTGATATTCAGACCTGGCAGCAGGTAAAGCGTGACAACAGTTGCTTTTGAAAAGTCTTCTTTGAAGATGTCGCCTGTGATGATGGTGACTTTGTCAGCGACCCCGGCACGTTGAGCATTTTTTCTGGCGTACTCTGCCATGTCGGGATTGTATTCAACGCCTACAGCGGTTGCTTTGAATTGCTTGGCGGCGAGGATGGCGATTTTTCCATCGCCTGCGCCCAGGTCATAGACCAAATCTTTCTCAGTCACCTGAGCTGCTTTCAGTAGTCGTTCGGCAAGGTCTGTGGGTGTTGGAATCCAGACAACATCTTTACCCTCTTGAGCGATGGATGGCTGATAATCCTGAGCGACCGGAGTATGCGCTCCACATCCAACCAGCGCAATACCAAGAAAAAAGGCTTTGAGAGCACGCCACCTGATGAGCGACTGAATCATCATCAAGCCGTGACGAAGCGAAGCTCTTGCGAGGGAATACGCAAATGGATCTGTGCGCCGATTTTAAGCGGTGCTGCTCCTCGTGAATGGGGAATATCCGCTTTGACCAATCCCTCGCCAACCTTGACCTCGTAACGTACAAACTCACCCAGAAACTCGGAGTCCTCGATGATGCCTTGTAGTGCTAGATTGTCTTGTAGCTGAGATTGCGAGTCCTCGACAAAACGCACGGCATGCGGCCTGAAAGCAAGATCCATTTCGGTGCTTTGGAGTTCCAGACCTTTTGGCAAGGTCAGCATGCCGAGCTTGGGAGATTCAAAGCGCAGATGATCCCCTTCGGTGATAAAGCGTCCAGCGAATAGATTCACCGAACCTACAAACTGGGCGACAAAACGGTTGACTGGAAAGTCAAAGAGATCCATCGGTGAACCCACCTGTTGAATCACGCCTTGATCCATGACCGCGATACGATGACAGGTCGTCAGTGCCTCTTCTTGATCGTGCGTCACAAAAATAGTGGTGATGCCAAGTCGTCTCTGGAGCTGGACAAGCTCTTGTCGAGTCTGAGTGCGCAGCTTTGCATCCAAATTAGAAAGTGGTTCGTCCAGAAGAAGCACTTGGGGTTCAATGGCGAGGGTTCTGGCAATCGCTACGCGCTGCTGTTGACCTCCCGAGAGTTGTCCGGGACGACGGTTTGCAAGTCCCGCCATGTCAACAAGTTCAAGAGCGCTGGCAACCTTGGCTCGGATTTCAGCGGGCGGCAATTTTCTGGCTTCCAGACCAAAAGCGACGTTTTGGGCGACTGTCATGTGAGGCCAGAGCGCATAGTTTTGAAACACCATGCCAACGTTTCGCAACCAGGGTTGAGTGCCGGTCACATCCTTCCCATCGATCAGCAGTTCGCCACGCTGGTGCTGATTAAAGCCTGCGATCAGTCTCAATAGTGTGGATTTGCCGGATCCGGAGGGGCCCAGCAAGGCAAAAAACTCGCCAGGTTCAATGGTGAGAGTGATGTCTTTGAGCACCGCCGTTGAGCCAAATGATAATGCGATATTCTTTATCTCGATACCAACCGATTTCATGTTCGATTCCCAACGTTTTGATGTGGCGTGGCAGCTGCGGCCAGACGATGCGTGATGTAGGTGCCGAGAGCCACAATTGAAATGGCGACGACACTGAGTGCGGCTCCTGGACCCCTGCCCGCGATCGACTGAAAATATAGATAGATGCCATAAGACATCGGTGCCAGGCTTTCTCTGCTTGTGAGTAAGATCGTTTCTGAGATCTCTGCGGCGGCAGTAATGAAACTCGTGACAAAGCCTGCGAGTAGTCCCCCCATCATCAGTGGAATGACAATTTTTCGAATAGTCCGCCAGCGGCCGGCTCCGATATTTTCCGCGGCTTCTTCAAGTGCGGGATGCACTTGAGTGAGCGCAGCCATGCATGACCTGAGTGCATAGGGGAGTCGTCGCACAGAATACGCCACGACAAAAATGACCCAGCTTGCCGTAAATGCTCCGGCACCGAAGGGCAACTCGATACCCCTGAAGGCTCGCAGGTATCCGATACCCAGAACAAGACCTGGCATCGCGAGTGCGACCGTGACGAGGTGATCAAGAATTTGTCGGCCTGGAATCGTCGTGCGAATGACAATATAAGCAATCGCTCCACCAATGATGATGTCCACGAAAGCAGCCAGACCACAATACAAGATTGTGTTCCAGATCATCTGTTTGGCGTCGGTAAAGATCGTCGCGTAGTGAACCAGTGTGAACTGCTCAGGCAAGACGCTGAAACTCCAAACTTTAAAGAGTGACATCAAGAGAATGCCAAGATGCGGAGAGAGGACGAGCATCAAGACACCAATGATCCAACCGTAGGCCAGGGCGGTTTGCCAGCTTGTCAGTTTTCGTTTCGGTGCTTGAGCACCGCCTCGGGATACGAGCGCATAGTCCCGACGTTTGACAAACCACCAGGATCCGGCCATGGCAGCCACTGAGAAAAGCACAAGAATCACACAAATCACGTAGCCGATCGGATCTTCGATACCGATGGACGTGACGCGCAAATAAGCTTGCGGCGCAAGCATGTTGGTCACGTTCAGGACTAGAGGTGTGCCAAGGTCATCAAACACCTTGATAAACACTAGGGATGCGCCCGCGATATAGCCTGGGAGGGCGAGGGGAAAAATCACTTTTCTGAAAAGCCGCCATCCCGATGCTCCAAGATTTTGGCCTGCTTCTTCCATCGAAGAATCGATGGTCGCGAGAGAGGCAGAGAGGTTTAATAAGATGAAGGGAAAGTAATGCAGCGTTTCCACAAAAATGATACCGCTCAATCCTTCCATCACTGGCAGGCTGATACCGAAATTGTCCATCAAGATCAGATTGACGGCGCCTGAGCGGCCAAAGATCAGTTGCATGGCGGCAGCGCCCACAAATGCTGGCATCACTAAAGGTAATACGCCTAGTGTTTGGATCAGGACCGCGCCTCGGAATTGAAAACGCATGGTCAGATAGGCCAGTGGTATGGCGATGACTGTCGCGCACAAGACCGTTGTGCCTGCCACGAAAAGACTGTTCGCGAAGGACTCGCGCATGAGGGAGATCTCAGCGAACGCAAGGAAATGTGTCAAGGTAAAGCCGCCCTGACCATCCGTGAAGGCCGTATACACAACGGTCAGAATCGGACCGATTAGAAAAATGAATAAAAATAATGCGATCGCAATCGCGATCGCGATCAGCCCAGGATGGTTGCGCTTCACGGTTTTCAGGTACCTTTAAAAAGGCCCCGAAGGGCCTTGTCTGACTTATTTTGCCGAATTGGCCAGTGTGACAGCGCGAGCGTAGTTTTCTTTTGCTCGATTCGCCCATTCCTCTTCGATTTTTGCTTTCGCACGTGTGGCGTCAGCATCAGATTTTTTGGCTTTGAATAGCTCAAGCAACTGTGGATCTTTGATTTGTTTTTCATCCACGGCTGGCGAGAAAGCAAGTTGACGTGCTTGATCAAGTTGAGCGCTAGGTTTCCCAGCTAGACGCTTTTCTGCGTCATGAATGGCTTTCGTCGCAGCGACGAGTTCCTTGTGACGGAAGGTGATCATTTGATCGAACAAGGAGCGGACCACCATGTAGCGTGATTCCGAAAGCTCGGAATCAAAGTTTACTTTTGCTTGGATCTGACCACTAAAAGGGTTGGGGTAGTCAGCTGGGGCTTGTTTGTAAATTGCTGGCAAGACGGGTAGACGGCTGATGTCCTTCTGGAGCAGGAGCTTCTGACCTTCATCGGACAGCGTGAACTCGATGAAGCGTTTGCCCGCCTCAGGAGACTTGGAGCCTTCGATCAATGCGATGTTAGCGGGAACAATCGAGGTGACGGAGGGATAAACAAAATCCACAGGCATGCCGGAATTTTTAGCAGCCAAACCAAAGAAATCAATCACCAGACCAATACCGAACTGTCCGTTTGACACACCGTCAGGCACGCCAAAGCTGCGTTCGGTGATCGCGGCACTGTTGCCACCGATCATCAAGACTTGTTCCCAGCCTTTGTTCCAGCCCTCACCCTGAAGAATGGTTTCCACCGTTAGGTGTGTGGTGCCTGAGCGTGAGGGGCTCGAAATTGCAAGGTGGCTGAAGTAAACAGGTTTGACCAAGTCTACCCACTCTTTTGGGGCGGGAAGTTTGTTGGCCTTCATGTAGCGGGTGTTCCACATCATGCCGTAACCCGCCAGAGCCTGGCCTCGGTAGAAGCCTTGTGGATCATTGACCGGGTAGTTGCCAACCTTGGCTGGAATATCAGGGTTGCCAGGGCCAATGTTGACAAGTAGCTTTTGATTGGACAGCACCTCAAACGCGTCAGGTGCAGAAGCCCAGAATACTTCTGGCCGCGAGCCGGATGCTTGCTCTCTGACGTAGGCAATCCCTGCGGAAGTATTTTTGTTCAGAATCTCGACTTTATCGTTCGGGTATTTTGCCTCGTAGGCTTTTTTATAAGCGGTTGTCAGCTCCTTGGGAAAGGAAGTCACCACAGAAATCGTTTCTGCTTGAGCTGTCATTGGCAAAAGAAGAGCGAGGAGGGCGGATGCGACCGCGGTTCGGGTAAAGGAGAGATGCATGCTTGCCTCTTGGTTTTTAGTGTGACTTATCGGGAAATCTTAACAGGACGCTTGGTCTTTTGACCATGTTTAAGGGTTTCGGTGTATTCCAAATAGCGTATTGAGAAATATTGTCAAACATTCTACCGTCTCGGCATTGTTAAAGGAGCATTAAAACAATGGATAAAGAGGAATTTGCACGGTACCAGGAGCTGGTGATTTCAACGGCGACCGATGTCGGTATCAAAGTGTTAGCAGCGATTGTATTTTGGGTCATCGGTCGTTGGCTGATTGGAACTGCGGTCTCCATGGTCCGACGTTCGTTGGAAAAACAAAAGGTTGATCCAACTGTTTTACGTTATGTCGGTTCAGTCATTACGGTGACCCTGAATGTATTGCTGGTCGTGGGTATCCTGGGGTATTTTGGGATTCAGACCACGACTTTCGCGGCATTGATCGCGGCGGCTGGTGTGGCAATTGGCGTGGCCTGGTCAGGTTTGCTGGCAAACTTTGCTGCAGGTGCGTTCATGGTGGTGTTGCGCCCGCTCAAGGTCGGTGATTTTGTGACCGTGGCAGGGGTGACGGGCACGGTCATGGAGTTGGGATTGTTCACAACGACAATCAATACGCCGGACAACGTGCAGGTGATGGTGGGCAACAACAAGGTGTTCGCCGACAACATTCAAAACTTCAGTCACAATCCTTTCCGTCGTGTGGATTTAAAGTGTCAATTGTCGGGCGCTGCGGATCACAATGCTGCGATGCAATTGTTGCGCGAAAAAATTTCCGCAATTCCGAATGTTTTGGCTGAACCTGCTGTTGTGGTGGAGATTTTAGAATTTAATCTGGTGGGGCCTGTTTTGGCTGTGCGTCCGTTTTGCAGTAACGACAATTACTGGCAGGTTTACTTTGACACGAATCGCGTGATTCGCGAGAGTCTGAGTGCCGCTGGTTTTCCTGCGCCGATGCCTGCTCAGAATGTGTTTGTGTCGCAGCAGGGTTAAGGTATTTTCTTAGGTTTTGAGGGTTCTTCTCAAGATTTGAGAGTTCTTCTCAAAATTTGAGAGTTCTTCTTAAGATTTGAAAATGGAGTGTTTGGTTTTGCTGAGCAAAATCCAAAGCACTCCATTTTCTATTTGTTCGCGACACCGTGATTTTTTCGAGGTTTATCCTAATTTATTCGAAGTAGGTTTTTAATCTCTAAAGAGGCAGAAGACTACTTTAAGAAGTGAAAAAAGGAGTGCTTTGGATTTTGCTCAGCAAAACCAAACACTCCTTCTTTTCACCTCACCTCAAAACTCAAAACTCAAAGCTCAAAGCTCAAAGCTCAAACAATCAACCCAACTCTTTAGAAACAATCTCAGCACCAGCCACCAACGCCTGAAGCTTGGCATTTGCAATCGCACGTGAAAGAGGGACCATTCCGCAATTCGTGCAACCATACAGATGCTCTGGCTTCACAAACTTTAAAGCACGACGCAAAACGTCAGCCACCTGCTCGGGCGTTTCAACATTGTTCGTGGCAACATCGATTGCGCCAACCAGCACATCCTTGCCACGCAGTAATTCAATTAAATCCATCGGCACCCGAGAGTTCTGGCATTCAAGACTGACCTGATTAATCGTGCTTTGAGCCAGCAGCGGGAAAACCTTTTCGTATTGACGCCACTCGTCACCGAGACTTTGCTTCCATTTGATATTGGCTTCGATTCCGTAGCCATAACAGATATGGACAGCACTCTTGCAGGTCAGGCCCTGGGCGGCGCGCTCCAATGTTTTGACACCCCAGTCACGCACCTCATCAAAGTAGACGTTGAAAGCGGGCTCATCGAACTGAACGATATCGACGCCGACGGCAGCCAGTTCTTTGGCCTCTTCGTTCAAAATTTCAGCAAACGTCCAGGCCAGCTTTTCGCGACTGCGATAGTAATCGTCGTAAAGCGTATCGATCATGGTCATCGGACCAGGAAGCGTGAATTTGATCGGACCCTTCGTCAGCATACGCAGGCGCTTGGCGTCTTCGACAAAGACGGGTCCGCCACGGCTGACACGATCCACCACAACTGGCACATCCGCGTCATAGCGGTTACGGATGCGAACGGTTTTACGATTGACGAAGTCAACGCCTTTCAAACTATCAATAAAAGTGGTCACAAAGTGCTGGCGGGTTTGTTCGCCATCGCCAATCACTGTGATGCCAGCGCGTAACTGATCATCCACGGATAAGCGCATGGCGTCGACTTTCGCTTGTGCGAGCGCTTCACCTTGCAATTGCCATGGTGCCCAGAGTTTTTCAGGTTCGGCCAGCCAGGCAGGCTTAGGGAGGCTACCGGCAATCGCAGTGTTAATTGTTTTTGACATGATGTGATGTGAGAGATGAAATAAAGGTGAAAGTGATTAAACAATAACTTGAACAATTAAATATCAGAGTCATGCCTGGATTAGGGTAATCACCGCCCAGGAACTTGGAAATCAACGGCTTGCGCACGAACGTTTGGATCGGCTCTCAAAGCTGTTTTCAGTATTTTGTGAGTGGGCGTCAAGGGGAGCTCTTTTAAAAAGCTCACGAAGCGCGGGACCTTGACTGCAGTGAGTTTCGCGCGACACCAGTCGACGATATCCTGTTCTTTCAAGAGTGACTCAGGTTTTTTAACCACAGCAATCAGAATCTCGTCCTCTCCAAGCTCCGAGGGCACTGCAATCGCAGCAACCTGATAGATGCCCGGTAGCTCCGCAATCACCATTTCAAGCTCAGCGGCGGCAATGTTTTCACCCCGTCTGCGGATGATGTCTTTTTTTCGGGACAGGTGGTAGTAGTACCCGTCTTCATCGCATCGCACAAGATCACCGGTTTTAAGCCATCCATCGTGAAACGCTTGTTGCGTCTGCTCCGGATCGCGAAAATAGCCTTGCATCACGATGGGGGTTTTGACCCAAAGTTCTCCAACAACGCCGACAGGGACATCCTGACCTTCATCATCGACGATGCGGCAGGTGGCCCAAGGCCTCTGAGGATCAGGATGTTTGCCCGGTAAACCCATGCTGCCTGGTTTATCCGGTCCTTCCCAAGGATTGCATGTCACACCCGGGATTTCGGTCATGCCAAAACCGGAAAATAGTTTTTGAATGCCAAACTCTTGGCGGAAAACGGAGGCGGAACCTTTTCGTACTCCGTAGGCGACACGCAATTTGTGATCAGGTCGGTATTCGCTGCGATCGCGCGCGCACAAAATGGATCCGATCGCTTCAATGACATTGACGACCGTTGCGCCATGATCCGCTGCGACATGCCAGAAGTTAGAGGCAGAGAAGCGCGGAACCAGAATCATGCAGGCACCACTCGCCAGCACGCCACTCAAAGAATAAAAAACGGCGTTCACATGAAAAAATGGCAGGATGATCAATACCCGATCCTCAGGCTGCAAGTGCAGGCGCTCAACGTTCGCCTCACCTGCGGTAATCAGGTTGAACTGGCTGTGCATCACACCTTTTGGAAACCCTGTCGTACCAGAGGTGTAAATGATGATGCAAGTGTCTGAGGCTTTGCCCTGAGGAGGAAGGTGAGGCCCATCTGTGGATTCGATGAGATGACTCAGTGAATCGCTTGACTCGGAAGAGGCATCGATTTCAACGATCCAGGGTGACATCTCAATATTTTTTAGGACTGCCTTGATCGTAGGCATGACAGCTGTTTCAGCGATCACTCCACAAATCTCGGCATGTTTAAAGACATAGCCAGCTTCGCGTTCGCCAAAGTCCGGGTTGACTGGCACCATGATGGCACCAAGATAGGCAAGGGCGAACAGGGTCAGTACGTGTGCGGAATCGTTTCGGCCCATGATCGCAACACGCATGCCGTGACGTACGCCTTTGAGATGCAAGGCGTAAGCAAGTTGTTTGTAGGCACGATCAAACTCAGACCAGGACAAGGTTTGACCTTGCTGAACAATAAAAGGGGCGTTGCCCTTGACTTCACAACGGCTATTGAACGCGTCGTGCAAAGTGCCGTCGTGCTGGCGGAATGTATTCAGTACTGCAAGGGGTGTTTTCATGTTGGTGCAAGACTTCGTTGTGTTCTGGTCAGCAGTTGCGTAAGCTTATTACAGATCGCCTGAATGGCGACTCACAGACTGATCATGAGGAGATAAGAATGTATCGAAAGGTCTCGGCTTTGCTGTGCGGCTTTTTGCTTGCTTGCAGTGGAGCCCAAGCAAGTCCGGCGGACAATTATCCTGAGCGCCCGATTCGCATTGTGGTGCCTTTCGTGGCCGGCGGTGGTGGCGATTTTATTGCCCGAGCCTGGTCTGACAAGTTATCCGATACATTGAAACAACCCGTGATTGTCGAGAATCGAGGTGGTGGCAACACAGTCGTTGGTACCGAGCTTGTCACAAAAGCTGCGCCTGATGGCTACACGCTGCTGTTGGTCAGTCCGACGATTTCGACTAACCCAACCTTGCTTCCCAATCTGCCCTATAAAACTCCTGAAGCTTTCGCGCCGGTGGGACAAGTCATCACGTATGCCATGGGATTGGCCGTTAACAGTGGTTTACCAATTAACAACATTCCTGAACTCGTCGCATTCGCCAAGAATAATCCTGGCAAGCTGACCACAGCCACGTCGGGCGAGGGGTCGGCGACTGACTTGGCCGCGGAGCTATTCATGGCCGCAACAGGAACAAAAATCACCAAGATTCCCTACAAAGGCGCTGGCCAGGGTGTTTTGGATGTCGCAAGTGGTCACGTTGACATGTTGTTCACGGGGATGTCCCAGCTCAAACCCCATTTGGACAGCAAACGTATCAAGCTCGTGGCCACTTCTGGTGCGGAGCGACTCGCTTCAGCCCCTGATACCCCCACGATCGCTGAGCAGGGCTACCCGGGTTTTCAGGCGGTTGTCTGGTGGGGCGTTTTGGCACCCGCCGGGACACCGAAGGAGGTCGTGAACAAAATTAATGAGGCCTTGCGTGTCAGTCTTGCGCAACCTGAAGTCGCCAAGCGTTTGTCTGTGATTGACGGCGTCGTGGCGGTGTCTTCACCGATGGAATTTGAGCAGTTTTTGCGCAAGGAAATTGCGACTTGGAGCAAGCTTTTAAAACCCTCCGACTCAAACAAAGCCAAGTGAATCATCGGAATTTGACGGGTATAGGGGTTCGCTTGACAGTGTTGGGTCGCAAACCTAAGATCAACGTAGGTGCGGTCTGATTGTGTTTTTTTACAATCGCCGCACAGTACACACGGAGAAATTGAACGTAATGAAAAATATCAAACGAATTGCACAACTGGCTTTGGTGGCCTCGCTGGCCTGGGCTGCGGCTCCGGTCAGCGCATTGGCTCAAAGCTATCCTGACAAACCCATCCGGATCCTGATTCCCTTTCCTCCGGGCGGTGGTACGGACTTTGTGTCCCGAATCGTTGGAACAAAGCTCGCCGAGCTGACAGGTTGGCAAGTCATTCTTGAAAACAAACCCGGAGCGGGCGGTAACCTCGCCATCGAGCAAGCTTCCAAATCCCCCGCCGATGGTTATACCTTGGTCATGGGTCAGACCGACAACATGATGCTGGGTCCCTGGCTGTATCCTTCTTTGACTTATGACAGTGTCAAAAGCTTTGAGCCGATCGTTCAGGTTTCAGTGACTCCAGCGGCGATTGGTAGTGCTGCGAACTCCTCGATCAAAACGCCCATGGATATGATCGCCAAGGGTAAAACCGCCGAAGGCCTGCGTTGGGCGACTGCCGGTGCGGGTACGCTTGGTCACCTGGTTGGTGAAGATTTCAAAAAACGCGCTGATATCAACTTGCTCCAAGTACCTTACAAAGGTGCTGCACCTGCGATGACTGATGTGATGGGCGGCCAGGTCGATGTGTATATCGGCTCTCTGGCATCACTGTTGCCTCACGTCAAAAGTGGCAAGCTCACAGCCGTCGCCGTGACAACAGCCAAGCGTGCCGCGCAAGCGCCTGACACGATGACGATGCAGGAAGGTGGCGTCAAAGATATGGACGCGAGCATCTGGGTCGGTTTGTTTGCACCTGCTGGCACACCTCCTGCCGTGGTTGAGCGCCTGAACAAAGAGGTCAATCGCGTCCTCCAGGTTCCTGAGGTCGCCCAAAAGATTGAGGCCGGTGGCGTCAATGTCGTGGGTGGAAGCTCAAAAGATTTTGGCGAGTTCGTGAAGAAAGACTACGCGAACTGGGGCCGTATCGTGAAGGAATCAGGCGTCAAGCTCAACTAGACCGGGTTCAGTAGTTGCGTCAGATGCGTCACGGAGGACATGGTTCTGAAGTGACGTACCTGATCGCCGATTTGCTGGATTCTTGTTGAGTCCAGTCCAGACAGTGGCATGAGATGGTTGAATTTGCTTTCGACCTCTTGCCAAGTGACACCCGTCGGACCAGAGCCACGGGCTGCCCTGCATGTGTTGGAAATTTTACGGCCATCTTTGAGCGTGATGATCACGGTCCCGCCATGGCGATGTGTAAAACGATCCGGAAGCGGTGCTGGTTGAGGATCGAAAACGACTTTGTCCTGAAGCTTGGCGATCACAGGGTCGAGCATTTTTTCTCTGGTGATATGTTTCCAGGTAAAACCTCGATCCACTATTGCCGCAG
>JACCDX010341107.1_pt1 | contig 13671 bp, 14 predicted proteins | sample 7449681 | NCBI WGS metagenome assembly JACCDX01 (sample SAMN15323450, study PRJNA562643) | freshwater metagenome | isolation source: river surface water | place: USA:Blue River Watershed | collected 2017-08-18
CAGGCGGCAAACGGGTAAGGCCCGCACTTTTGATGTTGACGGCCAAATCCCTGGCAAACGGCAAAGAAACCCCCCATATTTTGGAGATGTCGGCTGTTGTTGAGTTCATTCATACAGCCACCCTCCTTCATGATGACGTAGTCGACGAATCCACTCTCAGAAGAGGTCGCGAGACTGCAAATGCCGCTTTTGGCAATGCAGCCAGCGTTTTGGTCGGCGATTTCTTGTATTCCCGAGCTTTCCAAATGATGGTGGGTCCAAATGATTTAAGGGTGATGCAAATTCTGTCGGATGCAACCAATACGATTGCTGAGGGCGAAGTTTTACAACTCCTAAACATGAATGATCCGGAAGTTGATGAAGCCAGCTATCTACAAGTCATTCGCTATAAAACAGCTAAATTATTCGAAGCCTCTACCGAGTTAGGCGCCATTCTTGCCAACGCTACTGATGCACAACGCAAACAAGCTGCTGCATTTGGTCGCCACATCGGCACCGCTTTTCAGTTAATGGATGATCTTCTCGATTACACAGCCAACGCTGCACAAATGGGAAAAAATGCCGGTGATGATTTGCGTGAAGGCAAGCCAACCTTGCCACTCATTTACTTATTAGAAAACGGCACTAACGAAGAACGACTTTTAGTGCGTGCAGCAATTGAGCAAAACCAAGATTTACCGGATGATGTTTTTGCACAAATTCTGGCTGCTGTTCAAAACTCTGGTGCATTAGATTACACGCAAGCAGCAGCTAAACGTGAAGCAGATCTAGCCCTGTCTTATCTCAAGGACTTCCCTGCAAACCCAGCCAGTCAAGCGCTAGAAGCACTCTGCGCATATTCGCTTACAAGACAAACCTAAGTCCCCAAGGTCTTAACTCTCAGTTCGCGTGCTGTAATTCGCGTCTGTTCAGCCTCTTCACGTAATCGTTTAATTTCCTGTGAAGACAGTCTATCCAGATTCGAGTAATCCATTTTCCAGGAAGGATTATCAGACCACCTCAATGGTGACTGAACAGTTGTGCGTGGTGTAGGAGCAGCTTCAAGAAGGCGCATAGCTAATTGAAAATTGAGATCCTGCGAAGCAACATCATTCGGCTTTGCTGCAGCATTACCCAAAGGAAAGTCACTAAATAACAATCTCGGTACGCCGCAATACTCAGCAATATCCTTTGCAGCGCCCATCACCACAGTAGAAATTCCCGCAGCCTCTAAATACCGCGCCAATAAACTTTGGCTCTGATGACAGATCGGGCAATTCGGAATCAATATCGCCGCATCTACGCCATCCGCTTGAAGCATTTGCAAAATACGTGGAGCATCTATTTCTAATGTATGGCGCTGACTGCGATTAGTGGGTAAGCCATAAAAATGTGGTGAAAGCGCACCTACCTCTCCCGTTGTGGCTGCCCTCTTAGCAGCCTCCAGAGGAAACCAGCAATTACTATCTTCCATATTGGCGTTCTTACGATCAATGCCGACATGAGCAATTCGTAAATCAACTTTCCCCTCGATGGATTGTTGATACGGCTGATAAAACTTAGCTGTTGAGTTGTAAGGGGCGCCCTGGCCTTGCGGACCTTTATCTGAGTCATAAGGAACAGCTGTAGTAATAAGGCCCAATACTGATTGAGCTAGAGGCTTTTTGAGGGGGGCAAAGGGCACATCGAGATAGTGAGCCCAAACATAAGGATTTTCGTAACCCAAACCCAAGTAATAACTTCGGGTGCGCTCCATATATCGAACCGGCTGATCCTGTTCTGCTGCAAATTCAAGCTCAGAAGTCTTAGACATCAATCCATCCCTGTAAGATATTGCATATCAAATATTTAATTTCATAGGAACTTATTATGGCTCAGTGGCTTAGATTTCAACATCAAGGAAAAAGTGGTTTAGGACAGGTGCAGGGTGACCAAATCGCCGTGTACGAAGGTGATTTGTTCAACGGACCCAAGGCAACCGGTGAAACCATCAAATTATCTGATGTCACTATCGATATTCCATGCACTCCTTCAAAAATGGTTGCCATGGTGGATAACTTTCATGCCTTAGTCACCAAACTTGAACATGCGGTACCAGCTGAGCCTTTGTACTTTCTCAAAGGGAATAACTCATTCTTGGCGGCAAACCAAGTGATTCGCACACCCAAATCCTACTCAGGAAAAGTGGTTTATGAGGGCGAGCTTGGTATTGTGATTGGCAAGCCCTGCCATGAAGTAGACGAGACAGAAGCTGCAAAAGCGATTTTTGGCTACACCTGCATTAATGATGTGACCGCCATTGAAATTCTGAATCGTGATCCTGGTTATGCGCAGTGGACACGTGCGAAGAGCTTTAATACCTTTGGTGTATTTGGCCCCTACATCACCACCGATGTTGACCCAAGCAAGCTAAGCATCAAGACGATCCTCAATGATCAAGAGCGTCAAAACTACCCAATAGCAGATATGATTTTCCCACCTGCAAAATTGGTCAGCCTGATCTCGCAAGACGTGCCACTCGAAGCAGGCGACATCATCGCCTGTGGTACTTCCGTAGGCGTTGGCTCAATGAAGCCTGGTAGCAATGTCAGCATCATTATTGATGGCGTAGGACAACTCGATAATCGCTTCGAGTAATTTAGAACCCAGAAAAGCAAAAACCCTTGCTATGTTGAGTAGCAAGGGTTTTTTATTTGCAGTAGCCTTACTTTTTAGTAGCCTGATACTGAAGGCAACGCCAAGCTACCTTTAGAGGCTTGGACGTTTTCATCCAAATACTTCGTCAAAGCAAAAACAGTATTCAAGCAAGGAGTCGGAGTTTGCGTGATCTTGCCAAGCTCAATCACTGAACCCAACAAAGCATCAATCTCCAAGCTACGCCCAGCCTCTAAATCTTGCAACATCGAGGTTTTGTGCTTACCAACTTTTTCAGCACCCGCAATACGACGCTCAATATCAACGCGGAAAGTAACGCCCAGCTTCTCAGCAATAGTCTGAGCTTCGGCCATCATGTTGCGCGCTAACTCTTTGGTCCATGGGCATTGGCAGATGCCTTCCAAAGTACCGTGGGTTAGAGAGCTGAGGGGATTGAAAGTCATATTGCCCCAAAGCTTGAGCCAGATCTCTGAACGAATGTCGTCCAAGATAGGTGACTTAAATCCAGCCGCGCCCATCATCTCGGACATCTTCTGAATACGCTCAGTAGACTTTCCGTCTAGCTCGCCCAATGGGAATCGGTTGCCTTCCACGTGACGAATGACGCCAGGGGCTTGTGTAAAGGTTGCTGGATAAACTACGCAACCAATAATGTTATTTGGATTAATGGCATTTTTAGCAACACCGCCAGCATCCACTGTTTCAACGGAGTGGTCTTGGTAATCGCCACCCAGCTTCTGGAAATACCACCAAGGAATTCCGTTTTGCATTGGAATCAAAATAGTTTCTGGCCCCATGATTGCAGCCAGGTCATCAATGATCGGCTCCACCTGATGCGCCTTCACTGCCAGAATGACTACATCTGGAGTTTCAGCATCACGAATTTTTTCCACTGCTTTTACTTGGGCAACCAAAGGCTCCGGTTGGTCATCCATAATCAGAGCAAGGCCACGCTCTTTAATCGCCGCTAAAGTTGCGCCACGAGCAACAACAGTGACATCGTTGCCTGCTCGCGCCAACATGACAGCTAGGTAACCGCCAATAGCGCCACCCCCACCAATCACACAGATTTTCATAGGAACTCCATAAGAACTAAAAATTTTGAATTGGGTTTATTTTAATTGGGTTTTTGCGCTGCAGCAATTAAGGTTGCCTAATTTTTAAGCAATATTTAGCTTAAATGGCCTTTAATTGATCTCTGGGCACTAGGCTACCTAAAAGCATGCCTGCAATACTCGCAACCAAACCAGCCAATTGAGGGGGCATGATGGCATCGGGCGCCAAGGTTTCGCAGCTGATCCAGACCGTAAGGCCCCCAACCACCGCCAACAAGCCACCTAAAGAATTGGCCCTTGACCAATACACCCCAAATGCCAACGGAACAAATGCAGCCACCAAGGTCACCTTGTAGGCGTTCTCAACCATTTTGAAGATAGAAAGGTTTGAGTTAATGGCAAAGAATGTCACTACCACCGCAAAACAGAGCACGGTAATTCGCATAACCTTTAGCAAATCCTGGTCAGATAAATGCTTAAAAAAGCCTCGCACAATGTTTTCAGCAAATGTGACCGATGGAGCCAATAAGGTAGCACTCGCACAACTCTTAATAGCCGATAAAAGCGCCCCAAAGAACATTACCTGTGCAATTAATGGTGCATGATTCAGAATCAGTTTCGGCAAGATCATTTGCGGATCGGTATTTAAATATTGCTTCACTAAATCTGGACTTATCAAGATTGCCGAATAAGCTAAGTACATCGGCACAAAAGCAAAAATGAAATACAACACTCCGCCCAGCAAAGCGGCTTGAACAGCAATATTGACATTCTTAGATGAGGTAATCCGTTGGAAGACGTCTTGTTGCGGGATAGAACCCAACATCATGGTGCACAAGGCGGCGACAAAACCCAAGATGGATGCCAAATTCATATCCGGCCAGAAATTACTGAATTGACCAGCTGCGGCCGCATGCTCAATGACCACGCCAATACCGCCTGTCTGAGATGTCATTTCACCGCCGATATAGAGCATGCCAATCACAATGATGATCATTTGAATAAAGTCAGTAATTGCAACTGACCACATACCTCCAAATAAGGTGTAAATCAACACGCTACCAGCGCCAATCAACATACCTCCTGTCTGAGAAATACTCCCCTCAGAAACGACGTTAAATACGAGACCTAATGCTTTTATTTGTGCGGCCACCCAACCCAAATAGGAAACTACGATACAGAGAGTTACTAAAACCTCTACCGTGCGTCCATACTTTTCGCGAAAGAAATCACCAATGGTGAGCATGCGACGGTTATAGAGATGCCGCGCAAAAAAGAGGCCGACCAAAATCAAACAAAGAGATGATCCGAAGGGATCGGAGACTACACCCCCCAAACCCTCTTTCAAAAAAGTAGCAGGAATTCCCAAAACAGTTTCAGACCCAAACCAGGTAGCAAATACCGTTGCAGTAACGATCGGCAACGGAAGGCTATGACCAGCCGCAGCAAAGTCGGCAGTATTTTTGACTCGTAGGGCGGCCCACAAACCAATTCCCACCGAGACTACCCAGTAAATAATGACGAACCAAATTAGCACGCCTACATGCTCCTTCTGAAATGTGATGAAATTATATGACCATGTCACTTTTGGCAGTTAGCAAAAAAGTGTCCTTTTGGAGCCCTCCATGAAAGACGCTGGTCTGACATAATTCAAGAGTGAGAGCGCCAAAGCAAACCCCAATATCCAACCCCTCTGCTGATCTGGCATACCAAAAAGCCATCCTAAGCTCTGTATCGCGTACCTTTGCCCTCACCATACCGCTCTTGCCACCAAGCATCGAGAAAGTAGTTGGCAATACCTATTTGCTTTGCCGCATTGTTGACACTATTGAAGATGCGGCAGAATTAAGTGCCCAGACCAAGCAGTCACTCTCAGCGCTCTTTTTAGATGCCGTTCTTGATAAGACTCCAGTTGAAAGTTTTGTTGAACCCTGTCTTGAGGCATTAAAAAATTACAGCAATCCAGATGAACTTGATTTAATTGCGAATACGCCAACAGTTTTACGAATACTGCACACTTGCTCCAGCAATGACCAACAGGCCGTCAGTCGCTGCGTTTCCATCATGTCGGAGGGCATGTCCTTCTTTCATGGCAAACAGAATGAAACCGGCCTTCAAGACCTCGCAGAGTTTGAAAAGTATTGCTATGTGGTTGCTGGCGTAGTTGGTGAGCTGCTAACCACCATTTTTAGCAATCACTCCCGAGCTTTCGAAAGAGAGCTCGTCGGACATGAAAATTTAGCAATCGCATTTGGTCAAGCGCTACAAATGACCAACATTCTCAAAGACTCTCCGGAGGATAAGGCGCGAGGAGTTTCATGGAAGCCAATGAATGTTAGCCAAGCAGAGCTTTTAAAGATTGCCTATCAAAAACTGCAAGACTCTATGCAATATATTCTGCTGATTCCCAAACAAGAACTGGGGATGAGACGCTTTTGCTTTTTAGCTTTCGGCTTAGCAGTAATGACGCTTACGAAAATTGCTCAGCGCGCAGAATTTAATAGCAAGGATGAAGTCAAACTTTCAAAAAGCACTGTCATGAAGTTTTATGGATTTACCAAGATTGCCGTTAAAAGCGATGTCCTGATGAAGGCTTTTTTCTACCTCAACAGCAGAGCCTTAATTAAATAAAGTCTTACAGAGCACCCTCGTGCTTTAAAAGCCAGAGCTTAATTTGGCGATACAAACCGGGGGAGTCCTCTTTCATAAACCCCCCAATTCCTTTAGCAGAAACTACTCTATGGCAAGGTGCAATTAAAGGGTAAGGATTTGCACCACATGCAGTACCCACCGCCCGTGGCCCACTCTTAATTTTCTTAGCTAGCTCACCATAGGTTTTCGTTTTGCCGGCGGGTATATCCTGAATGCTGGTCCATACCTTTTTCTGGTGCTCAGTCCCCGCGGGTTTGGTAGGCAAATCAAATTGCCAAGTAGGGTCTTTAAAGTATGCCTTGCACTGGCGTGCCACTTCTTTTGCTAGCGCATTTTTTGGCGCTATCAATGCTTCATCGGCAGGCAAGTAGTCAATTTTTGACAACATTAAACTTCCCTCCACCAGTTCCGTCAAAATTCCCAAGCGACCAAAAGGTGCTGCAATCACGCAGTAACTTGGGCTATTGGCGGTAAATGGCTTTGGAGGGGCTGTCATAGGGATTCATTCTCACATAATTAAACAGATTAACTGACCGCTCTTTGCGCTCTAGCTATAGCTAGCGATAGGCCACTTTGCTATATTGACTCATCCTTACTTTTTTAGGCAGACCGCATGGACACTTTTTTTGACGATTGGCCCTTTTACAGCCAAATTGCTCTAGTCCTATTTTTACTCGCACTCTCCGGCTTCTTCTCGATGGCAGAAACCAGCATGCTGTCCTCCAATCGTCATCGCCTCCGTGCAATGGCCAATAGTGGCAATGCAGGAGCAGCACTAGCTGAAAGACTCTTAAAGCGGATTGATTCACTGCTATCTGTTCTGCTGATCTCTAATAATCTTATTAATACTGTTTTACCTATTCTGGTGACGGGTATTGCCCTGCATATTTTTGGTGACAGCGGTCTCGTGCTCTCTATCGCCACTTTAGTAGTTGCACTGCTCATTATTATTTTTAGTGAAATTACCCCCAAAGTGATCGGGGCAGCATTTCCAGAAAAAATTGCCTCCAATGTTGGCTGGTTTATTTTGCCGCTGACATTTTTACTCAAACCCTTGCTTTGGTTTATTAATAGCTTTGTCTCAGGCCTGATGAAGATCTCAGGTCTGCAATCTTCCTCCGATAGCAGAGCCATGAGTAAAGAAGAGTTGCGAAGCCTAGTACTGGAATCAAATCGCTTTGTTTCAAACCATCATCGCAATATTTTGCTCAACTTGTTCAACCTAGAAAACATCACAGTGGATGATGTGATGACACCTAGATCCAAGATTGAAATATTAGACCTATCAAGACCCATTGATGAAGTGGTTCAACAGCTAGAAACCTGCTATCACAACAAATTACCAGTATGTGATCAGGACTCTGAGCGAATTGTCGGCATCCTCTCGGTCAAAAAAGCCTTGTCATTGTTGGGTGATACTGACTTAAAGCATGAGGATTTTAGAGTTCTACTAAATGAGCCCTACTTTATTCCGAGCGGCACACCAGTCTTACAGCAAATGCAGTTTTTCCAAGACAATCAACAGCGCTTAAGCTTGGTTGTGAATGAGTATGGCGAAGTGCTGGGTCTTGTTACCTTTGAGGATATTGTTGAAGAGCTGATCGGTGAGTTCACCACCTCCTTCTCCAATCTTTCAACTGATCCCCATTGGCTTGCCGATGGAACCTATCTAGCAAGCGGTAGCGCCTCACTTAGAGACCTTAATCGCCTACTAAATCTCAATCTTCCTCTGGATGGGCCGCGCACATTAAATGGCCTCATTCTTGAAAAGCTAGAGGCCATTCCTGATCACGATGTCAGTATTCGTATTGCAGGAATAGTCATGGAAATTATTCAATTTGATGAACATGGCGTAAAAACAGTAAAACTCTATCGCCCATTTCAAGCTCAAGAACAAGATTGAGCGTTGCTCAAGATGACTCACTAATCATTCGCACTTGGTATGAAATTGCTACTCATGCCCTAGATGCTAGAGCGAGTGATATTCATATTGAGGCTGGAACCCAAGCCACCCTCATTCGATTTCGAGTAGATGGTTTATTACGAGTTCACTCGCACTACCCTATTGAATTGCATGAACGCCTGATCGCACGCATCAAAGTTCTGGCTCGCTTAGATCTTGCAGAGAAACGACTTCCACAAGATGGGCGTCTTTGTATTGGACACAATTTCTCCAAGCCCGATAGAGATTGTCGCGTTTCAATTCTGCCAACCCTTCATGGAGAGAAAGGCGTCATACGAATACTGCCAAGCTGCACTGAAGATCTTGATCTTAAGGAAATTGGCTTTCTTCCAGATCAATTGCGTGAAGTCGAACTTGCACTTGCCCAGCCCAATGGATTAATCATCGTGACAGGACCCACCGGTAGCGGCAAGACTCGCACTCTGTATAGCTGCCTAAGATATCTCAACCAATCTCATCGCAATCTGTGCTCCATCGAGGATCCGATTGAAATTCGTCTGGCAGGGGTCAATCAAGTTGCCTATCACCCACGGGCAGGGCTAGACTTTCCAACCATCATCCGCGCCTTGCTGCGACAAGATCCTGACGTCATCATGATTGGTGAAATTCGCGATGCTGCCACAGCGAACTTGGCAATTCAGGCAGCACAAACGGGGCATCTCATTCTGAGTACCTTGCATACCCGTAATGCGCACGGCGCTGTACCAAGACTTCGGCATCTGGGAATTGATCATGAGTCTCTCGAGTCCTGTCTATTGATTGTCAGTTCACAACGTTTAGTCAGAATGATTTGCCATCAATGCCTTAATCGCAATCCGCACGAAAAGGCTCAATGCTTAAATTGCAGTGATAGCGGCTACTTTGGACGCATTGGGGTTCATGAAGTACTTAGTCAATCCAAACTCTTTGATCCATCCCTTTCATTCACCTCTATGAGAGCGGCCGGATTAGCTCATGTACAGGCCGGATTAATTACTCAATCGGACCTAGAATCAGAAGTAGGTGCATGGCACTAAGCAAGCAAGATCAATTGCATTTTGCCGACCAACTCCTAACACTCCTTGAGTCCGGCTTACCACTTCTCAATGCAATTGAACTCATTTACTCCACTGCACCTAAGTCCTGGCTTGCCTGGATTGGTGGCATCTATGTGCAACTTAAAAAGGGTGAGAGCTTTTCTCAATGCCTGCGCAGCCAACAAAATCTCTTTTCTATGGAGTTTATTAACTTGATTCGGGTTAGTGAGCGTACAGGCGACTTTAATCTAGCACTTAAAACAATCTGCGCGCAACTTGAGGCTCAAATAGAATTGCGACGAAAAATTCAACAGGCCATGAGCTATCCCATCATCACCCTGACAAGCTCCTGCGTACTAGTAATTGTGATGATGATTTGGGTTGTGCCGGTCTTTAAAGATGTATTTACTCATTTTCAAGCAGAGCTGCCAGCCCCAACGAAGGCATTGATTGAGCTATCCACGTGGTTTGAGGCGTTTTATATTGAGATGGTAATCACTCTAATCAGCCTAGTTAGCCTCTTCAGCTTTGCATGGATCAAACTTCCAAAACTACAAAAGCAATGCGATCGACTCAGCTTCTGCATACCCATAATTGGACAGCTCCTCAGATTAGCTGCGCTGACTTATTGGTGTCGCACATTAGGCCATCTACTGAAATCTGGATTACCGCTTCCTGATGCACTCAGAGTAACCGCCCAATCATCAAACCATTGGCTTAGCCATGATTTCAGCGCTGAAATATTTAAGCACTTGACCCGCGGCTGGTCGCTTGGCGATGCCATAGTAAAGGCCGATCCTCGACATTCACTATTTGACCAGGAGACACTGCAACTCTTAAGAATTGCCTCGGAAAGTGGTGCGCTCGCTGATATGCTACAGAGGCGCGCAACTATATTGAGCAAGCAATTAAGTAATCGCCTAAATACCCTCAGCCATAGTTTGGAGCCTTTATTAATTATTGTTGTTGGATTCATCATTGGAAGCCTAGTCATAATCTTGTATCTCCCCATCTTTAATCTAGGACAAATTGTTTAATGGGTAATCTTGTTTTTTCAGAGTGGATCCAAATATTCCTAATATTGGTCTTGCTGTATTTAGCTTACTTTGATTTGCGAACCTTCAGACTGCCCGACATCATCACCCTGCCGCTCATCTTCACGGGCCTATTGTTCAATAGTTTTTCAAGCCAAGGTTTTGCCTCTTTTCAAGATTCAATCATTGGCGCTATTCTTGGCTATACAGGTCTGTGGTTCTTAAATTCACTTTATCGTGCACTCAAGAAACAGAATGGCATAGGCATGGGAGATGCAAAACTCTTGGCAGCTCTAGGGGCATGGCTTGGCTGGCAGCCATTACCCAGCATTCTTCTCATAGCATCCCTGACTGGACTGATTGGTGGCCTTATTTGGCTAATTTGGAATAAACAAAATCATCGCGCCGCTTTTCCATTTGGCCCCTTTCTCGCTATTGCTGGCATCATTGAGTTGTTATGGCCACAGACTATACAAACACTCCTGCTGAGCAAGCTAGCCTGGGCGCATTAAAAGGGCGACTGCCTCTTGTTGGCCTGACAGGCGGCATTGGCTCGGGCAAAACGGCCGTTAGCGATGAATTGGCTAATTTAGGAGCAGGCATAGTAGATACCGATCTGATTGCCCACCAGATCACTGCCCCTGGTGGTGCGGCTATTCCTTTAATTAACAAGCAGTTTGGTGCGGAATTTATTGATCCCAGTGGAGCGCTGGATAGAAGCAAAATGCGCAGCCTGGTTTTTGCAGATCCACAGGCCAGGCAATCCCTAGAGGATATTACCCACCCCTTAATTCGGTATGAAACGATTAAACAAGCCCAGAAATTGCTTGAGGAAAAAGCTCCTTATCTTGTTTTTGTAGTCCCGCTGTTAATTGAGTCAGGCAACTGGAGACCCCTGTTGGATTACTTAGTGGTAGTGGACTGCCCTGAAGAGACCCAAATTGAACGCGTGATGCACCGCAGCAAATTACCCCGTAACGACGTTGAGGCAATCCTTAAGGCCCAAACAAGTAGGGCAGAGCGTCTTGCCTGCGCTGATATGGTGATTGAAAACCAAGGGACCCTCGATCAACTTAAAGCAGAAGTCTTGATCTTGCACCAAAAAATCTTACAGATTCAGAAAGATCGCTCCAGTTCGTCATAGAATATGGGCTTGTGATTGTCTACGAATACCCCTTCAATGAATTAGTTCGAAGCATGCTTCGGCTGGAGTATTTGTTCGCCCGCTTTAATCACTTTATCCGCTCAGATGATCCTGAGTTACACCACAATGCTATTTCCATCTTGTTTGATCTTGGGGATATTGGCGCTCGTGGTGACATCAAGTCATTGCTGCTCAAAGAATTTGAGCGCCAAAAATATGCGCTCAACGGATTGAAGTCATCCCAAAAAGTAGATCAAGAAGCACTCACACAAACTCTTTCTGAAATTGATGCTGTTGCTGCTAGCATTAACCAATCTGCTGGTAGACCCAACTCAGCCATTACCGAGAGTGAATGGTTAAATGCAATTCGCACTCGCCTAAATATTCCAGGCGGGACAAGTCCAATTGACTTGCCTAGCTATCATGCTTGGAAAAATAGCCCTACCTCTGAGCGTCGCGAGTTACTTGAAAAATATATTAGTCCACTCTTGCCTTGGCAAGAAGCATGTCAATTATTTTTGCGCTTACTACGTCAATCAGGCGAGGCTAAAGATGTGGTTGCACATAATGGGTCATTTCAGCAAGCTCCTTCTGGCAAGGTGTATCAATTGATGCGTATTGCCGTTGAAGATGACACTTTGTTTTCCGAGATCAGCGCGAATAAATATCTGCTCTCGGTGCGCTTCTTAAAGTCGGAACGCGATAAAAAAGCACAGCTGGTTAATGCAGATGTGCCATTCAAGCTATCCCTCTGTCAGCTTTAAGCTAATGCCCTTCTAAGGCATTCCAGCATTGGCCAAGCGGCCGGCAGCAATGGCTCAACACTAGGCGATTCTGCGGCAATTAACTCCCAAGATAGCGCCTGTCCTTCACACCCCTTAGGCGTACCAGACCAATTGCGAATTATGCTGACATATAGGCGAACATAAGCATGCGGATAATCATGCTCTAGAACCGTTAGTTCTTCGCTCGCATGTATATCAATACCAAGCTCTTCTTGTAACTCACGTTGAAGAGCCTGAAAAACGGTCTCGCCTTTTTCAACTTTACCGCCAGGAACTTCCCAGTAACCTGCGTAAGGCTTTCCGTCTGGTCTTTGCCCCAAAAGATAGCGGCCCTCTTTATTGATCAATATTCCCGCCGCAACAACAGTAATGGGACGCTGGATTTCACTCATGCGAATAATTCATCTAAGCTTTTGAGCCAGCCCAGTGTTTGGCAAATTGCCAAGCAACGCGCCCTGAACGTGATCCACGCTCCAATGCCCACACCAGGGCCTCAGGACGAGCTGCTTCAATTTCTTTAGAACTCAAACCAAAGTGCTGCAACCAGTGCGCCACAATTGCCAGATACTCATCTTGTTTAGGTGGGTAGAAAGATAACCAAAGACCAAAACGCTCAGATAAAGAAATCTTTTCTTCCACTACCTCACCAGGGTGAATTTCACCATCATCGTTATGAACATAACTCTCGTTATCCTTCATATATTCCGGCAATAAATGACGGCGGTTAGAAGTGGCATAAATCAAAATATTGTCGACTTGGGCAGAAACAGAGCCATCTAAGGCTGATTTCATGGCCTTATAGCCAGATTCACCATCCTCAAAAGAAAGGTCGTCACAAAAAATAATGAAGCGCTCTGGACGCTCTGCTAAGAGCTCAGTAATGTCAGCCAAATCTGCCAAATGCTCTTTTTCAACCTCAACAAGGCGTAGACCCTGGCTAGCAAACTCATGCAAGCTTGCCTTAATTAGAGAAGACTTTCCGGTTCCTCTCGCACCAGTCAACAGAATATTGTTAGCTGGCTTCTTCTGAATAAAGTTTTTTGTATTGTCACGAATAGCATCGCGTTGACGGTCAATATTTTGCAAGTCTTCGAAGGTGATATCGGATACATGTTTTACTGGCTGTAAAAATCCAATACTGCCGAAAATACTGTCACGACGACGCCATCTAAATGCAGTTGATGACTTCCACTGCTCTTCTGTTAAAGGCTTAGGTAAAAAAGTATCGAGATGGTCTAAGAGACGATCTAATTTTTCATTCATATTCAGGCGGTCTTTTATGAGCGGTAGTCTGCATTAATCGATACATAGTCATGAGATAAATCACATGTCCACATAGTTTGTGTAGCTGAGCCACGACCCAAATCAATCTTGACGGTAATTTCTGG
>JACCDX010438528.1_pt1 | contig 13665 bp, 10 predicted proteins | sample 7449681 | NCBI WGS metagenome assembly JACCDX01 (sample SAMN15323450, study PRJNA562643) | freshwater metagenome | isolation source: river surface water | place: USA:Blue River Watershed | collected 2017-08-18
GAGGGCTGGGAGACACGCCGTCGGCGCGAGCCCGGCCATGACTGGTGCATCCTTGCGCTCGGCATTCCGGGGACGGTCAAGCGCATCGAGGTCGACACTGCGCACTTCAAGGGTAACTTCCCGGACCGCTGCTCCTTGCAGGCCGCGCATGTGCCGGAGGTCGCCGAGGCGTCGCTGGCTACGGTGTCGCAGTTCTGGCCGACCTTGCTGCCGGAAGTGAAGCTCGCGGCCGATGCGATCCTGCAGTTCGCCAAGGAATGCGCGGCAATCGGGCCGATCACGCATGTACGTTTCAACCTGCATCCCGACGGCGGTGTGTCGCGGCTGCGTCTGTGGGGAGTGCCCGCATGAAGATCCTGACACCGAAGCCACTGACGCGCGAAGCCTTCGCGCCCTTCGGCGACGTAATCGAGACCGAAGGGGCGCATCACTATCCGATCAATGAAGGCACCACCGAGCGTTATCACGACCTCGCAAACCTGAACATGCGCGAAGGCGGCCGCGCGATCGTCAGCATCTTCCGTGGCCAGCCGCGCAGTTATCCGATGGAGATTCGTGCGCTGGAACGTCATCCGCTCGGCAGCCAGGCCTTCATACCGATGCAGCGCCGTCCCTATCTGGTGGTCGTGGCCGAGTCGCAGCTGACCAGCCGCGAGCCCGGTTCCGTGCATGCGTTCATTGCGCGTGGCGACCAGGGCGTCAATTACGCCGCCGGCACCTGGCATCATCCGCTGCTGGCGATGGACGAGGTCAGTGATTTTGTCGTCATCGACCGCAAGGGCGAGGGACACAACTGCGATGTGTTCGAGCTGGCCGAGACGCTACGGCTTCAACGGAACTGAATCGGCATAGCCGCTAATGCGCCGCCTTGCGGCCACTGCCTGAAGGCGTCAGTAACAGCCGCAACCCCTGGTAGGCCGGCAGCAAGGCCAGTGCCGCACCCGCGCACGCCAGCCATTGCCACGCCGGCAGCGTCGCGAAGCGGAATGCACTGGTCATCGGTTCGACCGCCGTCACCAGCCACAGCGCCGCGAGCGTCGCTGCCAGCACCCAGCTGCTGATGGGCGGCAGCTGTGTCAGCAGCCGGCGCCAATCCCGATCCGGCGACCTCAGCGGCAGGATTAGCAGCGCATTCGCACAGACCAGCAGAATGAAGGCCGACGTTGCCGCTGCCGACGCTGTGGCGCCCTGATGCTGCAGCAACGCGTAGGTGGCAAACGCCGCTGCCGTGGTCAGCAGACCACAGGCAATGGCCAACAGCGTATTCATTGCTTGCAGCAAGGGTTCGCCGACAGGTCGCGGCGGTACCTGCATCAGTTGCTTGTCTTCTTCTTCGGCCTCGAACACCACCGAGCAGGCAGGATCGATCACCAGCTCCAGGAAAGCGATGTGCAGCGGCGCCAGCAGTAGCGGCAGGTCGAACAGCACTGGCAGCAAGGCCAGCCCTGCGATGGGTATATGCACGGCAAGCGTATAGACCATCGCCTGCCGCATGTTGCGGAAAGTGCGGCGGCCCATGCGTATCGCCTCGACGATGGACGTGAAATCATCTTTGAGCAGCACCAGCGATGCCGCTTCGCGCGCGACATCCGTGCCACGCTGGCCCATCGCAATGCCAATGTGCGCGGCCTTTAGCGCCGGTGCATCATTGACGCCATCGCCAGTCATCGCGACCACCGCCGATTGCGCCTTCAGCGCTTCGACCAGCGCCAGTTTTTGCCAGGGCTTTACCCGCGCGAACACATGGACCGTCGCGACCGCACGGCGCAGCTCCGCCTCGTTCATCGTTGCCAGTTGCGTGCCGGTCAGCACGCGGTCATGCGCGATGCCTGCTTCGCCTGCGATCGCGGTGGCCGTACTCGCATGGTCGCCGGTGATCATCACTACGCGTATGCCCGCCTCGCGACACAGCGCAACGGCGGCCGGTACTTCCGGGCGCAGCGGATCGGCCAGCGCGACCAGACCCAGCCATTCGAATCGGAAGCCCGTCTGAGACACCGGCCAATCGACCGTTACCGGATGGCTGGCACGCGCGACACCGAGCACACGCAGCCCGCGTGCCGCCAGTGTCTCCGCATCGGCCGCAACACGCTCGCGCTCGGCATCGCTCAAGCGGCAAAGCTGCGCGATCGCTTCCGGCGCGCCTTTCGCAGCGACGATGTCCGGCTCGCCCTGATCACTGCGCCACACATGCGACATCGCCAGCAACTCCGGCGACAGCTCGTATTCGCGCGCCAGCTGCCTGGCATCACGATAGTCACGATCATCACTGACGCTGCTGATGTCAGCCGAGATGCCGAAGTCCATGATCGCCTTCTCCATCGGGTCATGCGGCACGACCTCGCAAGCGAGCACGGCGGTGGTCAACAGTTTTCGCACACCGTCGGGCATCGCGTCGGCAGCAGCGGGATGGTGAGCCTCGGTATGCCAGTGGGTGTCTGCGCCATGCTCATGGTCTGGCGTGCGCAGTACGGCCACCCGCATATGGTTTTGTGTCAACGTGCCCGTCTTGTCGACACACAGCACCGAGGTCTGGCCCAGCGTCTCGATAGCCCCCAGTCGCCGTGTCAGCACTTGCAGCTTGCCCAGCCGTCGCGCGGCAAACGCAAAGAAGATGATCATGATGACCGGGAATTCTTGCGGCAGTAGCGACATCGCCAGCGCAATGCCCGCCAGCAGCGCCTGCGCCGGATCTCCGCGCAGCATCCAGAACGTTGCCGCGAGGGCCAGCGACATCAGCAAGCCGATGGCTGCAAAGCGTCGCGTGAGCTTGTCCATCTGCTGCCGGAGCGGCGATGCCTCGAGGTCCAGCTCGTCAAGCGACGCACCGATGCGGCCCATCTCGGTATGGCGGCCGGTCGCGCTGACCTGCGCCAGGCCCTGGCCGCTGACGGCCAGTGTGCCGGCATATACAGAGTCGCCGGCTGCCTTGGTGACGGGCAGCGATTCACCGGTCAGCATGGATTCATCGACGGCCAGCTCATGCGCCTCATGCAGTACACCGTCGGCTGCGATGCGGTCACCTTCGGCGACGACCAGCAAGTCGTCGCGTACCACGTCACTACCGGCGATACGCACAGGCGCACCATCGCGGATTACCCGTGCGCGTGGGCTGGACAAGTCGCGCAGCGCCTCCAGCGCATTGTCAGTACGACGTTCCTGCGCGATCGTGATACCGATGATCGCGAGCACGAAACCCAGCAGTACCAGCGCCTCGCCTGTATCGCCCATCAGCAGATAGATCAGCCCGGCAGCGATCAGCAACAGGAACATTGGTTCGGTACCGACTTCGACCACGATCGCCCGCAGGCTGCGCTGTTGCGACAGTCCGATGTCATTCGGGCCTTCGTCATGTAGCCGCTGATACGCGGTTGCCGAATCCAGCCCGGTCGGGTTCGTGCTGCTGTCGTCGTTGTCTGTGTTGTCCTGGTGGATCATGTCGGCGGTTCACCCTCGATGGTTGCCATGCCTGCCGCTGCGGGAAGTCGGCCGGATCATCACAAATTCTGGCATGATCAATGGCATCAACACCAGACAAAAGGAGACGGCGTGAAGCTGACGTTTCTCGGCGGTGCGGGCACCGTGACCGGTTCCAAGTATCTGATCGAGCATGAGGGTGTGCGCATCCTGATCGATTGCGGTCTGTTCCAGGGGTACAAGAACTTGCGGCTGTTGAATTGGCAGCCGCTGCCGTTCGATCCGGCCACATTGGACGCGGTCGTTCTCACGCATGCACATCTTGACCATTCCGGCGCGCTGCCGCTGCTGGTGCGCAATGGCTTCAAGGGATCTATCCATGCATCGCCATCGACCATCGCGCTGTGTGGACTGCTTCTGCCCGACAGCGGGCACCTGCAGGAAGAGGATGCAAATTTCGCGAACCGGCACAAGTCGTCGAAGCATGATCCCGCGCTGCCGCTGTATACCGAAGAAGATGCGCGCCATGCGCTGCACCATTTACGGCCGCTGGCGTTCGATCAGATGATAGCGATTGCCGGTCTCAAGCTGAGGTTGCGGCCGGCCGGTCACATCCTCGGCGCCGCGTCGGTCGAGCTGCATAGCGCGAAGGGCAGTCTGCTCTTCTCTGGTGATATCGGCCGCCCGGATGATTTGCTGATGAAGCCACCGGTACCGATAGCGACCGCGGATACGCTGATCGTCGAATCCACCTATGGCGACCGTAACCATGGTGATGAAGACAGCGCCACACTGCTGGCCGACGTGATTGCGCGAACCGCGGCGCGCGGCGGCAAGGTCATAATCCCCGCATTTGCGGTGGGTCGTGCACAGGCACTGCTGTACCAGATCCATTTGCTGAAGCGAGCATCACGCATTCCCGACCTGCCGGTCTTCCTCGACAGTCCGATGGCAATCGACTCGACCGATATCTACCGCAGGCATCGCAGTGAACATCGCTTGTCGGAGCAAGACTGCAATGGCATGTCGCACGTCGCAAAGTTCTGCCGCACGGTTGAAGACTCGCGCGCGCTGTCAGGGCTCGCTTACCCGGCCATCATCATCTCGGCCAGCGGCATGGCCACCGGGGGACGCATCCTGCATCACTTGCGCAATTTCGGACCGGACCATCGCGCCAGCATTGTGCTGGCGGGCTTCCAGGCGGGTGGCACGCGCGGTGCACGGCTGGTCGCCGGCGAGCGCGAGCTGCGTATCTTCGGCGAGGATGTGCGCATCAATGCCGAGGTCGTGTCGTTGCCGGGCATGTCTGCGCATGCCGATGCGTCTCAGATCATCGCGTGGCTGAGGACCTTGCAGAAGCCGCCGCGCCATGTGTATGTGACTCACGGTGAGCCGGCTGCCGCCGACGCGCTGCGCTGCCGCATCGAGCGCGAGCTGCGCTGGCGCGCCAGCGTGCCTATGCTGGGTGAATCGGTCGCGCTACCAAAGCTGTAAACATACAAATATTGAAATAATCCATCCGCACTAAATTGCTGGAAGGAATCTTTTCTGCTACGTTGAGCATCGCTGACAGCAGCGTCGGCCGGACTGCAAGGAGACATAGTCGGTCGTCAGTGAAAAATCGCTATATCCATTAAAACTAATAGCCGATAGCGAGGCTCGACATGAGCAATACCGAGAGGAAGATGGCGGCCATCCTGGCGATGGACGTGGTGTCGTATTCCGAGAAGATGGGGCGCGATGAAGAGGGCACGCTGCGCCACTTGCGCGCCTGCCGCGAGATCATCGAGAACGTTGTCACCGAAAACCGGGGCCGCATCTTCAATACCGCCGGTGACGCGTTCATGATCGAATTCTCGAGCGCGGTGTCGGCGATCTCGGCAGCGGTCGATATCCAGAAGCTGATCAAGTCCCGCAATGACTCGCTGCCACCCGAGGAACAGATGCTGTTCCGCGTTGGCGTGAACGTCGGCGACATCATCATCGAGGGTAATAATCTCTATGGCGAAGGCGTGAACATCGCCGCTCGCCTCGAAAGCATCGCGCAGCCCGGTGGGATCTCGGTGTCGGACAAGGTGTATGCAGAAGTGCGGCGCAAGTTCAATTTCGCCTTCGAGGATCACGGGCCGCAATCACTGAAGAACATCGAAGACCCGGTGCATGTGTACCAGTTGAATATTGCAGCGCCTGCGGGTGCAGGTGCATCGGCTGGTTCGAGAAGTGGCGCTGCTGCGAAGGCTCGGCGATCGTCCGGATCGATGATGCGCTGGGTGGCACTGGCTGCGGTGTTGCTGATCGTCGTGGCGGGTGGTTTGTGGTTTGCGAAGGGTGGTCTCAAGGGTGGCGGGCAACCGATGGCGGCTAATACGCTGGTCGTGTTGCCGATCGATACCACCAGTCAGGATCCGTCTCAGAAAAACTTCGCGGCGGGTTTGACACAAGATCTCGCCAATGGTCTCAGCGGCGTATCCAAGATGTTGAATGTGGTGCGCCTGTCGAAGCGGCCTGACGACCTTGCCTCGGCCGGTCCGCAGACGGGTGCGCAATATCTGATCGACGGCAGCCTGCGCCAGTCGGGCGACAAGTTCAGGCTGTCTATCAGCCTGATCAACACATCGAACATGTCGACAGTGTGGAGCAAGGCATACGACAAACAACTTGCGGGTGGCGACATTTTTGCGACGCAGGATGAAATCGTCAATTCGGTGGTCAGCGAGATTGCCGGGCTCAGTAATTCTGCGATCTCCAAAGATATTGTTCAGAAGGTCAAGACGCGGGGTACCGAGAACCTGAGCGCGTATGAGTGTGTCAGCTTTGTACGCGGCACGTTCTATGTGAGCTTCCAGGCCGATGATTTTGTGAAGGGGATGACCTGTCTGCAGCAGGCAGTCGCCGCTGATCCGAATTACGTGGACGCACGGCTGGACTTGGCCTCGCTGCAGCGCTTCGGCTATTCCTTCGGCATACTCAAAGACCCTCAGGTGATCGTCGAGGGCCTTTCACATATCGACCACGCAATCAAGCTGGAACCTGATCGCGCAACGCTCTATTCGATGAAGGGCGGCCTTCTGTTCATGCAAAAGAACTGGCCCGCGATGTTCAAGGCGCTGGACAAGGCGTACGAGCTTGCTCCCAACAACGTCAACGTACTCAATGACATCGGTTATTCATCGCTGTGGGGTGGTGACTGCACCGAGAAGCAGTTTATGGATTCGAAAGCGCCAAAAGATACCTATGTGTCGGGAGGCTGCCAGTGGCAAAAAGGATTCGAATTGCTGAAGCGTGCGCATGAACTGGACAAGGGCAATGCGGTGCCGGGCAAGCATTACGGTTTGACATCAGCCTACATCGCCTGGGGTCAGTACGACATGGCGTTGAAGCATATTCAGCTGGTGCCGTCGCCTGGTTTCCTTTGGTATGAAATCTACTCCGGATTCATCGCGGACAAAATGGGCGACAAGGCTACCGCTGGCAAGCACTTCGACGTGGTCAAGAAGGTGGTTGGTTCGAGCAAGATGGAGGCGCTGGAAGCGCAGTTCGAATTCTGGAACGGCAAGAAGTGGTGGAACATCTACAAGCCCATGTTCTCTGCTTATGGTTTCAGCTGATAGCCCTGTGTGACAATTCGTCGGACAGGCGCTGTCTCAACGTTTGACCGTCATCGGAAAATCCGCCAGCAGCTTGTTGCACAGCGCGTCCTTGCCCATCTTCGACGACAAGCCGTCGAAGGTGGACGCGCCCTTGCCGAACAGGTCCTTCCACTTCTGCTGACCCTTCTTTTCGCCGCAGACTTGCGATTGCTGCTGGAAGCGGAATGCGTAATACCCGAATGGGCAGGCCTGCTTGGCCTTGCTCAGCTGCCCATCCATCTTGATCAGGTCTTCGCACTCATCGGCGCTGGCCATCTGGGGCGACAGCATCGCGCAGGCCACGGCGAGCAGGGCCAGCTTGCGACGCGTTGATCGAGTTGTCAGAAACATGGTGATCCATTCATCAAAAAATAGTCAGCCTGGCCAATGAAGTGCCGGGCCGCCCGGAATGCTACCTTTTTTGCAGCTTGTCGGATCAGCACCGAAACAGGACCGGGTTTCCGGCCCTGATTGCGACATGGTGATGCGCGGTGCGCGTGCAGGATAGATGACAACCGGGAAGTACTGCCCTCTGGCAGCGGCTTCCAGACCATCCAACCACGAGGCCTGACCGACACCGCCATGCGTACCAATCTCCCCGTCACCACGACCGAAGTGGAACTGAGCTCCGAGAAGTCGATTGTCTCCAAGACTGATCTCAAGGGGCGCATCACCTACATCAACCCCTACTTCATCGAGGTCAGCGGCTTCACTGAAGAAGAATTGATGGGGTCGCCGCACAATCTGGTGCGCCATCCGGATATGCCGCCCGAGGCCTTCGATGATCTGTGGCGCTCACTGAAGGCCGGTGTGCCATGGACCGGCATGGTGAAGAACCGCTGCAAGAACGGCGACTACTACTGGGTGGTGGCCAATGTCACACCCATCATCGAGCGCGGACAACCAGTGGGCTACATGTCGGTGCGCAGCAAGCCAAGCCGAGAACAAGTCGCCGCGACCGACGCCATCTATCGCAAGTTCAGGGAGGGACAGGCCCGCGGCCTCGCCATTCGTAATGGCGCCGTGGTACGCACCGGGCTGGCGGCGCGATTGGCCGCGATCAGCGATATGCCGCTGGCGCTGCGGATCGGTCTCGGTTTCGGCTTGCCGGCCTTGCTGGTCGCCGTGATGGCGACGCTGACTATGCTCAAAGGCGCGTCTGGAGCGATGCTGGGCATGGAGTTGACGTCACTGGCGCTGTTGCTCGCGGCGTGGCTCGCTCTGCACAAGGCAGTCGTGTCGCCGTTGCAGCGTGCCACGCAAGTCGCGCGCGCCATCGCTGGCGGTGACCTGACACAGCAAGTGAAAGTAGATCGTGGCGATGATACCGGCCAATTGCTGCAAGCCTTGCAGCAGATGAGTGCGAACCTCGTCGCCGTGGTTGGCGATGTACGTGCCAATGTCGAAGCCATCCATATCGGCAGCCGTGAGATCGCGCAGGGCAACATGGACCTGTCCGGACGTACCGAGGCACAGGCATCGAGCCTGGAAGAGACGGCTGCCAGCATGGAGCAGTTCGCATCGACAGTGAAGCAGAACGCCGACAATGCCCAGCAAGGAAATCGTCTCGCGCACTCTGCATCGGACGTTGCGCGCAAGGGTGGCGAAGCGGTCTCCGAGGTGGGCTCGACGATGGAAGGCATAAGTGAATCAGCGAAGAAAATCGCCGAGATCATCAGCCTGATCGATGGCATTGCCTTCCAGACCAATATCCTTGCGCTCAATGCGGCGGTGGAAGCAGCGCGCGCCGGCGAACAGGGGCGCGGTTTTGCGGTGGTGGCCAGCGAAGTGCGCAGCCTCGCGCAGCGCAGCGCCGGCGCAGCACGCGAGATCCGACAGCTGATTCATGACTCGGTGCAGAAGGTGGATGCTGGCGGCAGGCTGGTCGCGCATGCGACCGATACGATGCAGGACATCGTGCAGTCCGTGCGTCATGTGACGGACCTGATGTCGGAGATCAGCGCTGCCAGCCATGAGCAGAGCCAGGGAATCGATCAGGTAAATCAGGCTGTCACGCAGATGGACCAGGTGACGCAGCAGAACGCTGCACTGGTCGAGCAGGCCGCCGCTGCGGCGGCCAGTCTTGAAGATCAGGCAGCGCGCCTGGCGCAGTCTGTCTCGGTGTTCAAATTGCGTTGAGCGTAGCTTCGCTGCGCATCCGGCTATGCATGCAGGGCTAGCTGCTGCGGCATCCTCTGAGCTGGCAATCGTCAGACCGATTGCCACCGAGACCGGTCAGGGCTTTTTGGCGGGAGGATCGTCTGCCTTCGATGCGGCGGTCGGTGGTGCGCGCAGGGGCAGTGTATGGCCGAACTGATCCTTGCAGTTCTTGGCCATCATGTTGAACTGGCGATCCGTCTCCGAACTACGCGACGCCAGCAGCATGCAATCATCGTAGGTCTTTGGACCCGAGTCGCAGGCCGCCAGGGCCCAGCACAACAACGTGGCGATGCCCGACAGCATGACAGGGCGGATAGGCTTCATGATTCTATGGTCCGTGTTTCACAGGCTGGCGCCGTTGCCAAAGCCTACAGGGATCTTACTACTTCAGAACGTTTCCGGTGTGCTAACGGCGTGCTCTCACGCAAGTATTTTATCCACAAAAAGCTGGGACAAGTCTGTGGATGACTTTCTGATTTCCTATATAACACTTTGATTTTCAAAAGAAAGATCGCCTTGAGGCAAATCAGGGCAGGGGATGGCTTTGACGCTGCAAATGTGGCGTGTTGACAAGAAAACCCCCAATGCGGCACACTCTGAACGCAAATGCTAACAATTCGCATTAAAAATAAAGGCCGACATTCGCCGGCCAATCACATCGGAGAGTCAGCATGAAACACGGACAGGCGTCGCGTCGCGCCCAGCCCTTGCATCGTCGGATCGCCGTCGTGGCGACAGCCCTGTGTACCAGCTTGGGCGGCCCGGCATTGGCCGAAGTCGAAACGCGCGCCGAATCGGAAGCACGGGTCGAAGGCGAAGAACGCAGCCTGCCGCGTGTCGATGTGGTCGGCAACGCCGTCGGCGCAAGCCGCGCGCCCGGTTCAGCGGCAGTGATCGATGCGCGCACGCTGGAAGAAAGCCGCGTATTCAATGTCAATGAAGCCCTGCGCAAAGTGCCGGGCGTCCATGTGCGCGAGGAAGAGGGCGTGGGACTGCGTCCCAACATCGGTATGCGGGGATTGAACCCGACGCGATCGACCAAGACCCTGTTGCTGGAAGACGGGCTGCCCTTGTCGTTCGCGCCGTATGGCGACAACGCCAGCTATTACCACCCGCCCATCGATCGCTATGAATCGATCGAGGTCAGCAAGGGCAGTCAGGTGATCCGCTTCGGCCCGCAAACGGCGGGTGGTGTGATCAACTACATCACACCTGAGCCGCAGCGTGAATTCGGCGGCCTCGTTGGTCTCGCAGGTGGTACGCGTGGTTACCTGAACGGCCATCTGATGGTGACGGGTAACGGTGCCATCGCCGACATCTATCACAAGCAATCCGACGGCGCGCGTGACAACATGCATAGTCGTCTTGATGATGTGAACTTCAAATGGGCCGGCCAGCTGAATGATGACCACAAGCTGGTGCTGAGGGCCACGCATTTCCGCGAGCATTCGCAGCTCACGTATGCGGGTTTGAATCTCGCCGAGTTTCAAGCCAACCCTCGACAGAACCCGTTCAAGAATGATTTCTTCGATGCCTACCGGACCGGGTTGTCAGCAACGCATGAATGGCGTCTCGACGCGGATCGCAAGTTGCTCACCAGCGTGTACGGCGCCTATTTCGATCGTGACTGGTGGCGTCAGGCCTCAAGTTCGACGGACTGCAGCAGCCGCAACCTGGACGCCGCCACCGGCTGCGCCGTCAATGGTCGCTTGCGCAGCTACACCACACTCGGTATCGACTCACGCATGCAGCAGCGTGTGCAGATCGCAGGCATCGATCATGAGCTGGAGTACGGCATGAAGCTGCACCATGAAGTGCAGCGTCGTCGGCAGGAGAAATACACGAATTACTCAGACTACTTGACTGGCACTACGCCGGCTGACTTCCTGCAGGAGAATCAGAAGCGCCGCACGCAGGCCGTGTCAGCATTTGTTTCCAGCCGCATGAGCCTCAGCGAGCGCCTGGCTGTGACGCCCATTCTGCGCGTAGAGCACATCCGCAATGAACGGGTGTTTTACGCAGATAACAATACGTCGACTGCCAATGCCGGCAGTGTCCCGAGCACCTTTAACGAAATGGTCCCCGGCATCGGTGCGACCTATCAGCTTGCTGAAGATACCGTGATCTATGGCGGGGTACATCGCGGCTTCAGTCCGCCACGTGTCGAAGATGCAGTGTCCGGCAGCGGTACAGTGGTCGATCTGAAGGCAGAGCGCAGCGTGAACGCAGAGCTGGGCATACGCGCCAAACCAGGCAAGGATGTGTTCGTCGACGCTGCCTTGTTCCGCAATGACTTCAGCAACCTGGTGCAAGTGGGCAGCATCGCCGGCGGCAGCACCGCCTATCAGGAGGGCAAGGCATTGTTCCAGGGGCTGGAGCTGGCTGCACAGGTCGATCGGATGTCGCAGGTCGTTGCAGGCAATCTGTTCACCCGTCTCGCATGGACCTGGCTACCGACAGCGGAACAACGCTCGGCATTCAGCAGCACTGCCGGTACAGGCGCGGCTGGCAAGCGACTGCCCTATGCCCCTGAGCATTTGATGACGATGACGTTGGGTTACCGTGCACCGGAAAACTGGAATGCGCGGCTGGACTATGTATACGTCGGCAAGCAGTTTGCGGACTTTGACAATACCCTTGCACCATCGGCCAACGGACAGGAGGGCGTGATCGACGCCTATGGCATCTGGAATGCGGTGCTGAACTACCCGGTGGGCAAGGCCACGCTCTTCATCGCGGGCAAGAACCTCGGTGACAAGACCTATATCGTCGACCGTACACGCGGCATCCAGGTCGGCATGCCGCGTACCTTCCAGGCAGGATTGAAGTACGCGTTCTGACGACGCAGTACGTCAACGACGTCCGGCGCTGACGGGCAGGGTGAAAGCTGACGCGTATTCGGGGGAACTGAAGAAGGCGTCCCCGGCTGCGCGCGCGAGCAGCATGTCGGTCGCATCGACGCCCCAGAAGCTGTCGTTGCCGACCACGCCGGTTGGCACACCGAACACACCGGCCGCGATCGCGCGCTCGCCATTGGCTTTCAACTCGGCCTTGACGGCGTCGGCAGAAAGCTGTGCCGGCGTCACACCCAGTTCATCGAGCAGGTTCTGCCAGTCGTTGGTCGAGTCCGGCAGCAGGCCATCGCGCCAGACATAGGCAAACAGTCGGTCGATGACCTCCGGGGAATTACCGAGTGCGATCGACAAGCGCAGCAGTGGCAGCGGGTTGAACGGATGGCCTGCCGGCAAGCGCATGGTGATGCCATGGCGGCGTGCAATCCACAGGCAATGCGCATAGGTCCAGCCGCGCTTCGGCGGTATCTCCACCGGTCCCTTGTTGTCCCAATGCGCGAGCAGGCCTGCAAACAGTACGGGCACCGGTCGCAGCGCCAGTGAGGGTGCCTCGCTTCTGAGTCTGTGCCATTGCAGATAAGCGAACGGCGAGATGTAATCGAAGTACCAGGCTACCGGCGTGTTGTCTGTATCGCTCATTGGCAGATCCGTGGTGGCGCGGCGGTGCCGATATCAGCGCCGGCTTCAGCGTACTTCGGGTGGCAGGCAGTAGGTCGGCATGTCGCAGTCAGTGCAGTTGCACTGGTTGCGCACGAAGGCCATGCACTTGCCCGGGCCGCGCGTCTCGATCATGCCTTGCGTGATCGGGTTGCTCGGGTTCTGGCACTCGGCAGCGAGCCGCGCTTCGAGTTCGCTTTTCTGCGCTGCCGTCAGCTTGCCGCTGCGGATCGCATGCACGAATTCCATGCGGCCGCCATTCTCGATGGCCATCGGCGGCCTGTCGTCGATGGCGAGCGCCGCGACCGAGGTGGCCAGCAGCACGGCCGCCAGCAGCGAATACAGCCCGTGCTTCATGTCGCGTTACTCCAGCATGTCGGCCCAGATGGTACGGGCCCAGTTGTTGGCGTATGAGCCTTCGAGTTCGGTCGGCCCGGTCGATACGCCGCCCGAGCCTTGCACCACCTTGAAGGTACGCTCGGTCGCGACATATTCATGGACGCTGGCCACATGCACGACGTTCTTGTCGTCGACGAAGCTGTAGCAGGTGTTGGTCAGCATCGGTTGCGGGTTCGGGTCGAATCCCGACAGTTGCGCGACGATGGCAGCAGCGGCGACCTTCGCATGATTGTTGGCCATGTGGCCGCTCTTGGGCATCAGCTGCGCGACCTGGATAGAGTCGCCGATCACGAACACGTCTTTTGCGACCGCCGATTCGAAAGTCTGGTAATTGACGCCGCACCAGCGGTTGTTCGCCATGTTGACGAGGCCGGTCTGCTGCGCGATCTTGCCGGCGCGCATCGCAGGCAGCGCATTGATCACGTCGGCCTTCACATCACCCTGCACATCGAACTTGATGATGCCTTCTTTCGGCGACACCGCGATCGCCTTGTGCTGGTTGCGGTATTCGATGATCCCCGCGTACTGATCAGCCCAGGCTTTCTTGAACA
>JACCDX011168435.1_pt1 | contig 13662 bp, 13 predicted proteins | sample 7449681 | NCBI WGS metagenome assembly JACCDX01 (sample SAMN15323450, study PRJNA562643) | freshwater metagenome | isolation source: river surface water | place: USA:Blue River Watershed | collected 2017-08-18
ATGCTTTATGGGTATGGAGTAGTGTGTCGATAAATGCGCGATGATCCGGATGATACATGTATGAGTTTACAATACCACCTCCAAGATAGATATGATTCACCTTTTTACTTAATGCTTCACATAACGGAAGTTTATCGTCAATCTTTGCTCCACCTAAAATGGCCAAAATACGCGTATTCAACGTGTTGAACGCGTTCAACGTGTTCAACGCGTTCAACGCATTCAATTCGTGTTCAACCAGAAGATCATAATATTGATGATTGCGATCTTTAAATCCATTGATGGTTAAATGATCCCGATGGGCGCATCCAAATGCGGCAAAGATGAAGCGATCTCCAAATTGATTCCATAGTTGATATCTTTCCGTTTCCGCATACTTCGGATCCGTCTCTTCACAATGAAAACGCACGTTTTCCAATAAATAAATATAAGGCTCCCCACTCTTCTCAAAGAGTTTGGGAGATATATGTTCATCCATTTCATATAGAGAGTACGCATACTGCTCATGTTCATTGCGCGCAATCTCTTCCAAGGATGATTGAGAAATACCATCTTTCAAAAAGTGTACTTTGTGTTTTAAATGTTTGGATATACACTCTATCAATTGACGCGTTGTATACTTCTCTTCATATCCATTGCCTTTCGGTCGCCCCAAATGCGTCGCAATCACAATCCGCCGCGGTTTATCTGCTAAAATGCGCTCAAACGTAGGTAAAGTACTCGTGATCCGGAAATCATCCGTGATCACGCCATCTTTCATCGGAAGATTAAAATCCACGCGGATCAGCACCGATTTGCCCTGAAATGTTCCATATGGCACCTTTCCAAGAAAGCGGGATTTGCTCGCATGTGTTTGGATCACCTCAGCCATCCGGATCGTTTGTGCCGCATATGACCACTCATTATCATACCAAATGAGGAGTTTGATTTTGCGATCGCTTAGTTGGATAAATGAAGGCGCATCCACAATCGTCGGCTCACATGTTGTCATAAAATCCGTGCTCACCAACTCCTCCTCTTCCACGCGGATCACCTTGCCATTACACTCGTTCAAATGCTCCAAAAGATCCGCCTTCATACACACTTTCTCCGTCTCCAATGTGATATCCACGGCGCTCACATTATTCGTCGGCACTCGGATTGCCATCCCATGAATCCGCCCTTCCAACTCCGGAATCACCGCCGCAACCGCACTCGACGCTCCTGTGGTTGCGGGTATGAGATTATTAAAGATGGAACGCGATGATCGAGACGATTTTGTATTCACGATGGGTGTGTCAAGGACATATTGTGAAGATGTGGAAGCGTGGATAGTGGTGAACGATGCGGAAGTGATGCTATATTTTGTGTGAACGGCTTTCAAGAATGGGGTGATACAATTGGTTGTACATGATGCGTTGGAAATGATGGATGCGCCACATGTGGGATATACATCTTCATTAACACCATATACAAATGTGGGTATAGAGGAATCTTTGGCAGGTGCGGTGATAATGATATATGGAACATTGCGGTGCTCTTGGCACTTCTTTTGGGTTAAGTAGGCGCCCGAGGCTTCGAATAGAAGATCGCAATTCCATGATATTTTGGATGCGTCTTTTTCGCGGAAAAGGCGAATGTGATGAGTGGAGGATCCATGGGAAACGATGATTTGATCAAGTGCGATCTTTTCAATACGGAAATCTTTCTCATAATGATGGACGGAATCGTGTTTTACATAAGATTCGAACGAATCGATATCGAGATGAATGGCGTTGATGGCGGCGATTTCAAATATAGGATGGCTGAGGAGTTGTAAAAAGAGAGCTTTTCCAATCCGACCAAATCCATTGATTCCGACTTTCATTTTCACTCACTTCAATTCAATCGATGTAGATCTAATTTTTATTTCGAAAAAAAGAGATCAAACGAAACTCAAAAAGAGAAGATACATAAAAGATTATCTTCTCTTAAAGTAGATACAAAAATATATATAGAAAAAAATGAGTTCACCTTACTACTATGCGATCCTTTTCGCCATTTTACTAAATACATTCGGTTTCGTTTCCATCTTTTACCACACATTAAAAACGAAGAATACCGAATCAATCCCCTTCATTTCACTCATCGCATTTGCGATATCTATCCTTATTTTACTCTTTATCGCATTTGTTCGTAAATATCCCATTCACCTCATCTTCTATATCCTGACACTGGTATGTATTATGGGGATACTCAATACGAAACGCAATGTTTCAAAAGAGTAAATATTTGAATTTACGATTTCGAAACGCAATGTTTCCAAAGAGTAGATGATTCTTACCTATAAATATTTAATCAGACGCCTTTTCAAGAGTGAGTTTATAAATCATATTTGTTCCATATCCGAGATAGTATGATTCGCGGTAAGGTAAAACGGATTTCACAAGAAAGCGATTTTGGGGAATGGATTGAAGAATTGTTTCGAGTGAAACGATCTTTCCAAGATTCATCTTTGTATATGAAGATATTTGAGATCGTATGCGATTCTTATATTGATTTTGATTCTCCGGTTGTTGAGACACTGTGGCAAAGAGGGTGATCATCGATCCTTTCATACAAAGTGAATCGAGAATGTGAAAAAGGGCAACATGATCCTCCAAATAATAATTATAATGATGAATGATGATACGATTATACTTCATTGCTTTTAAGCGCGCTTCTCGGAAAGCAAAGATATGTGATTGAACCCGTTCGATCAAGACATCGATGGAAGAAGCAGGACGTTCACTCTTATGTTTTAAAATTTCACGATTGAGTTCATGAATGGAGAGTCGATTTTCATCCATATAGGTGATATGATACTCTTTTTTACATATGTTATCAAAATAATTGCATAGTGGGATATATACACCTTGATTGATGATTAAAAAAGTTTCATATAATTCCGTATTTTGGTGAAAATGTTGATCATAAATTTCATGATATGGAGATTTTAGGATTTGGGAAGATATAAAGAGTTGTGTATAGCTTTTGAATAAATCCGGAATATTCATTCTAAAATCATATATTTCTATGAGATAGATAGAAATATTTATACTTTGAAATACGATGGATTATAAATATATGATATATAAGTAGTATTCTACGACGAAAATGAACATACCTGAACGCACTTATGCGAATGTTCCATTGAATCAGTTTGTACAAACATATACAAAAACGGAGTTTCTTCTTCTTTTTGTGATGATCTTCTTTCTCCTTTCCATTTTATTCGCATTTGTAAAGTTCTTTTCACAATGGCCGATTTTATTAATCATTGCTTTTATTTTATCTTTTATCATTTACAACTATTACTCCAAAAATCCCGATCCGATTTACACCGAATCCACAAACATTTATTCACAAATGTATAATCATCCGAAAGTTCAAAGTTTACTCCAAAATTCCCTTCTTATGAAGAATGATAATGAAGTTTCTTATGAATCATGATCATGACGAAAGAGTATCGAGGATTTTCAGGATCTTATTCATCACCTCGATATACTTCTTCACAATATGTTCCTTCTCATTATTTTGGTGAAGAACAATCTTCATATGCATCTCATATTTAAGCGGGTGAACAAGGCGATATCCTACATACTTCACCTCCTCATCGATTGACAAATACTCCGAAAGTATATTTCCGAGTGTATCATTCTCCTCCATAAAGATCACATCATACACTTCATCACTCTTCTTATTCTTGGAAATTGTGATCTTCTCACTGTTCTTCAAATTCATCTCATCCTTCGCAATCATAATCCGATCACGGAGTCGCTCAATGCCAGTACGATAAATTGTCATTGGGTTCATATGTCCTGTACTCTCAATCTTCAAGTGATAGACGGATGGTACTCCATTTTCATTCTTCTTATAATACGTTTCCGCTTCATCCAGTAGGAATGTGCGCGCCGCACTTTCACTCATACTCTCATCCTTAATCTTCTTTTCAAGGGCACTTTCGTCAATTTCGAAGGTATGAACGCAAACGGCGGTAGGGTTGAAGTGTGCTCCGCCATTTTGGGAGTTTTGTTTGATAAGGCGGGTTTCAAAGGAAATCGATTGGTTCGGCTTCAACTTATTAAAAAGGATCTTAGGAAAGTAGCAGAACTCTTTCTCAATAGGGGATCCGCGATCATCCTTGAATTTGAGATCGGAGAAGTACACACTCATGATATCATGTGTGCTATTCTTCACCTTACATTCGATCCGGACATTCTCATATACAACGTCCGTATAATCGGAGATGATGGGAATGAGGGCAAGTCGCTTATTAAGGAATTCATTATCGAGGGTAGATGTATTTTCATAAAAGATCGTACTCTCCATGTCGATACAATAAACCTCAATATCACACATAATCGAACGACGGATGCCATTGACTAAGGAGATAAGGATGGATCCATCCGAATTCTCAATCTTCTTCTCGAAAAGGGGATTAAATGCTTCCATCTTTATCTATTCTATTCTATTCTATAATAAGTGAATATCTTTTATATATACCTTACTGATCACTTTTTTTATTTGATATACATATTCAATCTTTTTGATTTTGATTTTAATTTTGATTTTGAGATAAAAGCGTGTGCGTCAAAAAGAGTATAGATAATTATCGAAAATAGATAGAAATCATAAAGTTAAGAATTAAAAGTTAAGAGAAAATGAGTAGCCATCAAATCCTCTTTTATAAAAAGAGCTGTGTTTATTGTAAGAAGCTCTTTGATCTTCTTCAAAAGTCCCCTTCATTAATGAAGAGTTTTATGATCGTTTGTGTGGATGATAAGAGTTATCGCATCCCAAGTTATATCAAATCCGTCCCTTCCGCCATTATCATATCCCCGACAGGTGAGTCCCATGTATACACCGGTACCAATCTCTTCAATTGGGTGAAGAATCGCATCCATAGTCAAGAGCGATCTTTCCAAGGAGGTGCACAATCGCACCCACAAAGGGGGCAAGCGCAAGTGCGATCACCACCAACCACGCATGAAGTGGTTGAACCGAAAGAGTGGGATTCATTTGTGATGAACAATTTATCGGGAACATTTGCGTTTATTGATGAGCAACTGAATGAGAATGCTACGGATAAACCGGGATATGCTACATTAGAAAATCTCAATAGCTTCCGGATTATTACCCCCGATGATGACGGTATGAAGAATAAAGGAGAGATCAAACCGGTTCAATATAGTGCTGATGTGAATGTATCCCAACAAGATGGACGACGAAACCCTTTTGCGGATGCGTACTCTCAGCAACAGCAACAGCAATCCTCTTCTCAATACAATCCGAATCAATATAGTCAACAACAAACAAATCAATCGTTCGATCCAAATATGTTCCGAGATAGCAATTATGAAGGAAATGATAGTAGGGCAAATTCGCGAAAGGCGCAAATGGATGCGCAAATGGAGGCGTTCAAGAAATCAAGGGATATGGGAATGCCACAACCCCTCCGCCGGATGTGAAAGAGCTCTCTATTTCAACTCTGCTGGCTTGATCATTCGGGACGAATGATCGAGCGCAGATCTGCTGCGACATGAGCAGGGAGTCGTCAAAATGAAACTTCATGGGCTGTTAAAAAAAGAGATTTCATACGTTTTTTTCAAAAATAAAAGATCATCGATAAAAATAGATTATACTTTTATCGAAATGTTAAGCATTCTTCAAAATATCCCGGATGTACATACATATCCTCTCACCTATGTATTCGAACATATGAAATTACAACATAAACCAAATACACTATGGCTGGAATTTGGTGTAGCAAGCGGTCGAACAATTAACTATATTTCACAATTTACAAAGGATACGGTTTACGGGTTTGATAGTTTTGAAGGATTACCCGAAAAGTGGCGCGATGGTTTTGATAAAGGAGCATTCAACCGACACGGACATTTACCCCAAGTGAATCCAAATGTTCAATTGATCAAAGGTTGGTTCAATGATACATTGCTCCCGTTTATTCAAGCACAAAATAAGAAGGTTTCGTTCATTCACATGGATGCTGATTTATATAGCTCAACAAAGTATATCTTTGATGTATTAAAAGATTATATCGATCAAGATTGTGTGATTGTTTTTGATGAACTCGTTAATTACCCAGGATTCGATGGAGATACAGGTGAGTTAAAAGCATTTTATGAATTTATTACGGAAAATAAAGTCGATTATGAATGGATCGGTATGAATGGCGTTCCGATGGGTATGTGTGGATATGAACACGAAAATGTAGCATTACACCCTTTTTAAGATAAATGGGACAGTATATCGGTATAAAAATGAATTATTTACTTTTTATTATATGTTTTTTTGTTAATAAATGTTTATTATAGTTATCTATACTAAATATTCCGTAATCACAAAATTCACAATAATAAGGATATTCTTTTTTCCTTTCTTCAATACTTGAATGATAATTTAAAACATGTGTCTTAAAATTATAAAAATGTGTGCTTGTAAATTCACATTTTTCACATTTATGTATTATTGGGTCTTTTTTTTTAGTATGAATTTTTGTTATTTTACCGTTTATATGTTTACCTGATTTTAAATGTTGTTCATAATGTGCTTTATAATTACATTTATAATTACATTTTTCACAATAAAATTTTAAATTTTCTTCACTAATTTTGCATTTATTATCTTCCATTTTTCACGTGTTGTTTTATACTATTACTAATATACTCTTTAAGATAATTATTTTTAAAATTAAACTTTTATTTTTTTATAAAAAAATGGATATAAAGAATTTTGACACTAAAATATTTAGGAAATAATTTAAATTATTTTTGCGTTTTATTTTCAAAAAATAAAATCTTAGTATATATTAGAAAATAAAAAATGGAATCTAAAAAACCACCTGATAAATTGAATATTGTTAAAACAAATATTCAAAATATCATTAAAGATCAAGTATATATAAATGAATTATACAATGCTTGTTTAAGAACTCATAAAATTGTTATTCAAAGTTATCATTTTTTAAGATTGTGGATTTTAGATTATTATCATAGTAATAAAGAAATACCGCTTATTACTGAAAATGTCATTAAAATGATTTTTAATACTTTAACAGTTTCTACGAAAGGTGGAAATAAACCACAAGGTGCTAATTTGATTTTATTAAATCAATTAAATACTTTTTATAACGAGAAGTATAATAATATGAATTATACGAAGGTAAATAGTGCTTATTTATCACAGATTTTAGATGCTATGTCTACAGATATGCTTACAAATATTGAAAATAATGTTAAATTACATTTTTTTAAATATGTAAAAAGATTTGTAAATTCATCTTATAAATTGATTCATAATGAAATACTTGAAAAGTGTAATAAAAAAGAGAAAGTTGAAAAACGTAAATTATTAAATAAAGAACTTTTTGAAGTTAAAGAAGATTTATTAAATAATACTTTATTAAGTGACACTAAATATCATGATTGGATTATTCAACATAGAAATAATATATTCCCAATTCATTATATAAATTCATATGAATTTGATATAGAAAATAACCCTCAAAAATACTTAAAATCTATGATTTATATGTGTTTAGAAATTGAAAAAATAGGGACATCTTCTTATCAATTTTTCCCACTTCGTACAAATATTATTCCTAAATATATTCCAATTGATACTAAAAGTTTAATTGAAATATTGATTAGAAATGATAAACAAAAGTTATTAAGTGATATTGAAAATAATAAAAAGGAAATTTGGGGTAAATTTTTTAATATTGAAGATCCTATATTTACTCAATCAAATTATAAATTTGATTATAAAATATATAGTGATTGTTTTTCAGTTTCTATTCAAATGATACATAAAGATTTTATTGAAAGTGAAAATGCTAAAAAACATAATATGAAAAATAAAAGAAATGAAGCACGAGAAATTACTAAAAATATGAGTCAAGAAGAGAAAGAAAATTATAAAAAAGAAAAAGAAAGAATCAAAAAAGTAGAAAATGAAAAATATAAATTAGAGTTAAAAATAAAACGTGATAAAGCAAAGGAAGAATTTAAAAAATTACCCAAAGAAGAACAAACACGTATTAAAGAAGAGTTAGAAAAAGCAAAAAAAGAAAAGAAAATAAATAATGGTACTGATTTTAGATATTTAGAAGAACTTAATGAATATGAATTAGATGAGTTAAGATCTAAAAATTGGGTAACAATAGACCCCGGAAAGAAAACGTTACTCTATATGAAAAATAAAGAAGGTAAAAAATTAAGATATACAAATCGAACACATGTGCATAAAACAAAGCGACTTAAATATGAGCGTTTATTACAAAATTATAAAAATAAAAAACATATATTAAGTATTGAAAAAGAGGAGGAATTGTGTAAACACAATTCTAAAACATGTAATTTAGAAAAGTTTATAAGTTATATAAGTAATAAAAATAGACTTAATAATCTATTATTTGAAGAGTATAGTAAAGAAATATTTAGAAAATATAAATATTATGGATATTTGAATAAAAAAAGAGCAGACCGTGATTTAATAAGAAGTATTAAAAAAACATTTGGTAAGGATACTATATTATTATATGGTGATTGGTCTATGAAAGGTAATTGTAATAAAGGTAATCTATCAACTCCAAATATGAGGTTAAAGCGTCTTATAGGAAGAGAAATGAAAAGTTATAATTTAGATGAATATAATACATCAAAATTAAATTATAAAACGGAAGAAAAGTGTGATAATTTATATTTACCTGATAAAAAAGACGAAATCCGAAAAATACATTCAGTTTTAACATATAAAATGGAAAATAACCAAATTGGATGTATAAATCGTGACGAAAATGCGGTAAATAATATGATTAAAATAGTACAATATTTTTTGGTTCATAAATCAAGACCATTAAATTATTGTAGAAACCAAATAAAAGGCATTAACCCAGAAATGGGTCAAGTAGTGCCAAGCCTCTCTGAGGTGCGGTTATAATCTTTTTAAGGTAAAAAACAGTTTATTTTTTTATACTAAACTGTCCCATTTATCTTAAAAACGGTGTAATCATTCATTCCATACATTGATAAATATACTTTTTGAATGTTTTTCTTTTCTTTATCTTCAAAGAAGGATTCTCTTTTTCTTTTTCAATGAAAAAGAAAAGTGTTCGTTGGATATAGAAAACTTTCTATAATATAGAGTATAACAAATCGTAAAATGGCATCGCTTTCTCAAATCCGCACTGTCTTCATTCAACAGCTCGATAGTTTCGTTGAAGAGATCTCCACCCTCTATCCCGATGAGAAGGAGATTATGCTCTTTGCCGAGAAGTACAAACTGATCAAAGGTGCCAATAGCACTTTCGTCATTGAGAGTTTCATTCAATATGTCCTTCCTCTTCGCGATCAAATCCTTACCAAGAATGAGGATTTCTTCCTCAATGGTGGTGGTCAAGAGGCCGTAAAGGATGATTATAGCAGCAAGCTGCGCGACATTATCAAAAATGTGTGGGTAAATAAGATGAGTGAGGTAAATAAGGAAGTGATTTGGAAGTACTTCACTGTATTTGTCCGTCTTAGTGAGAAGTATGCGGTGGAGCTGATGAAGAGTGCTTAATTATAAGAAAAGAAAGAAAAGAAAAAAAAGATAAATATGTTTTTTCTGATTTAGATGGAAATGGTGAGTTCAATATCGCAATTTGGGTAAATCTGCTTCATACATGTTTTATACTTTCGAAGTGTATCTTTACACGATTTGAGAAAACGTGAATTCACTTTACTCTTTGGAACGCGATATATCATAAAATCTTTTCTCTTGTTGTTCAATATAAGTGTATATCGAACCCATCCGTCTTTCTCATCGTTCACTTCGCGCATATCCATAGGATATGGGTATCCTAAAAACGTGCCCAATGCGATCGACTTCTCGCCACTATATGTGGATGTAAGAAATAGATTCTTCTCCTCTTCGGAAATCGACTTTTTGGTAATATAATAATGAAGGATCGTTTTATCATATTTGGGTATTTCAAAACGTTCGATTACATAGTTCATCTTGTAATATTCTAAAATCCGGTTGAGTGATTTCTCATAGTGTGGGTTTACATCTACCGCACATCCGCGTTTTAGATTCTTCAATGTAAGAAAGAGTTCATGATGTTGCCCGTATCGAAGATATTGGGAATACTTCTTAAAGTAGAACGCATCCATATTGATTTCTATCTTTCTGATTCTTTTATATTTATAATCTATCTTATATTACTTTCTATGAAGAGAATTCATTTTTTTATAATAAAGATATTTTAGTATTACATATTTACTTTACGTTCACGCTCAGTTCAATCATCGATGATGATGGATAAAGAGTTTTCAAATGAGTTTGAACGCATTTTTGATACTTTTTTGCCAAACGATTCATTTTAGTGAGCATCTTTTGTGTGATCTCCTCATTTGGAATTCGGAAACCATAAATGAGTTCTTTCTTCTCTTCGTTCTTCTTTACAAAATAGAATTGAATCGATCCGATCGATTTCATATTGCTCACTTTTTTGACATCAACAAATGCCGGATATCCAAGAAATGCTCCCATTATATGGGGATTCGCGATATCATTGTCCGTGTCATGAAATGCGCGCTTCACCTCTTCGGAAATGGGCTTATGCGAAAGGATCATAAAGATGCGGTTGGGATCATCTTCATACATATGAGATTCATACTTCATTTTGTAATATTCTAAAATACGCAAAAAAGATCGTTCATATCGTTTATGGATCTCAATATAGCAACTATTCCGACACTTTTTCAATGTGAGAAAGAGATTGATGCTCGCTTTCACGCCCGCATTCTGTTTTACGTAGCGCGAATACTTCTTAAAGTAGAAGATGTCCATATCGATTTCGATCTTCTTTTTATGATTTATCTTTGTAAAAATCAATACTTTCTATAAAGAGAATTCATTTTTTTATTTTTATTTTTTGTTCTTTATAAGAATATAGAATGGTAGAATGGCAGAATGGATCTTATTATGCGATATTTTCAATACGCATATACGTGTATATTGGGTTAACGTAAGCAAAAAATCGGTTCACCTCTTCGATGACAAAAATAATTTGCTCCAATGTAATATTCCGAAACCATCCCTTTCCCATATCATGGCAGCGATACTCCTCCAAAAAGGAATGAATAATACGCTCTTTACGTAGCGGGAATTGTGTGTGAATCGCATATTTCACTTTATATTCGACTCCATCGGTTGTTTGTAATGTCCGAATACGCCGTTCCAGCGTTCTCTCGCGAGTCATACCGATCTTAAATTCACCAGATCCTCTATATGATATAACGTAAATAAAGCCTGCTTCACACGTGTCAATTGAATCATGCATCTTTTATTTTATGTTCACCTTATTAATGGATTTTCCTCTATATCCAAATATATTCACTTTTTTCCGAATAAAAAGTGAATGGATCATCTCTTATCATATAGAAGAAAATATAAAAAACAATATACGTATGTATATGCAAATCAAACGATTCAAGGCCTTTTTCTCTGATCTTATCGGATGACGACTTCCTGCTCATGTCGCAGCAGATTTCTGTTCCTCTTTCACATTCGGGACAAATGAGAGGAGGTGAAAGCGATCATGATATATATGGCACTATGCTTTGTGTGCGTTGTGTATGATGCGATGTTCTATGTGCCTTCTTTGTTCATATCGACAAATATTGATGATTTTGATCTTCTTTCACGTTGTACGATTCGTAAGTCTTCATTCAATGTCTGAATGAAGATAATAAAAAATGATTTTATAAAATCTAATAAAAAGAGTTATATCATTTTATAACATAAACATAAACATAAGAGATATAACAAAATGTCAACTAACGTATTTGATTACGCCTCTTTTTACAAGCGTAGCTTCATCCCCAACCCGTGTATGACGTACGATGAGTTGATTGATGCTGATATTGATTACTACATCCGTGAGCAATTCATGGATTATGATACGGCTATGCTTCATGGCATGTTTTTCGATGAAGAGGCAGGTGATGCGAATCACCAACCCATCGATCAAACGGCCGTAAATGCCTTTTTGACGCGAGTTTGCGGAATGATTGGCGTTGACCCATCAGAGGCGATTGCCCAAGAGTTCAGCTACTACTCAGATATGGTAGAGTGGCTCCGAATCACCTATCACTCCCGTGTGATTGATCTCTATGAAACAAAGCTGAAGAAATATTATCAGGAGATATGTGAAGCATTCTATGCTCGCTGTATCGATAACAGAACTCCTATTTCATCGGATCGCCCTCAAAGGGAGATCGCGAAGAAGATTCAGCATATTTTGCGGATATTCATCAACAGCGCGGCTTGGTGGGACTCCAACATTGTTTGGATCCTCGATCTTTCGGATGAGAATGTTTCGACCACTCTTGGGAATATGTCGATACCGGAAGAGATCGAAGATGAATTGAATCGCATCTTCCGTGATGAACAGATCGCGCCTGAGACTCAGGCATAAATATAAAGAATGATTTTGAATATATATATAAATATGTAAATATGATCAAATAACATTTATAAAATAAAAATAAGAATGATTTATAAAAAATATATGTGCGTTTATTTTATTATTTTTTTGTATTTTTTTTTCGAATGTTAAAGTATAGAAAGTCAAAATGGGATTTGGAAATTTTTTTACAAGATCGGCAAATACAGAGCCTGTACAAAAACCTGCGGTGAAGTTTGTAAAATCATCGTCACATCCAGGCTTTTGTGTTAAAAAAGAGCTATACAGTAATGGGAAATATTACACTGTGCGCGATGAGAAGGCAAAACCAAAACCAAACGAAAAGAACGCAAAGAGTAAAAAGCCGAAAATGTACTTCTCATGTCCTTCAAATGCGGGCAATAATAACATGAACGGTGGCAAAAAAGTGTCTAAGAAGAGATCCACTACCGCTCCCAAGAAGAAGAAGCGCACAACTACCCGTAAGTGAACAAATTTGTGATATTTTATATGGGATAAATTATGTATGAATCATATAACGTAAAGAGTTTATTGATCTCTCAAAAACTCTTTACGTTATATGATTATACTCGAAAAAATGATTTCTATTTTTTTGAAATAGACATCATTTATATGCGAATGAAAATATAAAACCTAAACAAGAATGACGACTCCCTGCTCATGTCGCAGCAGATTTCTGTTCCTCTTTCACATTCGGGACAAATGAGAGGAACCAAGAAGGTTGAACAAATCGCGCCTGATACTCAGGTGTAAAAATGCTTATCGTAAACAGTGTATATAACCATAAAATTATAAAAAAAAATTGATTTTATAAAACCATACAAACCATATAACCATAAAACTTATAAATAAAAAAATTGATTTATCTTCGCAAATATTTAACCCAAAAAATGGTTTTGAACGTCGATGAGCACTCCTTCTGGGCTTATGATCGTGAAGATGATGAGTATCCTAACAATATCCTCGAACAATTCAGGGTTGTAGATAGTAATGAACTTCCCGGGCTCTATTTTGATGAGCTCGTACGGAAAGATGATGGTGATCAGCACCATGCCATAAATCGAGAGGCCATAAATGCCTTCTTGACTCGCGTTTGTGCGATGATTGACGTTGATCCCGCGGAGGCGATTGCTCAGAACTTCGATCTCTACCTTCCCATGGTCGAGTGG
>JACCDX010772457.1_pt1 | contig 13660 bp, 37 predicted proteins | sample 7449681 | NCBI WGS metagenome assembly JACCDX01 (sample SAMN15323450, study PRJNA562643) | freshwater metagenome | isolation source: river surface water | place: USA:Blue River Watershed | collected 2017-08-18
AACGATACTCAGATATATGTAGTTTTACAAAATTTAATAAAATGGAAGAAGATAAAAATTTAGAACAAAAATTGGATAATAGTAATGAAAAATTACATATATCTGATGTTAGTGATAGTATTTCTTTTGTCAATGGAGATGATGAAAGAATAAAAATTAGAAATGGGAAAAATTGTATGGTTATTGAAATTGACTATGGTGGAAATCAATTACCGTATTACACATCTATCGAAAAGGAGGATGTAGTTAAATTATACGAGTTTCTAAAGAAATATTATAACTAACGTCTGATGATAAACAATCGTTTTAATGTTGTTTATCATTTGTTATATTTAGGGTTTTATTTTTAAAAATTTTTAATTTATGAAGAAAGTAGATTGGCCAGAAGTATTAACTTGGAAAACAGAATATACTATCGAAGAGCAAAAACAAAATTTGATAGATGCAATCAAATTTGCGAAACGGTTAGAACCTCACCATCCGTATTTAAAACAAAATATAATTCAATGGGAGGGAGAATTAAAAATTTTGATATTAAAATAACGGTTACAGATATATGTAGTTTTTTTTGAATTTGAAACACAAAACTTAAAAATATGAATAAAGATAATAAGAACTCAGAAGTTGAAAACACAGATAAAAAATTACATATATCTGGTGTTATAGATAGTGAAATTAAAATAGTTAATTCAGGTATTTATGGAACATTTAATAATGAGTTTATACTCAAACAGGTTCTATGTACAGGAAATCCAAATCCAAAATTTCCAATAACAGTTGGGAATATTTATAATGTTTTAGATACTGTTATAGAACCTGATGGTGAATACATTATTAAATGTGATGATGGTAGAAGATTAGTTGCACCAAGAAACCTTTTTAAGGATGTTTAATTTCATTATCTATAACGTCTGATGATAAACAATCGTTTTAATGTTGTTTATCATTTGTTATATTCTTTTTAAAAATGTTAATTATGATACATAAATTATATTACAAACCAAGTATTAATGGGGACAAATCACACAAAATTGAGATAATGGAAGGTGATATAGTAAAAGTAGATTTGAAAGGAGATAAACTTTATAAGGTAGTTCATCTATATGATTCAGATTTAAGACCACTTCTGTTTTATCGTTGTGGTATTAGAGATGTGGATACTTTTATGGAAGGTTATGATTCTATATTCGGAGGTAATCTTATTTTTGTGGAAAGAGAATTTTATGACCCTGGCCATTTTTAATTGAATATAACGGTTGAGAATATGTTTCGTTTCAATGATAAATATTCTTTGTTAGATTGCGTTTCAATGTGATCTAACAGTTGATACAAAAAATCGCAGGACACTCTTCATCATTTATTGAACAAAGTAAATCTTCCAATATAGAATTTGTTAGTCTCAACTTTGTTGACTATCTTTATAAAAATCAAAATAATGAATATAATGGACACAATAGATTACAACAACAGAGAAAGAGTTAAAGCTTTTGGGAACAGACCCGCAAGTGAAATGACTAAGAGAGAAAAGATTGCAGTTGAAATATTGGCTGCGATTGTAGGTGTTGAGAAACCTGCAAAAAACAAAGGTTACAATGACGACGCGTATGATCAATGTGTTGAAAGTGCGATTACTCTTACAGACAGGTTGTTAAAGAAGCTTAGCGAAAATGCGTAAATGAGTGAAGTAAAAGAATACAGACAGTTAGCTATACGTATTGGCGAACCTTATCCGATGAAGGATAGGGACAAACAACCTATAAACCAACAGGTAAAGATAATGAACGAAGAAAGTGCTTATATGATTGGAGACAACGATATGGCTTTCTCGTGCGTTCTGATGGACTATGACGCGTTTGTGAACAATCCCAATGATACTAATGTTTTCTATGAGTATATCTACTGCAATAACTGGAATCTGGTAAAGGATATCGATTCTCCTATCTTTCTAAGAACTAAGAAAGTTCTTTATGGGGGATATGAGGAAAGATGGGAAGACCTACCGGATTCGATGATGGATAATCTAAAAATCTTACTACTTAGTTTAAGTGAGGAAGAAGGCGTTTTGGTATCAGCACATCCTTTGCTCGCGGAGTTGATGGGTTACTTTAATCAAAAGACGAGGGATATAGCTTTAAAGAAAATAGGCATATGATAGATATAAGCGAAGAACTTCAGAAGATGGGACTTACAGAGAACCTTCTTCTTTTTTATCATTCGAGAACCTCTAATGCCGGTTACGGTATTAAGAGGGTTTTTGTGCGTAGATACAATCGATTAGCAGAGGATGGATCGGTGCGGGTTACTGTTGATACAGATGGTGGTGGTGTGGTGGAATACACGATGGACATTGCCAAGATAAGAGATAAAAGACTAAACCTACTATTGAATGGCGAGGGTTAGATTGTCCGACATCACTTTGGATAAGGTGGGTGGAATAGAAGAAGGTTTGATTGTGGTTGCCACTAAGAGTGTGGAGGGTATTATTACGAAGGGAAACCAGTATGTTCTTTGTAAGACCTTTGTGTCTCCGAGATATATCTACTACGTAAAGAATGATAAGGGAGTGATTTGTTCAGAGATGAAGTTCTTTGTTCATTTAGAGGACTGGAGACAGTTTAAGTTAAAAGATTTAGGACTATGAAAGTTGTTTGTATAAGAACATTGGGTTGGAATTGGTATGGAAACTTACCACTCACTATTGGAAAAGTTTATGATGTTATGGAAGTAACCCAGATTCCTTTCAATGCACATAGATATGACGACTATACAGGACCAATCTACAAATTGGTAAATGATTGTGGTGAAATATCGGGGTATAGTGATGTTTGTGTTAGGGTTTTGACTAAGGCAGAAGAGCGGGATGAACGACTTAAAGAATTAGGATTATGAACTTCAAAGTAGACGACATATTGATTTGTAAGAAAACAAGTATTCCTCATAATTGTTCTGTTGCAGAAATAAATAATCAAATTTCAGTAATAAGTAATAATCAAGATTGGAGACCAAATATACATCTACTTCAAGGTGTTGAGTATATAGTAATAAGTGTAGATAAATCTGACATTATGGTGGCTATGAGAATCCAGTGGTATAACAGAGACAAAGACGAGATATACTCAGAAGTAGAGTTCTTCGGTTTTGAGGACACGAGGGTAAACCATTGGGAAAAGTGGTTCTACACAAAAGCAGAATTAAGAGAAAGAAAACTTAAACTGCTGGGCATATGATGTTGAAGATTGGAGACGTGCTGGTGTGCGTCAGACCTCTGACAGGATTGGAATACGGAAAGAGCTATACAATAGTTAGAACAAGGATCGATTTTGGTAATCATGACATCTGTATCTACTGCAAAGATCAACCTTGGTGGTTTGGACAGATTGGAACTTCGGAGTGTTGGACAAATTGGTTTGTATTAGAAAAGGATTGGAAAAGAAATGAAAGGCTTAAAGAGTTAGGAATATGATAAAAGCAGGAGATATATTAGAAGCACATGGTGAAGAAGAATTTTTAGTAGAGGTATTGAAGGTTTCTTCTATATTTTTAGATTCATTCACAGGAAAAGTTATTTCATTTCCTAAGAATCCTAAATACTGGATGCATAAACAAAAATGTGGTGATATTTTAACTTTTGATGAATCTGACTTCAAAATATCTTTAAAATTTCTTAGAGATAAGAAACTTAAAGAACTAGGAATATGAAAGGTATTGAGGATTTAGTGCAATTGAAAGTGTTGTTGATAGTTTCATTACATAATGATATTTTATTGGCGAAGGAGAAATTAAAGCGATTAGAGTGGAATGTGAATCTCACACCTTATCCCGCCAATATAACAGTTTATGAACAGATTCATAATCTAAAATATTTCATTATAACTAATGAGGATTTGATTAGTAAGTATAAGATTGAAATAAGAGATGAACGTCTTAAACAGTTAGGACTATGAGAACATATACTGAGTTAATAAATGAGTTTACATGGAAACATACAGTAGCTAAACAAAAAATGATTGATGATTCATCAATAGAGGAACTCAAAATACTAAGAGATGGATTGGGTAGTTTCAGTTATGGGAAGGGTTCTTGGTTAGAGTATATTAAAATAGTTATTTCAAAGAAGATTGAAGAAGAAAGAGAAAGGAAACTTAATGAATTAGGAATATGAAAATAGAAACAATGGATCAAATACTAAACTTATTTAGACAAAAGAGATTTAATATTGAAGATGTTTTATTAGATAAGTGTGGTGTGGAGATGGACTATACAGCCAAGACATTTGGAGAAATGGGTTTAGATGCGTTGGATATAGTTGAAATGGCGATGGAGATAGAAAAGTTATTAGACTGTGTAATAACAGATGAATTTTTAGAAACATGGGACTATACAAATCCAAATACATTTTCAATCGCAAATGCCAGAGATGCTAAGTTAACAGAGTTAGGTATTTAATAAAAATTTTATTAACTTTGTAGTATTAAAATTATGACAAGAGAATATGTTTCCGATAATTTCGCATTCCATCTTGATATAAGTTATTGGAATAGTGGAACCAAGAACACTATTGCAGAAGAAGTAGAGATAGCTCCTATAAAGAACGTGTTTGACAACAATAAAGGAAAAGGTAAGAAAAGAGAACTTACAGCGGGTAAGTTGTATAAAGGAATAAAGGTAATGAGACCACCAATTCTTTCTAATGATAGACAGTTCTGGGCTTATATCATAAGAAATGATAATGGAGTAATAACAAAATACTATCAAAAATCGATGTTTGTTGATAAAGCAACATTGAGATCAAGAAAACTAAAGCAGATATTATGAAGATAGAGATATTTACAGATGGATCATCACGCGGGAACCCCGGGCCAGGTGGTTACGGAATTGTTATGCGTTATGGTGACAAAGAAAAAGAGTATTCCGAAGGGTTTAGAAAAACCACTAACAACCGTATGGAGTTATTAGCAGTTATCAAAGGTCTGGAGAAACTAAAACGCTATGATATTCCTGTAATTGTTTATTCGGATAGTAAGTATGTTATTGATTCTATTACAAAGGGTTGGGTCTTCAACTGGGTAAAAACTGGATTTAGAGGAAAGAAGAATGAAGATTTGTGGAGAAGATATTTGGATCTTCACTCAAAGTTTACTATAGAATACTCATGGGTCAAAGGCCACGCCGGTCATCCAGAGAATGAAAGATGTGATGTATTGGCAACCACCGCTACTTACAACAATATTGATACGATATATGAATCTTTATGACATAAAAAAGAGATACATAGACGATTCTCTCAGATACTATATCTGTGAGGTCTACACCATGCATCGATACAGTATAGGAACCGAGAGCGACACGCAGGTGGTACAGAATATGGTAAAGGATGTATTGGATAGACAAGCAGAGAACCTAATGGAAAAACATTTCATAAGAGACTGGAAGGTAAACATACAGTTCTCGGATAAAGCTACGAGAAGGGACATTACAATTGACAACCTGCTACACGGAACAGACGACGAGGTCGAGGAGTTCATAGAGGTCGCTTATCAAATGACCGATAGATCATTTCATACAGTTCGTGTTATTAAGAGACATTTAGACGATTATGTTCCAGTTTAAGAAACAGGAAATTGATAGTGGCTTGGAGTTCGACCACAGATGGCGAAGGTCGTTCAAGCTTGGTGCGGTCACGGTTTTCGAGACGATAAGAATTATTGCCTATAAGCACAGCGTATATGAAAATGGAGAAGTTCCAAGACTTATATACTTTAGAGGCGTGGGTCTTGATGAAGATCAACAGAGAAGATTAGGTAAACTAAGTAATAGTTCTACAACACCACTAATGTATTTGGCGACTCTTATGTGGGCTTCTTTGTACCTGATACTTGGAAGGATACTAACAAAGGAATACGTAATCTTGAACGCAGAGCACGAAAAGGAATGGCAACAGAAATGGCCGTTTGCGGCGGACGTCTTCGTGTCCGTTAGAAGGGAAAAGAAACTTAAAGAGATAGGAATATGATAAGAAAACTACACTATTCAAGTGAAAGCAATCATAAGGTTGAAGTATTGGAAAACGATATAGTCAAGGTATTGGGTAATGAAACTCTTTATAAAATAGAACTAGTACATAACTCTGATATTAGTTTTAATTTTGGTTGCTGCTATATAATAAACATCGATACTTATTCCGATGGCTATGAAAGTATTCCCGTTTCTGATTTAGTTTTTGTTGATAGAAAGTTTTACGATCCAGACCATTTTTAATATGAGCATAGACATCTACAACGCACCGGCGAAGACTATGATGGTGATGTGCCATACTTCTAAGGGAGATCCAAATGACAAAGATGGTAAATACTTTGAAGCGGGAAAAGAATATAGAATGGGTACTGAGATTGTCAAACCTTCTGCAGATACCAATAACCAGGAATGCATACTTTGTTGGATAAACTATGATAGTGATGGATTCGGAACCAGGTTCGCGGTGAAGGGAAATGTTTCTCATAATGGTTTAGGATGGCCTGAATTCAAAGACTACTTTATTTGTCCTATTGCTAGAGTAAGAGAAGAACAATTGGAAAAACTGGGTATTTAGTATAATATATAGTCTATGAGAATAATTTTAATAATGCTGTTGTTGGTTCTTGGATCTTGTGCCACAACAAGTCACAGCAAATGTGACGCTTACGGAAGTGTTTCTACTTCTAAAGATGTAGCCAAAAAATGAGAATAGTCTTTACTGACATAGACGGGGTTGTAAACCCTCATTGGAAAAATAAGTGGTGTCCTAAGGCAGTTGCAGTGTATTGCCGTATCTGTAAGGATTTTGATTTGAAACCAGTGATTACTTCTACCTGGAGATTGGCACATAACAAAGCAGAACTTCAAGAAATCTTTCGAAGTAATGGGATTGATGTGGAGATATTTGATTTTACACCACACATTGACCAAGCAGATCGTGGAGCGGAGATAAAGTCGTGGTTAGATAATAATGAATGGGACTCTTATGTTGTTTTAGATGATAAGACTTCTGATATCGTTGGTTATGTAGACAATGTTGTGAAGTGCAGGAGTTGGATTGGATTGACCCAGGAAGAATACGACGAGGTTGCTAATATATTTTCAAAATGAGCAAGAAGAAGAAAATAAAGAAAAAGATACTGAAAAGGATAGAAGAACGACTGGAAAGCAATCGGTTTTTTTGTACTTATAATGATTGTAAACCATCTGAATACATGGTGGGTGTCAATGAGTTCGGTAAAGATTTAAAGAGATTCATTAAAAAGAAGTGTTGATATGTATTGTATTTGTTGTAAACAAAATAATGTAACACCATTTGATCCACTTATGGATGGTCAGATTGGTGCTCATAAGTCAGAGGAAGAGTTATTATGGCGTGAAGAGATACGCAACGGTAGAACATTGAACATCGACAATGAGATGGTCAACGGAGGAATCATACAGATAATACATGCAGGGTTTGGATCAATGCACGACACCGATAGTTTCATAATCGCAATCTGTGATAGTTGTATCGTAGAAAATCTAAACGATGGTACACTTCTACTATACAAAAGTGGTCATTATATAAATCCTGATAAATACGTAGAAGATTCAAAAAAAGCATATAGAAGAAGAAGCCGTTTAGACGGTTTGGTCGGAGAGGAATAAATCCTTATATTTGTCCTACAAACGAAAAGCTATGCAGGACTTAATAAACATTTGGAAATTTTGGAACAAGAAAGAAAAGAAATGGATTAAGAAAGGTATTTCCGGATTCTTAGTGGCGAAGTCCTTTAAATCAATGGATAGTAAGAAACTCCAGATGGTTTTATCTGCACCGTCAAACATAACTGCTTACTTTATGGCAGGAATGGCTCTTTACGAAAGAGGTGCCATCGATGCAGTTACCTGGACCAAACATACTTCTTTATTTATGTTCATAGAAGAACTTGAACACGGATTGAGACCAACTCAGACACATTACGACGCAGTCTTTGTAAGAACAAAGAAAGGTGCAGCGATTGCTAAGAGAAGAGCTTATGAGTTCTTACAAGAGAAAGGTGTTTCGGATATCAGTGAGCATTCTTATTTCACCAGAGGAAAATGGTGTGACTCAATCTTAAAAGATACAGAGGGTAGTGAAATGATGTTGGCAGAGATTTTGGTGAACTACGAAAAGTATTTAGAGAATACTGAGTGGAGATCCATTTTGAAGGCACAGGCGTTAGAAGACGAAAAACTTTATCAAAAAATCTTCATAGAAGAAAAGACCGAAGAAAAGGTTGAAGTTAAAAGAACGTTTTTAGAATGGCTGCATATAAAATAAAAAAAGAAGGCGACAAATACTACACGATATTCTTTTTAGAAAGAGGAAAGTCTGCCACGGAAGGTATAGTGATGGGTGGAGACTTTGAAGATTTGGAAGAAATTGAGGGTCTTCCTTGGAATACACTGGTTTATAGTAGGAACGGAAAGAAAGAGGAATTCAAAAAGGGAGACTATGATTTGATGATTGAATCTGTTGGTGAGATTGGCTATCGTTCTTATATAAAAGATTTTGGAAAGTCGTTCAACGTTTTTCAAGTTGAAAGTCACAAATTTACGTATCGTTATGACGACCCACGTTTGATAAGTTCTACGGACTATCTAACAATTAAGTTCGAAAAGTCTTGGAAAAATTGTAGTATAAATAATGGTCAAGAGCTAGAAGCTTTGATTGCTGGCATTAGAAGAGATATTTCACTTAGAAAGTTAGGGATTTAAACGTCTCTACCAAATACTTTCTTTTCGATATAGTCGTCTATTTCGCTTTTAGTTCCTTTTTTAAGTTCTTTACTGATTTTAGCTGCAGCTTTTTTCAAGTCTGCTATTATCTTACTGAACTCTTTGAAAGAAGGACAATCTTCTATCTTTTCTGGTTTTTCTTTTGTTTCGCTGAACTTTTTCATATTAAAGAGGATTTTTTAAATCGTCGATTTGTTTTTGTATTTTACTCAAAGTCGCATTCAATTTGCTTATTTCAGTTTCTAGTAAACTATCAGAAATTTCTTCTGCACCAAAATAGCCTGTTAAGAATATATCACTTCTACTTTTGATAACAGCCGCCTTTACTCTAGCATGTTGAGGAGAGACCGCTCTATAATAACCAAAGAAACTACCACCTCTTAACTCTCTACCATAATCATCAAGTTCAACTACTTTATAGATTTTGTATTTGTCAGTCATAGTAGGATGGCTTGCTTCAATGAAATTCAAAGCTTTCATTTCTCTGGTTTCGCTACCCAATAACTTACCAAATTTATCTCTGAAATCTTTTACATCTTCTGATGGATCTATAGGATCTTTATCGATAATACTTTCGTTTATTCTTTCGCTGAATTTTTTCATATTATGTTTTGTATCTTTTCTATCAAACCTGGATAGAGTCTATTCGGAAGACCGAACATATTTGAAACACCATTTACTTTTGATAGTCCTTTTGGATCGAACCAGCCCCAACTTATATTTTCGTCGTCTAATATCACTGAAAACTCTTTGTCTACATAACCTTGGTAGTATTTGAAGAGTCTTTTTCCACCGGCGACAATTTCGTCTCCGACTTTTACTATCTCTACCGAGTCTGGATCATTCATTCTAAGCTCTTCACGCATCTCTCTTTTTATGGTATGAATATCATCTAAATCTGTTTCGTCTTGACCACCTGAAAGCAAAGACCAAAAGCGGTTTCGATCGTTCCTTTGTACGAGGAAGATCCTACCGGTGCTTCTACACTTTATCAGAAGACCGACCACTATTTCTGTTGGTTGTTGCTTAAATTCAAACATTTTATATGAGCTTAAATATTTCATTACATGAGTATATATTAAGTGAAAAAAACAAAAAAATAGTTGAGACAATCATCAGATATCAGGGTAAAATACGTATATTTGTATAACACAAACAAACAATATATGACGAACGAATTTGATATCAACCAACGATTTGGATTTCTTAATGACTTGACTACTATGGTAGTAACTGGTACAACACCATCTTTAATTGTAACCGGAGAAGGGGGACTAGGAAAAACTCACTCTGTTACCAAAACAATAGAGAACAACGATTTAGAGCCAATGGACTACGTATTCTTCAAAGGATACTCTACTGCGAGAGGTTTGTACAACACTTTGTTTGACAACAATGGTAAGTTGATTATCTTTGATGATTGTGACTCTGTATTAGACGACAAAGTTGCCGTGAATATTTTGAAGTCTGCGTTGGATTCTTATGAGAAAAGAACTATCTCTTGGATGAGCAAAGTAAGTAAGAATGATGAATATCCTCAACACTTTGACTTCACTGGTCGTATCATCTTTATTTCTAACAAATCAAAGGATAAAATCGACGAGGCTATACTTACAAGAAGTTTGACAGTCGATTTGACTATGACTCCAGACGACAAGATTTCTAGAATGGAAGCGATTTTGGGTAACATCTTACCTGAATACGACATGGAAGACAAAAGAGCCGCGTTGGAGTTCTTGAAGTCCGTAAAAGACGAGGTTAGCTTGAACATACGTATGTTGATTATGGTGACGAAGATGTGTCTTCAATACCCAGATACTTGGAGAAACTTAGCAACATATATGGTTAAATCATAATAGATTATAATATGACAAAGACAGAGAAGTTTATATCGGATTTAAAGAAAAATGGCGAAGATTTCAAACAAGTAAGAATGTTTGTACCAGAAGTTGGCGAGGTTGACTTTATTCTCTTATTATACATTGACACAAAATCAAATACTACTGAGATAGATGAATATATCTATGGCTTAGATGGTACATTAGAAGAAATGGATCAGATAAACTTTTGGGTAAGTGAGATGGGTGGTGCCGATAAAGTGGCAAAATCGGTTGGTTTGGTAGATACTCACTACACGTTTTAAGCTATCTCTTTACTACGAAATAAACAACTATGTTTCTTAGTCTATCTCCTTTTCTTATTATGTCTTCGTCGAGTTCGCTGGTACTTAACTTAGTTTCAAGACCAAGATCAGAATCAGATAGTTTCTTATTGCAATCTTTGGCGTAGACTCTTTCCAACATACCTGGACCAAGTCCACTAGGTTGTGCCAATTCTAAATCACTTTTAATCGAGTCAATCTCTTCTGGTGTCGCGGAAGGGTTTGACTTTATCCAGTTGTTTAGTCTAAGCTCAGTCTTTTTGTTTTTGAAATGTGTCCATTCTCCAGCGTTTACCCATTTTGTTTCTGCTCTTACTGTTTCTAAATCTAAAACACCTTCGCACTTAGAAATAGATTCTGCAATGAGTTCCGCGATTTCTTTTCCATCAACTACAGCTCTGTATCTCACACCATATTCCGACAGTGCTTGGTCACTCATATCGTTTTGATTAAATGGTTGTGTTCTTTGATCGAGGTTCAATGAAACTACAAATAATTTGTCGAATGTTGAGAGTCCTCCGAAACCAAGACTACTTACTCTTGGTGTGTAAATCTTAACATAAATACCTTTGTCGATAAGGTCTCTAAAACAATCTTCTATATCGGATATTTGTATTCCACTTTCGTATTCGTTGTATTCTTTTATGTATTTCATGGGTTGTAGTCGTCAAATTTTAGCTTGTGTACTCGCTCGGATCTTTCCATAGGAAAATTGTTGGGACCAATGAATTCCGTATAGGAAATACTTTCTATCTGATCGTATTTTTTTTTATAGTTTTCTTCTTCGAGATAGGAAAACAGATGTTCGAAAATTGGTATATGTACGTTTGTCTTATACACGTCAGTAAGTTTCGACACACCACTCTTTATAGTTATCACTATTTGCCAACGACTATGATGCCCTACGGTTATTGACAAGCCCAAGTCTTTAAGTTCCTGTAATATGTATTCACATTCCATTTCCACCGATTCGATTTTGTGAAAACCATCTTCAAACACCCTAAAGGTTTTTATCCTTTTCATATTTGTATATATAAAATAATAAAATTATATTTGTATTATGGACTCAAAGATTTCACTTATACCGGGCAGTTGGCTTGTCGATAACCATATCGACCATCCGGATACTTTATTCAACAACCTTTTGGCGTTAGACTATGACAAGTCGATGAAGGCAAGATGGACTGCGTCGTTTGGAAAGTCTTATGACTATTCTGGAAAGACATATCCTTATGCACCGATGCCGAGATTTTTAGATGATTTGATACCAGGTATAATGGACTATGTTGGTTTCGAGCCGAACAATTGTTTGATAAATCTTTATCACGATGGTACGAGCTCTATGGGTTACCATTCAGACAACACCAAGATATTGTCGACCAGAACAGGTGTTGTGATTGTTTCTGTTGGATCTCCAAGAATTTTGAGGTTCAAGAATAAGAACTCTGCACACAATATAGTTGACTATACTCTTAATACAGGATCTTTGTTTTACATGGATGATACGGTTCAGAATGATTGGTTACATTCTATACCAAAGTCTGTTGGTGCAGGTCCAAGAATAAGTTTAACATTCAGAGACATAAGATGATAGCATACGAAGTATTGACACCACTTGAGATCAGTTATATAGATAAAAAACCGACGGGTTATTCAAATATGAATAACTTTCATTTAGATGTAGGAGATTTCTTCTTTTTAGAATCTGGATATTGGGGCAGAGTAGAAATTAGAAATTTGTGGAGAAATGATGATATAAGTTCTGACTATGTAGAGACGAGTATCTTGAAGAAGATTGTATTCAAAGGTGGTGCGTTTAAAAGAGATGAAAATGGTGGCGAGCCATACTTTGATGATTTTTGGGAGGAAGAAGATAATATAAACCTTTTCAATCCTTTGATAAACAAAGGCCTTACAATAAAAGAAGCTTTGGAAGGTAAACTTATTGTAGAATCCATTGCTTGGAAGAGGGCAGACAAACTAAAAGAGTTAGGAATATGAGGGATTTTAAAGTAGTTTGTATATCCAACATAATCAAGAATGTAGATGGTGATTCTTTGGTCATAGATCTTGAGATTGGTAAGGTATACGATGTGACAGAATATGATGAAACCAATAAAGATATTATTTATTATCAAATACAAACACATTGTGAAAATGAGTATGCCTTCTATCATATTTATTTATTTAAAAGATTAGATGAATTTAGAAATGAAAGGTTAAGTGAAATAGGAATATGAAAGACAAAGATTGTTGTAAGACTTGTGCTTACTTTATAGAAATGGAACCGGATCATAGTAGACTATTTTCTGATAGGTATGGCTGTAATCTTCACAAGCTCTACAATGGTGAGGTAAGTGATCCGCATTGGCAAAGCTGTCCAGAGCATCAATCGAACATATCTAAATTAAGAAGTGATAAATTAGAGCAATTAGGAATATGAATCTATTTATAGGAATACTACTGAGCATACTAGGACAGGTATTGGTCTTTTTCCAGGTGCAGGGAACTGTCAAATACCAGTTCTTACAAGACAACAAGATCTGGGTCATAGTAATGGGAATGCCGATTGCTTGGATCTTTATGATGGCGACCAAATACTTAGTAAGTTGGTCAGACGGAGTTCTGTGGCCGACGCGACTGATAGGATTTAGTGTAGGCATTGTAGTGTTTGCGATAATGTCAAAGGTTCTGTTTGGAGAAACGATAAGTACAAAG
>JACCDX010637958.1_pt1 | contig 13656 bp, 7 predicted proteins | sample 7449681 | NCBI WGS metagenome assembly JACCDX01 (sample SAMN15323450, study PRJNA562643) | freshwater metagenome | isolation source: river surface water | place: USA:Blue River Watershed | collected 2017-08-18
AAGATCAAGTTTGAGGAAGGCTAATGCCAAAGGCCCATAAAGAACAAGATCAAAGAGAAGGCGGAGCAACAACTATATCTCAGGGTCAGAGTTTCGTGACCATTGGTGGTAAAAAATGGGCTGTTGAAGGAGACCCAGATACAGCGGGTGGTGGAGCTCTTATAGCTTCTAAAACATACGTAACAATAGGCGGTAAGTCAGTTATTGTTGATGGCGATAATGCGAATCCTGACCGAATCACGCAAAACCCTAAAGCAAAAAGCCCTGATGGCTTTGTAGAGGTAGGATAATGGCTAACGTAAAGCTAACAAGAGCTGAAACGCTTACTGGCGCTAAAAAGAAAACAGAGTTCTTCTCGGACTTTGTTTCCAGCTTCGTTGTGACTCCAATGGGCAATCAGCTCGGTCGTGTTACTAACGAAAAGGCTGTTAATCAGTCTCTAAAGAATATACTTTTGACTGATCTTGGAGAGCGTCTGTTTCAGCCTAATATTGGTTCAGATATATCATATATGCTGTTTGAACCGAATTTAATAGAGAATTATGAAATGATTGAAACTTTTATCAGAGCAACTGTCAAGAATTGGGAACCAAGAGCCCAGATTCAAAAAGTATTTTTCTCTGATATTGAGGGTCAGCTTACTTCTGAATCACAATATAGTGCGAAAACAATTCAGAATATAAAAGAAGAACATGATCTATATGTTACCATCATATATAACCTAATAAATAACCCTGAGCCTATTACCTTTAATTTAATATTGAAAAGAGTCAGATAAATGGCCAACAGTTCACTTACACTAAGTTCTCTTGATTTTGATACCTTAAAAGATAATCTTAAGAAATACCTGTCTTCACAGGACATCTTCAAGGATTATAACTTTGAAGGTTCGAACATCAACGTTCTTCTGGACGTGCTGTCATATAACTCATATCTGAACTCATTCTATCTGAATATGGTCGCTTCGGAGATGTTTCTCGATTCGGCTCAGAAGTATGACTCAATTGTATCGCATGCGAAGGAACTCAACTACGTTCCTCGTTCAGCATCACATTCAGTAGCTGATATTTCGTTTACTCTTGAGACAACAGACTTCAATAACAAGCTGACAATTCCAAAGGGTACTCGTTTCTACGGCACTAATGCCAATGACACTTATACGTTCGTAACCGACCAGATGTCAACTTATGTGTCTGTTAACAACACATTCCAGGTAGCTAATCTATTAGTCAAGGAAGGTAATTACTTCCAAGACACTTATATTATGAATTATGATATTGAAAATCAGCGTTTTCTTCTATCAAATAAGAATCTTGATATCAGCAGCATTTCTGTTAATGTAAGTGAGAACTTTGGTGCCAACGTTGCTGACTTTCAGAAAGCTATCAACTTATATGGTCTGGATTCGATTTCAAATGTATATTTCATTCAGGCTGCTGAAAACAACCTATATGAGATTACTTTTGGTGATGGTCTGTTCGGTCGCCGTCCCCTGAATCAAGCTCTTATCACTGTTAAGTATATCGTTACTAACGGTTCGGACGGTAACGGGGTTAAAGAACTCACACTTTCAAGCGATCTCGGAGCTCTTAATAAGGCTGGTAAAGCTGACGTTGTTGGGTCAATTATAGTTAATAGAGAGTCTCAAGGAGGCGCTAATCAAGAATCTATCGAATCTGTTCGCTTTACTGCTCCTCGTTACTTTGCCACTCAGCAGCGAGCTGTATCTACTGACGATTATGCTTCTCTTGTTCTTGCTAATTTTGGCGGAGAAGTAGGCGACGTTGCAGTTTATGGCGGTGAGACTATTGAGCCTAAGAAATATGGCCGTGTCATCGTTTGTCTGAAGCCATCTTCAGGAACAATTACACCCAATTTCGTTAAGAACAAGGTAGTTAATTACTTAAGAAATTATATTGTTATTCCTAATAGAGTTGAGATTTCTGATCCTGATTATCTATATGTTTGGATGAAGTCAATTGTAGAATATAACATCTATAAGACTGACAAGACACCGAAAGACATTCAGTCACTGGTTATTAATACTGTTATCAACTACAGCATTAATAACCTAGAAAAGTTTCAGAAAGATCTAAGATACAGCCGACTTGTTTCTGATATTGACAACTGCGATAGAAGTATTTCTAGTAACCAGTCTGATCTGCGCATTATCTATAGAATCACTCCAAGGGCAAAATATCCAACTAACTACTTCATCGATGTTAATAATAGAATTGACGTTTCAATGGATGCTGTTCAACAGAATGACCTTCTGAAGAACCCAACTTACGATGGTCGATTTAAGGAAGCTTCTGTTATTTCTTCGAGATTCAACTATGTTTCTTCAAAGGGTGAAACTTTTGATCTTTGTTATATTGAAGACGATCAAAACGGCAATCTTGCAGTTTATTCTATTGTTAATAGTATCCTAGCTAAGATCGAAGATATCGGAACTGTTGATTATTCTAAAGGTCAACTCCGCATTAACAACCTAAGAGCTTTTGGATTCGAGAGATATATCTCGTTTTACTTTAGACCTGTAAGTAAGGATATACTTGCTAGCAAGACTAAGATCATTATTATTGATCCTGTTGACCTTAACATCACTGTTAGAGAGACTAGTAACTAATGCAATTCGGTATTGAAAATATTGTTTCTAACTTCATAGAAAATCAGTTCCCTCGCATCTACAGAGAGCAGGGACCTGATTTTGTCATGTTCATGAAGGCATACTATGAATGGATGGAAAACAAAAAATCCTTCAAGGATACTGATGGTCTCTTAGTAAAGGCTCCTATCTATCAAGCAAGAAAACTGCTTGAATATAGAGACATCGATGAAACATATATTGAGTTTCTTGAACATTTTCAACAGAAATATCTGTATGGTATTCCGTTCAGCATCATTATCAGCAAGCGTTATCTTCTGAAGCACATCCTTGACGTTTATCGTTCAAAGGGTACTATTCAGTGTTTCCGTCTGCTATTCAAGCTGATCTATAACGAAGACGTAGAGGTTTATCTACCTGGTAAGGATATGCTGAAGCCATCTGATGGTTCATGGCATGTTCCTCGTTACCTTGAGCTTTCTCCATCTAGTACTCCTGAAATGATTACTAGCTACGTTGGTAAGACAATTATTGGTGCTAAGTCTAAAACTATTGCTATTGCCGAGGATTATGGTAGAGAATCCCTTTATCGTGATCGTCTGAACATTTTGTATATTTCAAATGTTTACCCTAAAGGTGCTGAATTTGATATCAATGAAGCTATTGTTCTGCTAGGTCAAGAAAGCAATACAGCTGCTATTATGGCTGCTCCAAGAGTTCTAGGTTCTCTTAATGATCTAGAAATCCTTAATGGTGGTGATAAGTTCGTTCTAGGCGATGCTCTTAAGATTGTTCATCGAGAAGCATTCACTGATAAAGTTGCCTCGTTTGGAGATGGCGGTATTGTTCGTGTTATCGAAACTAAGAAAAGCCGTGGATCTCTGTATTTTGATATTATGGAGCCTGGTTTTGGTTTTACAGCAAATGCTCAGGTATTTCTATACAATAGCCCATATGATAAATTAGGTCACGGCGCTTCATTCAGACTCAATTCTCTGAATCTAAGAAAAAAGATTTATTATAACACAGATATTTTCTGTGATCGTATGAACACAGTTATTAATGCTGCTCAATACGATTTTCCTAAAATGCCAGGAGCCAATTCTTCTACATCTATCGGTAGAGCATTGTTTTATGGTAATAATATATTTGGCGCTATTGAATCGCTTACTGATATTAAGACTGGTTACGAATATCAGGCTGCTGCTAATGCCTTTATTCGTTCAACGCTGCTATCAAACACTCTTCCGGGTAATGTAAGCTATAATAACACATGGGCTCTATGGGATCTCTCGTATTCAGGAGAAGCTACAGGTTATTCTAACACTGATGTTGTAACTGTTTACGATGTTACTGATTCAAATGGCGCCACAGTTAATGCTGTAGCTACTATTACTACAAATAGCACTGGCGGCGCTTTAAAGATTAACATTACCAACATTGGTAATAATTTCACCAATGCTCAGAATATGGAAGTGTCTTGTAACACTGTTAACGGTTCAGAGATTAATTGGTCAACTGGTCTGCTTGTTCCTGTTCGCGGAGATGGGACAGATTTTGATAAATTCTTTGATGATAATGATATCGTAGAACTAACCGATGACACATCTGCATTTATTCCAATCAAAGATGTTGTTATGATCAAAAAAGTTGTCAATGCTACTTGTATGTTCCTTTATGGTAATGTAACTAGCAACTCGACAGCAAATGCTTGTTATAAAGTCGCCCCTGTTATTATGCCTTCTCAGTTTACTGCTGAAGAAGCTGAAAAATTCTGGGCGCCATCTCAGAGAACAAGAGTAATGTATGAGCAAATGACCAAAGGTGGTTATGGTCATTATATACTCAGAAAAGTCATGGCTGGTACCAACGACTTTATTCTTGCAGATCCTACGAGCGGTAACTCGGTTGTCAAAGACGTAAACCTTATCGACTCTGGTAAAGGGTATAAAGATGGCGAGCTTGTAAAGGCTTATCTGTATTCAGGTATTTCAAACAATATTCATGTTATCTCGCAGGGTATAGGTTACTCGAATCAGGATCCTATTATTTTCTCTGGTGGTTCTCCATCAACCTATGCTTCGGGACGTGTTATTACTGACGAAGAAGGGCGTGTTCAGAGCACCATTGTTGTTCAGCACGGTTCTGGATATCAGACTGTTCCAAAGCTAACAATCAAATCCTTTAAGGGTAAAGGTTGCGAGCTAGAAGCCCAGTTAACAGAATTCAACCATAAATCAGTTGTTACTGGCCGTGTTCGTCTGAAAGGGTCAGGCACTGGTAGAGGTTACTGGACAACAACCAGAAGTTTCATCAGTGACAATAAATATATTCAAGATAGTTTTTATTACCAGGATTACTCATATGAGATTCAAACTGGTTATACATTAGATAAATATAAAGATATTATCTATAATTCATTCCATCCCGCTGGTAATGAGTTATTCGGCGAATACGTCATGCATGAAATAGGCAAGTCGGAAATGAAGATTCTTTATGAATCAGTTGCTGCCAGTTTTGCCGCTTCGCTTACTGTCGATAGCACGCTTTATACCACTGATAGCACATCTCAGTCAGTTAACCAAGTTTAAGAGGGCATAGAATTGTCAAAGCAAATAATCAATATTGGTACTTACCCAAACGACGGTACTGGTGACTCAATTCGCGACGCCATGATCAAAGTGAACGATAACTTCAATGAAGTTTATGGTTCGTGGACTGCAACTGGCCCTTTTACGCTGCTTTCCGATAACTCTAATACTGTAATTACAGATAAGAAGATCACAGTTAATAATGTAGACCTGAATGGTATTACTCTTAACTCGACAGCTGTATTTCTTGATTCGAATAACTATATTAGCTTTATGGGATCTGCCCTATCCCGTCTGACAATTGCTAACGCTCTTGTTGCCAATAGCACTCGACTGGTTATTGGTAATACAGCTTCAAATACTACTATTTCAACCACAACTGGTGTTGTTGGCCCAGCCTATGCCGTTGTTGGTGGTCCAAAGATGGATCAGACAGGTATTACAGTTGGCCCAACTTTCATTACTAATAATTCGGTAGCAACTCCATCTCTTGTTTCTGGACCTACCACGGTCAATAGCGTCGGTTTCTTTAACGGTGGTACCACTGTAGATAACAATCAGGTAGTTGCTTCTAACGTAATTTCAAGAAACGTCTTGACTGCCAACTCAATTGAAGCTGGTGACATCGTAGCCAATACAGTTAAGTTCCGTGGTGGTGGTGGTATTCAGAGCGGTAATATCGTTGCTAACGCTGTTACTGTTGGTAATGTCTATATTGTGCCACAATCTATTGGTATCAGCAATGGTTCGGCTAATGGCACAGTTCTAGGATTTGCTGGTGTTAATACACAGAACATCAGAGCAACTGGTAACGTATATGCTAATGGTATTATCGCTAATACTCTGTATGTTGCTGTCCAGTCTATCGAGAGTATTACTGCTAACCTGATCACACTCGGTCAGACAACTACTATTAACTCGACTTCTATTGCCATTCCAGGAGTTCTGGCAACCACAATATATGCCTATGATTCGGTTGTTGCTGAAGATAGTATGACAATCGGTAATATGAATGGTAACACTTATATTACACCTTCGGCTATCACAGTTGATAATATCTATATTATGAAGCTGTTTGATACTGCAGGATCTATTTCTTGTGGCGGTCTGAACTCAAATGCTATGGTAGTTGTCAGAAGCCCAGTTAATGCCAATCAGACTCAGATTAGTGCTGCTGGTATTCAGGCCGATGGTGATATTCTTGCCAAGAAAGCTATGGCCGCTAATAGCATGTCTTCGAACTCGTTTATTGTTTCTGGCAAACCTCTTGCTGATACTAATAAACTGTCATTTGCTAACTTCGAAGTAGAGAACCTAGATCAAGGCACTCTTAGAGCTGCTGGTATGCTTTCGGTTAATACCAGCGTTGCATATCTGGGATCATGGGAGTTCACTTCTGGAGCTAGTGGTCGTATCAAATTTGCTATTACTAGCATCAATTCTACTAGCGTTGGTACAGGTGATTTCTATGGCAACAATATCAGTGTTGCGTCGGAAGTTAATCTAGGTAACTTTGTTGATCCATTATATACTGGTCCGAATGCCACAATTAACACGGTTGCTATCTCTATTGATACTGTTATTTCTAACAGCGTTGTTGCTAACAACTCAAAGGGTTCAGCTGGCCAGGTTCTGAAAACTAACGGTGCCAGAACTTATTGGGGTGATGCATCCACAACAGATCCAGGAGCTCTGCAGAAAACACAGAATCTTGCCGACCTTGCTAATCTTGCAACTGCAAGAAATAATCTTAGCGTACCAGATAAGATTGGTACAGGCGCTTCGGGCACATGGAACATAAATATCAATGGTAAGGCTAATACAGCTGGCGCCGCCGATACTGCTACTCGTGCAACTAATGCCGATAATGCTGATAATGCTTCGATTGCTACTACAGCGACTAATGCTAATCAGCTGCAAAATAAGACAGTTGGCGCTGGTCCTAACCAGATTGTATCGCTAGATGGTACAGCAAGGCTACCAGCAGTTGATGGTTCGCAGTTGAAGAATATTAATGCTGCTTCTATAACTGGTAATCTACCAGCATCTTCAGATAAGATTATTATATCTGCTTCTGAACCTGATCCAGCACAAGGTGGACAAAACTGGATTTGGTATAAGGTTTAATATGGCTCGTCAATTTATATATTTAACAGGTAATACGCAATGGACTGTTCCTAACGATTTCAACAGTTCAAATAACATTGTGCACGTAATTGGTGCTGGTTATGCTGGTACCTGGAATGGCGATGGTTCTGGTCAAGGTGGTGGCGGTGGTGGATACGCAAGAAAGGCTAATCTGCTTCTAACCAGAGGTTCAGTGGTAAATTACTATGTTGATGTTCCAAACGGTTCTAATACTACCTGGTTTGATTCTATTTCAACTGTTGCTGCAAATAGTGCTGTAGGAAGAACTCCTGGTACTGGTGTTGCTGGCGATGTCAAATACACTGGTGGCGCTGGTTCTGGAACTGTTGGTTATGCTGCCTGCGGAGGCGGAGCGGCTGGTCCAAATGGCAACGGTAATCCAGGTGGTGCTTCGAGCGCAGGTTCAGGTGATGCTGGATTCGGCGGTGGTGCTGGAGCTGACGGTAATGAATTCGGTAATGGTTACGGTTCTGGTGGTGGCGCATTTGTTACTCCTGGTTCGAATGCTGGTCGCGCAGGAAATTACGGTGCTGGAGGCGCCATGCGTGGCGCTGCTCTTACTGGCGAATCTTCTGGAGCACAAGGTCTTATTGTTATTGAATATGAACCAGGCGATCCTACACCAACTCAAAACCTTTCGATTAAATATAATGGCGAATGGGTTAAACCATCAGATATTTTCGTAAAGAACAACGGAACATGGACCAAAGTTCAAGCAGTATATGTTAAGAACAATGGCAATTGGATTAAACAATAGGAAGAGAAATGGGAAGACTTACACCTACATATAAGAAAGCATTATACGACGAATTGATTGATAATATTATCTCTAATACTTCGCAGTATTATGCATTCGCCTCTCATCCTATTCCTTTACCACCAAATACAGCACCAGATCCTGTGTCTGGTGATGATTATTCAGTAGACTTTCTGAATAACTGGTATATGCTATTTGGTAAGAAACTAGACGAGAAGGATTTTGCTCCACTGGTTTATAAGAACCTATGGACTCCCTATCAGGTGTGGGATCGTTATGATAATAGAGATCCAAATGTTCTTACTAAGAATAGGTTTTATTGTCTAGCTCCACCAACTGATCCTGATGGCGATTATTACTATTATAAGTGTATTGATAACAATAATGGTGGACCGTCAAAGGTAAACCCTGCCACGCATGGCACACCCATGCAAAAGACCACTTTTAAGACAAGCGACGATTATGAGTGGAGATACATAGCTAAGATTACAACTGAACAGTTTGGTAAGTTCTCTACAACAGATTTTGCCCCTATTTACCCAGATCCTACTATTGTATCAGAGGCATTTACTCATTGCTCTGTAGATAAGGTAGTTGTAGCTAATGCCGGTATTCAGTACGATAACTGGATATCTAATGCTGTTGTTTGTTCGATATCTAACACCACTGTCATCCAAGTGGATGATGGCAATGGTGTGAACAAATGTCAAGCAATCAATCAGTATTATACCAATTCATCTATCTATTTCTACAATAATTTTGAATCTTCTGGGCAGATTTTCAGAATCAAAGATTATTATCTACAGAACAAGAGTGCGTTTGTTGTTCTTGATGGAGAGGCAAATACAGACAATATCAATCCTGGTACTACTAGATTTGATATTGCTCCAACTATTACATTTGAAGTAGACGGCGGTGCTGAAACCCATGCGCCTGTTGGCCGTGTTATTATTGATAGTATGGTTCCAAATACCTCTCAATCTAATTCTTTCTTAAAGATTCAGATGCTAGACACTGGTGCGGCGATTACTTGGTGTAATGTCAGTATCAATAATGCTCCTGATCATGGGTATGGTGCAGTAGTATATGCTGTCGTTCCTCCTCCTGGTGGTCATGGAGCAAATCCAGCGGTTGAGCTGAATATGATCGGTTATGGTATTAATATTATGTTCAGAAACACAGAAGCAAATACAATACCATCAGATAACCTTCTATATAACAAAATTGGTATTCTTAAGAATCCTTGTATTCTCACAGAAACAGGTAATAAAGGTACACAATTCTTTAATAAGACATACAGTAACCTTCTGGTCGCCAATGTTCAGTATACCTTTGAAAAGGGTCAGACTATCTATGGAGCTAACACAGACTCCAGAGGTTATATCCTATTTGCCAATTCCACTCAGATTTGGATGGTAGGCGACAAAACCTTTGAGACTGGCGAAACTCTGAAAAACGCCAATGGAACGCTCCAGGGCAGAATCAATATTGTTACAAAGGGAGATATCTACACTAAAGATATTACTCCTCTCTATGCGCAGAATATAAATAACATTGAGCGAAATAGTAAACAATCAGAAAGCTATAAGCTGATTCTGCAGATATAATATAAGGAAACGAAATGCCTTTAGAAACAAATTTTGACGTTTCTCCGTTTTTTGACGACTACGACCCAAATAAGAAATACTATCGTGTTCTGTATCGTCCTTCGGTAGCTGTTCAGGCTCGTGAGCTAACACAGACCCAGACTATCATTCAGAATCAGATTGAGCGCTTTGCTGGTCATATCTTCGTTGACGGATCACGTATCGAAGGCTGTAATCCTACTATTATTCCTAATCTGTCGTTCGTTCGAATACAGGATAAGTTCATTGGTAACAATGAACTATTCATCGAAGACATTCCTGTTTCTTGCCTTCTAGTTGGTAATACATCAGGCGTACGTGCTACTATTGAGGTAGCTAAAGAAGGCCTGGTTGTCAACTACCCAAATACAAACCGTTTTTATGTAAAGTACGTTTCTACAGGTAACCCAGTAGGTAATACTAACTACACTACCTTTGCTAACGGCGAATATATCAACATCTATAATGATTTTCAGGATAAATTCGGTCCTCTGGATAATACAAATATTGCCTATACAACTCGTGTTATTTCAACAAATAGCAGCGTGCAGGCATGTGGTAAGGGTTACGGCTTCAAGATCGAAGACGGTATCGTTTATCAGAAAGGCTATTTCCAGCTTATTGATGCTCAGAAAACCATTATCCGTGACTACGACCAAAACGTATCTAATACAGTTGTTGGTTTCGAAACTACAGAAGAGATTGTAACTGAGAATCAAGACGCTTCTCTGAACGATAACGCTCTGGGTTATCCTAACGAAAATGCACCAGGCGCTTATCGTCTTAAGCTGAATCCTATTCTTATTCCAAGAGAAAAAGATCAGATCGCCAATAACGATCCATTCTACGCCATTTTCGAATTCTCGAACATCACTGGCGAGCTAATCATCAATCGTTCAAACGATCCATACAATGTTATGGGCGACTTTATTGCTGCTCGTACCTATGACGAATCAGGCGATTATGTAACCAAGCCATTCCTTGTAGAGCCTATTGACTCTCCTAATCCTGGTAAGTTTGCCTACCGTGTTTCGGCTGGTAAGGGTTATGTTCACGGTAAGTCTGTTGAGTATACTGCTTCTCGTTCAGTTGAAGCTGATAAGGCTACAACTACTGGATATTCAAAGAATCAGATCATCACTGCTAACTACGGTAACTTCGTAAGAGTTAATGAGTTTGCTGGTGTTGTTCCTCTATCTTCACTACAGCAGATTAACATTTACGAGCAGCCAATTAAGGCTATTACTAATGGTTATCCAGGTGGTGTTGGACAAACTCCTATTGGTACTGCTAAGATCAAATCAATTGTTTATGATTCAGGTTCTGCTGGTGCGCCTAACTGTACCTACAGACTATACCTGACTGAAATTAAGATGAATGCTGGTAAGTCTTTTGCTGGTTCAGCTAAGTCATTCGGTCTTGATAATGGTCCATATGGCGATTTCTATGCCGACTCGGTTCTTGATACATCAGGTAAGACTATTCTCGATCAGACTGGTAAGCTGTCACTTGTTCTTCCATTCGGTAAGAAGGCTACTAAGACTCTGTTTGTCAATGGTGACTTTGACACCAACTTCTATTTCCGTACTTCAGTTGTAACACAGGCCAGAACTGATGGTCTGATGGCAGTTACAACAAGTAGCTCGCATCCAGGTGGTATTGACTCGATTGGTTATAGCCAAGGTGTTCTCGGCGATTCGCTTGAGAAGCAGGTTATCGTTATCATGAAAGATTCATGTCAGACTGGTAACCTTCCTGGCGTTACAGCTAACGTATTCCAACAGCCAGCAGGTTCTGGTCCATATTATGCAAACATTTCATCTGGTCAGATTGCCAGCTACTTCACTCCAGGCGAGCATATGCTGCTTTCTGGGCAGAAGTATCGTGTTGTCAACATTACTAATAACTCAACTGTTCAGCTGGCAGGTAATCCGCCTTCTGGTCCAGGTCAGGCGTTCGCTAAGTATTGGCCAGCAGGTTACGTAGTTCCTCTGGATAACAATATCTCTGGTGGTCAGCGTTATATCAACGTAACAAGCCCAACCACTATGTCGATTGTGTCTGGTGTTGGTAACACTTCGGTGCCTATTACGACTACACCTAATGTTATTGTTCAGCTGAGAATGGCTCGTTCTACTGCTCAGGCAGCTAAGAAAGAAGTTACAAGAAACAATCTTATCAAGATTAATCTTGCCAACAACGCTGGTGGTCAGAATGGTCCATGGAAGCTCGGTATTCCTGATGGATTCAGACTAAAGAATGTCTGGGCTAACGCTAAGGATTATTCGACTGCTACTGAAGATGATATTACTTACAAGTTCCAGCTTGACTCTGGCCAGAAAGACGAGCTATATGATCACTCTCAGCTTGTTCTGAAACCACAGTTCAATGGTAGCCTTGCAGGTAAACCATATATTGTTGCTTCTGTTGACGCTTTCAGAGCTAACACTTCTGGCGGTATCGGCTTCTTCTCGGTTGACTCATACCCAACCAGCAACGTAGTTCCAACTCCTGAGAACTTTATCTCATGGGCTGAGATTCCACGATATAAGTCAGGTAGCGGATTATACGATCTAAGAGATTCGTTTGATATTCGTGCTGTTCGTGCTAATACTGCTGTTTATACCAACAATCTGTTATCAGCAACTGTTAATCCACCAGCAACTGAACTATTCATTCCTGGTGCCACTTCGTATCTAGCTGAGCCTGATACTAACATCAGCACTAACATTGAGTATTATCTGGGTCGTATCGATCTTATCTCGATCGGTGCTTCTGGTTCGCTTGGTGTTGTTCAAGGTGTTCCAGCAGAACGTCCACGTCCGCCTATCGTTGACGTCGATGCTATGACTATCTGTACTGCTTACGTTGCCCCATTCCCAACTCTTTCTGCTGAAATGGGTAACGCTTATGGTCGTACTGATTATGCTGTAAGTACTCGTGTTACATTTAACCGTGTATACACCATGCGTGATATTGGTGTTCTTGATCAGCGTATTCAGCGTCTTGAATATTACAACACTCTGAACCTTCTTGAACAGAAGGCTAAGACTACACAGGTTCCTGACGCTTTTGGTAATAATAGATTTAAGAACGGCTTCTTTGCCGATCCTATGAATTCACACGCTCTTGCAGATGTAGGTAATATTGAATATCGTTGGTCGATTGATTCGAGCTACGGTTATGGTCGTCCAATGTTCTCTACTGAGAATATTAACCTTATATGGAATTCTAATAAATCAACTAACGTGGTTCAGAATGGTCGTTATCTGACTCTTCCATTCTCTCATGAGATGATCATCAATCAGCCGTTTGCTACTAAGGTTCGTAACAATACACAGGACGCCTGGTCATGGAAGGGTGCTCTTGAGCTTTATCCTGCATACGACATGAATCGAGATGAGACTCGTCTGCCATGTATTGATAACACTATCGACCTGACTCAGCCATTCGCTGAATTTGCTGATGCTGTTTCAGAAGCTACTGGTACTAACGTGTTCGGTACTCGTTGGGGTGATTGGCGTGTTCAGTCGTCTTCGACTTATGAAGCACGTAATCGTACTGGTAACTTGGTAAATGTTACTAGAATTGTTACAGAAGAGCAGTCAAGAACAGGTTCAAATACATTTACTGTTCCGATCTCTAATAAGATCGACCTTGGTACTTTCGTAACTGACGTTTCTGTTCAGCCGTTTATGAAGGCAAGAACTATTGCTTTCGTTGCTAAGAATATGAAACCAAACACTAAAGTTTACGCCTTCTTCGACGACACTCCAGTTTCAGATTCATGCGCTCCTGCCGATCTAAACTATTCTCTTGGTAAGGATCTTCAGGCTATCGTTGAAGCTGCTTCGCTTTCTGGTAAGCCAGATGCTGTTACTGTACGTAAGGGCAACTTCGGCGATCAGCTTATTACAGATTCTAACG
>JACCDX011367197.1_pt1 | contig 13656 bp, 16 predicted proteins | sample 7449681 | NCBI WGS metagenome assembly JACCDX01 (sample SAMN15323450, study PRJNA562643) | freshwater metagenome | isolation source: river surface water | place: USA:Blue River Watershed | collected 2017-08-18
CTGCGGCCGCCCATGGCGTCTCTGCCGGTGAAATTGCCAAAACGCTGGCCTTTCGCCTCAAGGAGGATCGCGTCATTTTGGTGGTCGCCGCCGGCGATGTGCGGGTCGATCACGGCCTGTTCAAAGCAGTGTTCGGCAAAGGCAAGATGCTCGGCGCCGAAGAGGTGGTGCAACTCACGGGCCACCCGGTAGGCGGGGTATGCCCCTTTGGCTTGGCCACGCCGCTGCCGGTTTATCTCGATACGTCCTTGCAACGTTTCACCGAAATGCTGCCCGCAGCCGGGAGCATTGACAGCGCGGTGCGCATTCGCGTGGATCTGATGGCCGAGCTCACCCAGGGTACCTGGGTGACGGTGTGCGGCTGAATCAGCGCCGCGAGCGGGTGGCGGTTTTACGGGCGGCCTTTTGGCCCGTTGTTTTTTTCGCTGCGGCGGGCGCGGCACTTTGATCGCCCTCGCCGGATGGCGCACCCGCATGGGTTTGCGCGTTGCGCGCCATGTCTTGCATGGCCTGTGTAGCGATGTGCTGAAACTGCTGCGTGAGCGCGCCCCACCACTGACTGGGGTCGACCCCCGCGCCCTGCGCAGTCGCGTGGTCTGGAGAGGCCACTTTGGCTTTGGCACGGGCGCTTGTTTTGCGGGCCGCTTTGGCGGGCTTGGCCGCTTCGGGCGCTGGCGCGGCGCTGGCGGCGGTGCTCGCGCTGTCTGACTGCGGTTTGATTTTGAGGGCCTCGGCCATTTCGCTAAAGCCCACATTCATGTTCTGCAGCGCCGAGACCGTCATGCGCTGCACCTCCAAGGCTTGGATGGTGGCTTGCACTGCTTTGGCGTTTTGGTCCAGCCAAAAGTGCACTGTCTTGAGCTCTTGTATGCGCTTGTCGATTTCAGCGGGATCGAGCGTGGGCGCCACCCAGCTCGGGGGGGCTGCCGCAGGCGTGCCGCCGCTCTGGATTTGCTTGAGAAAGTCAACGCCGGGGACGAATTGGCTGAAGTTAAACGCGGAAGTGTCCATGCTGAGTCTCCTGTCGTTGTTGACCCATTACACCAAAGTTGACCCCACACGGGGCTGACAAATCGGGGCGCGTGGATGGCGGAAAACCCGAGCCCGCGCGGGGCCCTTCAAGTCCTCAGGCCTTAGGCCCGAGGCCTCACGCAAACCGGGGGGGCCGGCGGTCCTTTAACGAGGCCACGCCCTCGTGCACATCGGGGCCCGCAAAACCCATGAACTCCAGCGCCAACGAGGTGTCAAAGCTCGGGCCCGCCTGGCGCAACCAGTTGTTGAGCGCGTATTTGGTCCAGCGAATGGCCGTCTGACTGCCTGTGGCCAGCCGATCGGCCACCTCATAAGCGCGCGGCAGCAATTCGGCCTCATCCACCGCTAGCGAGACCAAACCGATGCGCTCGGCCTCCTCGCCGGTGACGGGCTCACACAACATGAGGTAGTACTTGGACTTGGCCATGCCACAGAGCAAAGGCCAGATGATGGCGGCGTGATCGCCGGCGGCCACGCCCAAGCGGGTGTGGCCATCCACAATGCGCGCGGTCTTGGCGGCGATGGAAATATCGGCCAGTAAACCGGCCACCAATCCTGCCCCCACGGCGGGGCCGTGCATGGCGCTCACGATGGGCTTGTCGCAATTGATCACGTTATAGACGAGGTCACGCGCCTCTTTCCACACCTGGGTGCGGACCTCAAAGTCGCGCGCCATGTCCTCGACCAGGGCGAGATCGCCGCCCCCGGAGAAGCCCATACCCTCGCCGCGCAGCACGGCGCAGCGCACCTGATCGTCGCGGCTGATGTCGCGCCAGATCTCGCTCAACTCCCAATGGCCCGCATGTCCGGCGGTGGGTAATTTGCCATTCGCGCCCGCGCGCATTTGCACGTCGAGCACGCTGTCGTTGGGACCCCGACGGCTGATGTGAAGGGTTTGGTAACGGCTGTAGTCAATGGACGAGGTCATGGGGCACTCCTTGGGCAAAGAAGTCCAAATTGTGCAACATGCGCGCGAGTTGACATGCGTCAAGGACACCCACGCCCCTTTGCCAGATGATGAGGCCTACAGAAAGCGAGCATTGCATGACAGCCACTTTTCACGCCGTGGTCTGGTTGGACCACCAAGAAGCCCATGTCCTGATGTTTGACCGCGAGCACGTGGAGGCGCAGCGCGTTCGCTCACGCAGCCACCACAAACACCAGGGCAAATCCACCGAGTTGAGCGCGTTCTACAGCGAGATCGCGCAGGCCTTACAGGGCACGCACGAAGTCCTGCTCACCGGCCCGGGTTTGGCCCGCGACGAATTCCGCGCCTGGTGCCAAAGTCATCAGCCCCAGACCGCCAAGACCATTGTTGACAGTGTCGCGAGCGACCACCCGAGCGACAACCAGGTGGTGGCCATGGCGCGCCAGTATTTCAAGAAATTCGACCAGATGGGCAGCGACCCCGCACACGCCCACTGACCCACGTTTGTCTCCGCCGCGCGGATGGGGTGCGGCGTTTTTAAGGCTGCGCTATGCTTGACGCATATGCGCAGCCTCTTTCATTTTGCCTTCCACGTGACCGACCTGAACCAAGCCCGCCAGTTCTACCACGGCGTGCTGGGCTGCCCTGAAGGGCGCAGCACCGAAACTTGGGTCGATTTTGATTTCTTTGGCCACCAGATCTCGCTCCACCTGGGGCAACCTTTCCCCACCACGCCCACCGGCTGGGTGGACGGCAAGGCCGTTCCCATGCCGCATTTCGGTCTGGTGCTGGGGGTCGAAGACTGGCACGCCATGGCCCAACGCTTGCGGCAAGCCGGTGCGGCATTTGTGCTCGAACCTCAATTGCGCTTTGCGGGCCAACCCGGCGAGCAATGGACGATGTTCTTCCTCGATCCGTTTGGCAATCCGCTGGAGGTCAAAGCCTACAGCCACGCCGAGGGCGTGTTCGCGCACTAAGGCCTATCGACGCGAGGGCACGCGCGCGAGGGCGCAGCCACCCCGTTTAGCGCGTGGGCGCGGCGATTTTTTGGTCAATCGCGCCAAACACGCTTTGGCCGTCGCGCCCCTTCATCTCGATGCGAATGGTGTCGCCGTATTTCATGAAAGGGGTGCTCGGCTTGCCATCCAAAATGGTCTCGATGGCGCGTTTCTCGGCAATGCAGCTGTAGCCATTGGGCCAGTCCTTGCGCCCATTGACTTCCACACCCCGGTTGCTCACCGTGCCACTGCCCACAATCGAGCCGGCGCGCACGTTGCGGGTTTTACAAATGTGGGCGATGAGTTGGCCGAAATGGAAGGTCATGTCCGGCCCCGCCTCACACAGCCCGACCTTGCGCCCGTTCCATGTCGATTGCAAGGTGAGGTTGACGCGTCCGCCGTCCCAGGCATCGCCCAACTCATCGGGGGTGACGGCCACGGGGCTAAACGCCGTCGCAGGCTTGCTTTGGAAGAAGCCAAAGCCCTTGGCGAGCTCGGCCGGAATCAGGTTGCGCAGGGAGACATCATTGACCAGCATCAGCAGGCGCACGCCTTCGAGGGCCTGCTCCGGCGTGGCTTGCATGGGCACATCGCCCGTGACGACGGCAATTTCCGCCTCGAAGTCAATGCCGTACTCCTCGCTCGGCACGATCACGTCATCGGTGGGGCCAATGAAATCATCGCTACCACCTTGGTACATGAGCGGGTCGGTGTAGTAAGTGTCGGGCACGTCCGAATTGCGCGCCGCTCGCACAAGCTCCACATGGTTGATATAGGCCGAGCCATCGGCCCACTGGTAAGCTCTGGGCAGCGGCGCCATGCATTGCTGGGGGTCAAACGCAAAGGCGTGTCGGGCCTTGCCGTGGTTGAGGGTTTCATACAAATCCTGCAACTGCGGCGCGATGAAGCCCCAGTCGTCGAGCGCTTGTTGTAGCCGTGTGGCGATGCCCGTCGCATAATGGGCGGTGCTGAGGTCGCGCGAGACGACAACGAGTTGTCCGTCGCGCGATCCGTCCTTGTAGGTGGCCAGTTTCATCGGTGTTCCTTGGGGGCGGGCCTTGGGGGCCGCAACCCGGCGCTGTGATCCCCGTCCAGGGCATCGGTTTTAGATTACGATTAGATAAACGAATTTACCTATTCGTAATTTTGACACAAATTTCGAACCCCAGCCATTCGATGAGGAACCCATGACTGAGCGAGCCGGCATTCAATCCGTGGAAGTGGGCTATGCCCTGCTAGCGGCACTGGCCGATGGAAGTGGCCCCATGATGCTCAGGGATCTGGCCGCTGCCGCGGGCATGAGCGCGGCCAAAGCGCACCGCTATTTGGTGAGCTTTCAGCGCTTAGGCCTCGTGCACCAGGATGCCAGCACCCGCTATGACCTCGGGCCGGGCGCCTTGCAGCTTGGGCTGGCCACCTTGGCGCGGCTCGATCCGGTGCGCTTGGCGCGGGAGCGGATGCCGGAGCTGATGAATGCGATTGGCCACACCGTGGCCATTGCCGTCTGGGGTAACCACGGTCCGACACTGGTGCATTGGGAGGAATCGCCGCAAGCCCACACCGTCTTGCGCTTGGGCGATGTCATGCCCCTGCTCACGTCCGCCACGGGGCGTTGCTTCGCGGCCTTCTTGGCGCCACAACGGATTGAGCCTTTGCTGCGCGCGGAACTGGCGCAGGCCCAAAAAGCCAAACGGCGCGACGTGCCCACCCAGTGGAGCGAGGTACAAGCCATGCTGCTAGAGGTACGCCAGCGCGGTATTGCCCGTGTGGTCGACACCTTGTTGCCAGGCGTCGTGGGTTTTTGCAGCCCCGTCTTCGACAGCGATGGGCATCTGGTGTTGGGCTTGGTCTCGTTGGGTCCTGGCGTGAACTTTGACCGCCAGTGGAACGGCGCCCCCGCACGCGCGCTGCGCGATGCGGCGAGCGCGCTCAGCCAAGCCTTAGGCCACCGTCCGAGCCTCGCATGATGACCCGCACAGCGCCTGCGCACGGGCGTTGGCCAGAACCTTCGGTTTTGCTGCTCGTTCTCGGGGTGGCGCTGGCGCATGGCTTGCTCTTGCAATCCGGCCCCTTGTGGCTGAGCCCCTCCCAAGACACCCGTACCCCAGTGGTGATGCAAACCCGCACCCTGACCCCATCGCCTGCGATGCCGAGCGCGCGCGCGCCCTCGCCTTCCCGCTCAGGCGTCGCGCCCACCGCCCGACCTGCGCAGGAGACAGCCGCCGCGCCCGCGACGACTGCGGTGCTGGCACCCGCCGAGGTGGAGCGCGAGGCGCAAGCCATCACGCTGGCCCCTGTGGCCTTGCCGGCCTCTGCGGCGGCGAGCCTGGCGCAAGCGACTCGGGTGGACTTACCCCCCTTTGACCGCCCCGAGACCACCCCGCCTGCGACCGAGCGCTTGATGGCCCTGCCGGATGCGGCCCGCTTGCGTTACGCGGCGCAGGGGCGCGCCAAACAACTCGATTACTGGGCCAATGCCGAGTTACGCTGGCAACTGTTGGGTAGCCAACGTTACGAGGCCCGTTTGGAGGTGGGGGCGTTTTTGTTGGGATCGCGGGTGCAAACCAGCGTGGGCAGCCTCGGGCCGCAGGGCCTGGTGCCGCAACGTTTTGTGGACCGCAACCGCGGTGAGTTGTCGGTGCAGTTCGACGCCGAGCAGCAACGCATTCGTTTTAGCACCCAAGCGCCCGAAGTTCCGCTCCTACCCGGGGCGCAAGACCGTCTGAGCCTCTTTGTTCAACTCAGCGCCTTGATCGGGGCAGAGCCCGCACGCTACCCGGTGGGGACGGTGCTGTCCTTCCAAGTCGCCACGCAAAGCGAGGCGCAAGTGTGGCATTTCCGCATCGAACCGGACGAATGGCTGCAGTTGCCCATCGGGGCCCTGGCCACGGTCAAACTGGTGCGTGAACCCCTGCGTCCTGGAGACCAAAAACTCGAGATTTGGCTGGCCCGCGAGCGCCAATACTTGCCGGCACGGCTACGCCTGACCAACGCCAATCAGGATTGGGTGGACTTGTCATTGCGCGATGTGGAAAAGCCCTCCCCTTGAAATTCCCCCCGCTGAACCGATATGCTATAGGCCAGCGCTAAAAAAGCTGGGGAGGCTGATATGAACTTGCTTTACAACTCAGACACCTTCTCCGTCGTCCATTTGCAAATGCCCGACACCGCACAGCCGCGCGAGCGAGCCGATTTGCCCCTCCTCCAGCGCGAGGGTTTTGAGATTGTCGACAAGCGCAGCGGCAAGGAAATCTACCTCGAAGGCCAAATGGCCCAAAAGTTTGAGCTGCAGTTGCGCGCTTGGGAAGCCCAGTCCCCCACCCAAGAAGAGGTGGAAACCATTTTGGACGGCTACACCGTCTTGGCACAAAACCCGGTCCACTTGCACTGAGCCTGATCCTGGGTCGGGGGCGAGGGAGGCGAGCCTCCTACAATCCCCCCTATGCCAGCTTACATTCTCCAAATTGCATGCCCGGATCGACCGGGCATCGTGCACGCCGTTTCCGGCTTCTTGTTCGAGCGCGACGGCAACATTGAGGAAGCCGCCCAGTACAACGACACCGGCACCGGGTTGTTTTTCATGCGCGTGCGTTTTGCGTCCTCCCGCTCACAGGCCGATTTGCAAGCAGACTTGAACGGGTTTGCAGAAGGCTTTGGCATGCGCTGCACCCTGCACAACGCAAACCAGCCCATGCGCACGGTTATCCTGGTGAGCAAGGAAGGACACTGTCTCAACGATTTGCTCTTTCGCGTCAAAAGTGGTTTGCTCGCCTTGGACGTGCGTGCCATTGTCAGCAACCACCGCGATTTCTACCAACTCGCCGCAAGCTACAACATTCCTTTTCACCACATCGAGGTGACGGCGCAGACCAAGGCCCAGGCCGAAGCCCGTCAGTTCGAAATCATCCAGAACGAAGGGGCGGAGCTGGTGGTGCTCGCACGCTACATGCAAATTCTGTCGAACGATTTGTGCGAGAAGCTGCAAGGGCGGGCGATCAACATTCACCACAGCTTCTTGCCGAGCTTCAAAGGGGCCAAGCCTTACTATCAGGCGCACGACCGCGGGGTCAAGCTCATCGGTGCCACCGCCCACTATGTCACGGCCGACCTCGATGAAGGCCCCATCATTGAGCAAGACGTCACCCGCGTGGACCACAGTAAAACGGTGGAAGACCTCACCGCCTTGGGCAAAGACACCGAAAGCCAGGTGCTCGCGCGCGCGGTGAAATGGCACAGTGAGCACCGTGTGCAGCTCAACGGCCATAAAACCGTGATTTTCAAGTAAGTCGCCCAGCGACCCGGGGCATTCACCCCCAATTGGCGAGGGTACTGTTTGGCGCTACAGTGGAGGCCATGAATATGCGTGACGCGACGAGCGACGCCGCCCGGGGCGTGCGCCAACAGGAAGTGGTTCAGGCCCTGCACAGCGTGCTGCCGGCCGATGCCGTGCTCTACACCCCCGAAGACACCACCCCCTACGAGTGCGATGGCCTCACGGCCTACCGCCAACGTCCTCTGTGCGTGGTGCTGCCCGAGACCGAAGCCCAAGTGCAGGCGGTCTTGCGCACCTGCCATGCCTTGCGCGTACCGGTGGTCGCGCGCGGTGCGGGCACCGGCCTGTCTGGTGGTGCCATGCCGCACGCCGAAGGGGTAACCCTCTCGCTCGCACGCTTCAACCGCATCTTGGAAATCGACCCCGTCAGCCGTACCGCACGCGTGCAATGCGGGGTACGCAACCTCGCCATTAGCGAAGCCGCCGCGCCGCACGGACTGTATTACGCGCCAGACCCCTCTAGCCAAATTGCTTGCACCATTGGCGGCAACGTGGCGGAAAATTCCGGCGGCGTGCACTGCCTGAAGTACGGGCTCACCTTGCACAATGTGTTGGAGGTGCGCGGCTACACCATCGAAGGTGAGCCGGTGCGTTTTGGCGGCGGTGCGCTCGACAGCCCAGGCATCGACCTGTTGCCCCTGGTGGTGGGTAGCGAGGGCATGTTGGCCGTCACACTGGAAGTGCGCGTCAAACTCGTGCCCAAGCCGCAGCTCGCGCGCTGCATCATGGCGAGCTTTGACGATGTGCGCAAAGCGGGGGATGCCGTGGCCGCCGTGATTGCCGCGGGCATCATTCCGGCCGGACTCGAAATGATGGACGGCCCCATGACTGCCGCCGTGGAAGACTTCGTGCACGCCGGCTATGACTTGTCCGCAGCCGCCATCTTGCTGTGCGAGAGCGACGGTACGCCCGAAGAAGTGGAAGAAGAAATCGGTCGCATGAGCGATGTCTTGCGCGCCAGCGGGGCCACGGCCATCACCGTCAGCCGTGATGAAGCGCAACGCCTGAAGTTTTGGAGTGGGCGCAAAAACGCCTTTCCCGCCTCCGGGCGCATCAGCCCCGATTACATGTGCATGGATTCGACCATTCCGCGCAAGCGCTTGGCTGACATCTTGCAGGCCATCGCGCAAATGGAAGAGAAGTACCAGCTGCGCTGCCTCAATGTGTTCCATGCCGGCGATGGCAATTTGCACCCCCTCATTCTTTTCGATGCCAATGACCCCGACCAACTGCACCGCTGTGAGCAGTTTGGCGCGGACATTCTCGAGACGAGTGTGGCCATGGGTGGCACGGTCACAGGTGAGCACGGCGTGGGCATTGAAAAACTCAACAGCATGTGCGTGCAGTTCTCTGCCGCCGAGAACGCGCAAATGTTTGCCCTCAAAGCGGCCTTTGACCGTGAAGGCCTGCTCAACCCCGGCAAGGTCATTCCCACCCTGCACCGCTGCGCCGAATACGGCAAGATGCTAGTGCGCAGCGGCCAGCTCTCACACCCCGACCTGCCGCGTTACTGATCCGCCGTGGGGGCTCGCAGAGGCTCGCGCGCCCCAAATATCGCGGTACCGACGCGCACCAAGGTGCTGCCAGCGTGTATCGCTGCCTCTAAGTCGGCCGTCATGCCCATGGAGAGCGTGTCGAGCTGGGCTTGGGGGAAGGCTTGTTGGAGGTCCTGCAAGACCGACAGGGCCCTTTGGTGCAAGGCCACCTGGGCGTCAAAACCCTCGACCGGATCGGGAATCGTCATGACCCCACGCAGTTGCAAACGCGGCAGCGCCAGCACCGCTTGGGCGAGTTCGCGCACCGCCTCAGGGGTGACGCCCGCTTTGGTAGGGCCGCCGTCGGTGTTGACTTGCAAGCAGACTTGCAGCGGCGGCAAGTGCGCTGGGCGTTGCTCATTCAACCGCTGGGCGATTTTGAGCCGGTCCACGGTATGCACCCAATCAAAATGCTCGGCCACCGCCCGGGTTTTATTGCTTTGCAAGGGACCAATGCAATGCCAAATCAAAGGGCAATCCTGCAAGGCGGCCATTTTGGTGAGCGCTTCTTGCACGTAGTTTTCACCGAAATCGCGCTGGCCCAGCGCAGCAACCGCCCGCACCGCATCGGGCCCGAAGGTTTTGGACACGGCAAGGAGACCCACCGCATCGGGCTTGCGGGCCGCCGCCTCACAGGCGTGGGCGATGCGCGCGCGCACCGCCTGATAGTTGGCCGACCAGGAGGGGTTCATGCCCCGCCCATTTAACGCACCGGACTGGTGGTGGCGGGCACCTGGGTGGTCACCGGTTGACCCGTGCCCGAGAGCACGGGCTGGGGTGTGGTGGGTTCTTGCTTGGGCGGCTTGGGCTGCAAGGCCTTGAGCTCTTCTTCCGTGATGATTTCAAACACGCGCACGACGCGTTTGACCGAAGAGACCTTGCGCGCAATCTCGGTTGCGCGTTGGGCCTCGCGCTGGGTCACACGGCCCATGAGGTAGACCGTGTCGCGCTCCGTCACCACCTTGAAGGTGTTGGCGAAGATGTCGTTGGAATCCACCATCGCGGCTTTCACACGGGTGGTGGTGAGGGCGTCGGTGGCGCGTTGGCCCGCAGTGCTGGCCTGGCCGATGGCGAGTTCGTTGACCACGCTGCGCACATTGGGCAGCTTAGTGATCAGGCTCTCCACTTGGGCGCGCGCCGCGGCATTGGGCACTTCACCGGTGATGAGCACCTGGCGGTTGAAACTCGTCACATTGACGTTGGTGTTGGTGCCGAAATTTTCGCGAATCGCGGAGCCCGCACGAACCTCGATGCCTTCGTCTTCGAGTTGGGCTCCGGAGGTGCGACGGTCGCTCGCCACCATGGCTGTGCCCACCACACTGCCCACCATCACGGGGGCACAGGCGGAGAGTGCGCTGGCCAAAGCCAGCAGGGTCAGGGTACTTTTGATGCGCGTGGTTTTCATGGGTTTCCTTCCTGTTCGCCCAGCAACTGGGCATCGACGCCATCGCACAAGCAATGGATCGTGAGCAAGTGCACTTCCTGAATGCGCGCCGTGCGGTCGTGCGGCACGCAGATGTGCACATCGGTTTCGCGCAGCAGCGCGTTCATCTTGCCGCCGCCTTTGCCGGTCAAGGCCACCACCGTCATGTCGCGCTCATGGGCGGCCTCGATGGCCGCGAGCACATTGGCCGAGTTGCCACTGGTGGTGATGGCCAGCAGCACGTCGCCTGACTGGCCCAAAGCACGAACTTGTTTGGCAAAGATTTGGTCAAAGTGGTAGTCATTGGCCACCGCCGTGAGGATGGACGAGTCCGTGCTCAGGGCAATGGCACCGAGTTCCGGGCGCTCACGCTCGAAACGCCCCACAAATTCGGCGGCGAAGTGTTGTGCATCGGCGGCGGAGCCGCCGTTGCCACAGGCCAAGACCTTGCCCCCGCTGGTCACACTTGCCAAGATGGCCGCCACGGCCGCCGAAATGGGGCGTGAGAGGACTTGGGCAGCCTGGTATTTCAGGTCGGCGCTGTCGATGAAATGTTGTTCGATGCGGTGTTGGAGCATGCCCTAATCATACCGAGTCCCTTATTCCCCAACACGGAAAGCGGCCTCCACTCTGTGCAGTTCCCCCCGTCCGTCGCTGAGAACAGCGTCGAACCGACACGGGGGAGGCGACTCATAGCGGCCCAAAAAGTACTGCGCCGCCCGCGTTATACGTTGGCGCTTTTGCCAAGTGATGCTCGCCGCCGGTCCGCCAAAGGTCCGATTGGCCCGATGGCGCACCTCAACAAACACCAGAACGCCATGGGGATCGCGAAAAATGAGATCGATTTCAGCCCCAAAGCGCCCGGGCGTTCGATAATTGCGCGCCAGCAATCGCCATCCGAGCGACTGCAACCACCGCTGGGCGCGGGATTCGACCCCCCGGCCCACTGCGACGGCGCTGGGTCGTCCTGTCTGGGAGTTTTTTCGCATGCATGCCTCCTTTGAAAACGCGCTGGCCACGGCCCACGCAGCCGTGCAAGGCCAAGACTGGCCCCGAGGGGCGCTCTACATCGTGGCCACCCCCATCGGTAATCTGGCTGACATTAGCCTGCGCGCGCTGCATGTGCTCGCCAGTGTCGATTGCTTGGCCTGTGAAGACACGCGTCACTCCCAAGCCCTCTTGCGTGCCTATGGCCTGGTTCGCCCAGCGGGCGATTGGCTGGCCTTGCACCAGCACAATGAAGCCGCCGCCAGCGTGGCCTTGTGTGAACGTCTGGCAGCGGGGCAACGCGTGGCCTATGTGAGCGATGCCGGCACCCCAGGGGTGAGCGACCCTGGGGCGCGTCTGGCGTGGGCCGCGCTGCAAGCGGGGCATCGCGTCGTGCCCATTCCGGGCGCGAGCAGCGTGACGGCCTTGCTGAGCGCGGCGGGCTGCCCCGCCCCGCTGGACGCGGGGTTTGTGTTCGTGGGTTTTTTACCCACCAAGGCCGGCGAGCGTCAGGCCGCAGTGGAGGCTCTCGCGCAAGAGTCCCGCACACAGGTATTGCTCGAAGCCCCGCACCGCATTGCGGCCTTGGCCGACTCACTCAGCGCACTGGGTGATCGTTGGTTGGGCGTGGGACGCGAGCTGACCAAGCAGTTTGAGCAAATCGTGAACCTGCACGCGCAAGATTTTTCCGCTTGGCTGGCCGAGGATGCGAATCGCCAACGAGGTGAGTTTGTGGTCGTGGTGCATGCCACGGATGCGGGGGTCGCACCAACGGAGGATTTGGACCGATTGCTCGACCTCTTACTCCCCCACACCCCCCTGAAAACCGCCGTGCAAATTGCGGCGAGTTACACCGGGCAAGCGCGCAACACGGTCTACGCCCGGGCCTTGGCGCGCAAAGGTGACCCGACCTAGGCCACGCGCGCGCGAGCCTTCAGCCCATGCCCAAGGTGAGCATGAGCGTGCCCACCAGCATGGCAATCCAGAGTGTCTCGCCCACCAGCATGGCCAGGGGAAGCCAACCCAGCTTGAGCAAGTCCTGAAAGCGGGTCTTGATGCCCACACCCGCAATCGCGATCACGAGGCAGGTGCGCGAGAGGTCACCCGCCTGCTGGGCCATGGCCTCGGGCACCCAGCCCGCGGTGTGCAAGAGCACCGCCAGAATAAACGCTACCAAAAAGCCCGGCACGATGGGCGTGCGCTGCTCGGGCAGATCTTGGTTGCGGCTTTCTTTCCACACGGCGTGAATGATGATGACCACCGGCATGAGCAAGACCACGCGTGCGAGCTTGGTGATGGTGGCCGTTTGGAGCGCCACGCCCCCGGCCTGCGGTTCGAGCAAGCTCGCCGCGCCCACGACCTGCGCCACATCATGAATGGTGGCACCGAGGAAAAAACCCGACTGCAAGGGTGTCCAAGCCATCCATTGCGTGAAGATGGGGTAGAGCACCATGGCAACGGTGGAGAGAATGGTCACGCCCACCACAACCAACAAAGTGTGGCGTTCGTTCTCGCGCGTTTGCGGCAACACCGAGGCCACGGCCAAGGCGGCTGAAGCGCCACAAATGGCCACCGAGCCCCCCGAGATCAGCCCCTCGTTGACGGGCCGTTTCATCCAGCGCGCCAGCGCGACGCCCACCACCACGGTGGTGCCCACCGCCAGCACCACCATCAACGCGGTGCGAGGGCCCAACGCCACGATCTCGGGCAAACTGATGCGAAACCCGAGTAACGCCACGCCGGTGCGCAAGACCGTGCGCGCCGCAAAATCCAGACCGGGCTTGATGCGGGACTGTTCACTCAAAAAATGCAATGACAAGCCCAGCAACAAGGCATAGAGCAAGGTCGGGCCACCCAATTGGTGGGACAAGTGGGCCGCCGCCCAAGCCACCAGCAAGCAGACCAAAGCCCCCGGCGCAAGGCCGGTGAGCGATGCCCAACCGCTGGCAAGACGGGCTGCGCGGGTCATCGCCTGCGTCAGGCGCCTAAGCCGGCCAAGGCTTGGAGTTGGGCCAGCGTGGCAGGGGCGACCGTCAAGCCCTCGGCGCGCGCCTTGCGCTCCAGAGCGAGTCGACGTGCGCCGGCCAGACGCACGCCCTCGTCGCGCAACATCTCGGTCACCAACACCTCGACGCGGTCGAAGTAACTGGCATCGCCCGTCATGGCCGCGGGATCGATGAGCAGGAAGAACTGGCCAATGCGGGGGGCGTTGCCTTCGTCCACGAAGAACGAGCTGGCCTCAAAGCCAAATTGCGCGCCAATGACGGCCGTCACCAACAACTCCACCACCAAGGCCAACATGGCCCCTTTGCTGCTGCTGGCCGCGCCAATCGCGAGCATGGAGCCCGAGAGGCCGGCTTGGGCATCCGTCGTGGGTTCGCCTTGGGCGTCAAGCGCCCACCCCAGCGGAATGGGGCGTC
>JACCDX011362381.1_pt1 | contig 13655 bp, 1 predicted proteins | sample 7449681 | NCBI WGS metagenome assembly JACCDX01 (sample SAMN15323450, study PRJNA562643) | freshwater metagenome | isolation source: river surface water | place: USA:Blue River Watershed | collected 2017-08-18
CGCGCTAGCGGCGTTGCGCGCCGCCGGCGGCAACAAGAGCCTCGCGGCGCGCACTCTCGGCGTGACGCGGAAATCGCTCTACGCGTGGCTCGCCTCCGCGTGAGTTGGGGTTAGCCCAGAACCGCGGACGTGGTCCGCAGCAGGGCGATTTTCGGTCCTTCAGGTCACTCGCCGGGACGCTACTGATAGGACCATCGCCTTTCCCGGTCCAGCCCCTCGTCTCCGCGGGCTCGCTTCCACGGTGTCGGGTCGGTCGCTCGCGCGGTTATTTCTCGGGCGCCTCGTAGAGTTCCAGCATTACCGCCCCCCCGCCGCCGCCGAGATCGCCGACGTCCACGCTGAAGGTGCCGGATTGGAGGGTCACCAGCACCGCCGCGTCGTCGCTGCCTGCCGGCAACGCAAACGCGCCGACCTCGCCCGCCACCCGCGCGATCTCCGCTGCGCCGGAGCCGGTGCTCCAGCGCGAGTTCTCCGCCACCACCGTGGATCCCTGCCGCACCGTCAGCACCGGCAAGGCAAAGGCCGGCGTAATCCCGAACGCCGTCCGCAACGTCGGACCGACCGCGCGCAGCAACACCCGCCGCGGTCCCGCCCCGCTGAGGCCGAAGCCCAGCATCGCCCGCTCGCCGGGGGCGGCGGCCAATCGACCCGAAAAGTTCACGATCCGCGTCGGTGCCGCCGTCGCGGGCTGGCCGTCGTAAAGTTCAACCAGCACCTGGCCGGCCGCGCCGCCGACGCCGGTCACCTCGACCGAGTAGGCGCCAGCCGCCAGCGTGGCGACCACCGCGGCATCCGCGGAGGCAGGCGCCAACGCGAAGGCCCCGACCTCCTGCGCCACCTGGGCAATCTCCGCCGCCGCCGGCGACTGCGCGATGCCGGCGTTGGTCGCGATCACCTCGGAGCCGCGCAGGATCCGCAATTGCGGCCGCGCCAGCACTTCGGCCACGCCGAAACTGGCCAGACCCGGGCCGACCGCGCGCACCAGCAGCCGGCGCGTCTCGGTGCCCGCCACCACGAAGCCCGCCGACACCGTATCCCCCGGCTGCACGCGGGCCCGCGCCGACAAGTTGGCCAACCGGGCCGCGGCGGGAACCGTCGGCACGGTGGGGGTCGTCGGCGTGGTCGGTGTCGTGGGTGTGGTCGGCGTCGTGGGCGTCGTGGGGGTGGTCGGTGTGGTGGGGGTAGTGGGCGTCGTCGGACCGGTGCCACCGGTCGATCCGGTGAACCCGCCGGTGGCCGGATCGATGGCGCCGACGATGCGTTGGCCGGCGTTGGTCGCGATCGAAAGCTGGCCGTCGACCGTGGTGCCGTAGACGGTCACCTCGATATTGCCGCTCGTGGCCGTGCCGCGGGCATTCGTGACGCGCACGGTGTAGTTGCCCGCATCGGAGGTCTGGATGTTGACGAGCGAAAGCGTGGCGGTCGTCCGGCCCGGCAGCAATGTGCCGTCCTTCAGCCACTCGATCGTCGGCGCCGGGGAACCGGAAACCGTGACGGCCAATGTCGCGGTCGATCCGATCGACGCGACGAGGCTGCCCGGGGTGTTGCTCACCGAGGCGATGCGCGGCGCCTGCGGCGCGCCGGGCGCACCCGAGGTGACGCTGCCGGCCAGGGCGCCCGTCGGGCCGTCGACTGTGCCGGTGATCTGGAGGCCGCCGGCGGTGGCGATCTCGATCGCGCCCGCCGTCGCGAGCTGGGCCACGTTGAGTTCGATGGCTTCGCCGGTGGTCTGGCCGAGCGTATTGGTCGCCTGCACCGTGTAGCGACCGGCGTCGCGGGCCTGGGCTCCGGCGATGGGCAAGGTGCGCGCCGTCTGGCCGGGCAGCGCCACACCGTCTTTGAACCACTGATACGTCGGCAGCGGGTTGCCGTCGGAATAGGCGTGCAGGCTCAGGGCGGCACCGCGATCGACGAGCACCGAGCCGGGGACCGGCCCGAGCGAGACGATGCGGGGGGCACGGGGCTCCTTGAGGTCGGTCACGACGAGTCCGAGCAGGCTGCCGAGCGTCTCGCCGGCGGAATTGGTCGCGATGACCGCATACTGGCCGGCATCGGCGAGGGTGGCGCCGGAAATGACGTGCCGCGCATTGGTCGCGCCGGGCAAACGGATGCCGTTGCGGGTCCACTGCAGGGTGGGCGCCGGGTTGCCGGTCACCACCGAAACCAAGGTGATGCTGCCGCCGCCGGTCACCGTCGCAGCCGCGGTGCTGGTGACGGGCGAAAGCTTGGGCGCGACCACGGCATCGGGACCGCCAGCCGTGACGCCGCCGGTGAGCAGGCCCGAGGAGTCGATCGTGCCGGAGACCTGGGTGCCGGTGGCGCCGGAGATGCTGACGCCGCCCGAGGACGTGAGCGCGAAGACCGTGACCGGGACGCCCGTGCTTTCCACGGTGCCGCCGGCGTTGGCGGCGCGCACGGTGTAGGATGCGGCGTCGCCCGGCTGGGCATTGGAGAGCGTGAAGGCGGCGCGCGTCGCACCCGCGACCGCCGTGCCGTTTTTATACCATTGGTAGGACGGGGCCGGGTTGCCCGACGCAGCCACGCTGAAACTCACGGTCGATCCCTGGTTGATCATCACGCCCGAGCGCGCGCTGATCCCGTCGATGACCGGCGCCGCGGCGGAGCCGCCGCTGGCCGTGACGCTGCCGGTGAGGACACCCGAGGCCCCGTCGACCGCGCCCGCGATGCGCGTGCCGCCGGACGTGGCGAAACTGAGCGGACCACCGCCGGCGGTGATTTTTCCGATCGTCACACCGAGGGTCGAGCTCGTGACCGCTCCACCGGAGTTCGTCGCCGTGACAGTGTAGGAGCCGGCGTCCGCGTCGGTCGCGGCCGAGATCACGTAGGAGGCTTGGGTGGCGCCCGCGAGTGCGGTGCCGTTGCGGAACCACTGGTAAGTAGGCGCCGGGCTGCCGGTCGCGACCGCCTCGAGCGTCGCCGAGGCGCCCTGCTCGACCAACAGGTCGGCGCTGGTCTTCACGCCCGCGATCCGCGGCGCGACGACCGCGCCGGAGCCGCCGGTCGTCACACCACCGGCGAGCACGCCGTTGGCGTCGATCGTGCCCGAAACCTGGGTGCCGTTGCCGCCCGCGATGGTGATCGGCCCGGTGCCGTTTCCGATCTGCATCACCGTCACCGGAACCCCGGCCGAGGTGACCGTGCCGCCGGCATTGGTGGCCGAGGCGGTGTAGGTTGCGGCGTCGGCGGGCTGGGCATTCGTAATCGAGAAAGTCGACTGCGTCGCGCCGGCGATGGCCGTGCCGTTCTTGAACCACTGGAAGCCCGGTGCGGGATTGCCGGACGCGGCCACCCGCAGAGTCGCGCTTGCGCCCTGGTTGAGGAGCAAGCCGGACTTCGCGGTGATGCCGTCGATCACGGGGGCCGCGTTCGCGCCGGCGGTGGCGGTGACGCTGCCGGAGAGCACGCCGGAGGTGCCGTCGACCTGGCCGGAGACGCCGGTGCCGCCGGACGTGGAAATCTGGAGCGATCCGCCGGCCGAGGGGAAACGACCGATCGAGACGCCGAGGCGCGTGCTGGACACGGTGCCGGCAGTATTGGTGGCGCGGACTTCGTAGTCGCCCGCATCGGCCAACGTCGCCGACGTCAGCACATAGGAGGAGGCGGTGGCGCCCGAGATCGCGGCGCCGTTGCGGAACCACTGGAAGGTCGGCGCCGGGTGGCCGGTGGCGACGGCCGCCAACGTCGCGGTGCCGCCAAGGTCGACGAGGAGGTTGGCGGAGGTGTTGATGCCGGCGATCTTCGGGGCGACTCCGGCCGCGCTGCCGCCCGTCGTCACGCCGCCGGAAAGGACGCCGGCGGCGTCGATGGCGCCGTTGACCTGCACGCCGTTGCCGCCGGCGATCGTCACGGGACCGGTGCCGCCGCCGAGTTGCACGACCGTCACCGGCACCCCGTCGCTCGTGACGGCGCCGCCCGCGTTGGTCGCGCGGACGGTGTAGCTGCCGGCGTCGGCGGGCTGGACATTGGTGAGCGTCAGGCTGGCACCCGTGGCGCCCGTCAGCGACTGGCTGTCGCGGAACCACTGATACGTGGGCGCGGGCTGGCCCGAAGCGGAGACGCGCAGCGTCGCGGACGCGCCCTGGTTGAGCAGGAGTCCGGTCTTGGCCGTGATGCCGTTGACCGTCGGGGCGAGGTTTGAGCCGCCGGCCGCCGTGACGGCGCCGGTGATCGCGCCGGTGGCGCTGTCGACGCGGCCGCCGATCTCGGTGCCGCCGGAGGTGGCGAAAGCAATCGGCCCGCCGCCGCTGCCGAGTTGGCCGACCGTGACACCCAGCGCGGTGCTGGTGACCGTGCCGGAGGCGTTGGTGGCGGTGAGGGTGTAGCGGCCGGCGTCGGCCGGGCCGGCGTTGGTGATCGTATGGTTGACTCCGGTCGCGCCGGCGATCGCGGTGCCGTTGCGGAACCACTGGTAGGTCGGCGTGGGCGAGCCGGTGACGACTGCCGAGAGGGTCGCGGATCCGCCGGTGGACACGAGGAGATCGGCGCCGGCGTTGATGCCGGCGATCTTGGGGGCGACTACGGCCGCGGCGCCGCCGCTCGTGGCACCGCCGCTGAGCACGCCGTTGGCGTCGATGTTGCCCTGGACCTGCGTGCCGTTGCCGCCGGCAATGGTCACGGGGCCGTTGCCGGTGCCGAGATTGACGACCGTGACGGGCACGCCCGAGCTGACGACGGTGCCGCCGGCATTGGTCGCGCGCACGCTGTAGGTCGCGGCGTCGGCGGGCTGCACATTGGTCAGGGTGAACGAGGTGGACGTGGCGCCGGAGACGGCGTTGCCGTCCTTGAGCCACTGGTAGGTCGGCGCGGGGTTGCCGGAAGCGGTGACCGACAGCGTGGCGGAGGCGCCTTGGTTGAGGAGCAAGCCCGACTTGGCGGAAATGCCGTCGACCGTCGGAGCAGCGGTCGCACCGCCGGTCGCGGTGACGCTGCCGCTGAGCACCCCGGTCGAGCCGTCGACCTCGCCGGCGATCGCGGTGCCGCCGGAGGTCGAGATCTGCAACGCGCCTCCGCCGGTGGGAACCTGGCCGATAGTCACCCCGAGCGCGCTGCCGGTGACCGAGCCGGCGGAGTTGGTGGCGCGGACGGCGTAGCTGCCGGCGTCGGCGGCGGCCACGCTCGCGAGTGTAAACGTCGACGCCGTGGCGCCGGAGATCGCGACGCCGTTCTTCAGCCACTGGTAGGTCGGCGCGGGATTGCCGGTCGCGACGGCGGTGAAGGTCGCGGACGAGCCGAGGCGGAGGAGGAGGTCCGCGGCGGTGTTTACGCCGGCGATCTTGGGTGCGACGACCGCGCCCGCCCCACCCGTGGTGACGCTGCCGGTGAGCACGCCGGAGGCATCGAGCGTGCCTGAAACCTGGGTGCCGTTGCCGCCGGCGATCGTGACCGGACCGGTGCCGGTGCCGAGATTGACGACCGTGACGGGCACGCCGTCGCTCGTGGCGGAACCCGCGGAGTTGGTCGCGCGGAAACTGTAGCTCGCGGCGTCGGTCGGCTGGACGTTGGTGAGCGTGAGGGCGGCGCCGGTGGCGCCGGTGATCGCGACACCGTCCTTGAGCCACTGATACGTCGGCGCGGGGTTGCCGGAAGCGGCGGCGCGCAGCGTGGCGCTCGCCCCCTGGTTGAGCAGCAGTCCGGTTTTGGCCGTGATGCCGTCGATGACCGGCAAGGCGTTGGCCCCGCCGCTGGCGGTCACGCTGCCGCGCAGCGCGCCGGACGCGCCGTCGACCTCGCCCTCGATCCGCGTCCCGCCGGAGGTGGCAAATGAGAGCGGGCCGCCGCCGCTGGTGAAGCGTCCGACGGTGAGGCCGAGGGCAGCGGTGACGACGCTGCCGCCGCTGTTGGACGCGGTGACGGTGTAGTCGCCGGCATCGGCGGCGGTGGCGGAGGCGATCGTGAACGTGGAGCCGGTGGCGCCCGTGATCGCGGTGCCGTTGCGCGACCACTGGTAAGTCGGAGCGGGGTTGCCGCTGGCGCCGACGGAGAGCGTCACGGCGGAGCCGAGTTCCACGAGGGAGTTGGCCGCGGTCGAGATCCCGGCGACGACCGGAGCGACCGTCGCGGTGGCACCGCCGGTGGTGACCGTGCCGGCGAGGACGCCGTTGGCATCGACGTTGCCGGAAACCTGCGTGCCGCTGTTGGTGGCGACGCGGATCGGGCCGTTGCCCGAGCCGACGCTCGCGATGGTGACGGCGATCGTGCTGCTGGCAGTGCTGCCGGAGGCATTGGTCGCGGTGACGGTGTAGTCGCCCGCGTCCGAGGCCTGGGCAGCGGTGATCGTCAGCCCCGAGGCGGTTTGGCCCGAGAGCACGGAACCGTCCTTGGACCACTGGTAGGTGAGCGTGCCGCTGCCGGTCCAGAGCGACGTGAGCGTGGCGGTGGCGCCGAACTCCACGACCCGGCCGCTCAGTGCGGAAAGTGTCGTGACGGACGGGGCGCCCGTGACGGTGAGCGCCGCGGCGTCGCCGAGCGCGGCGCCGGAGGCGTTGGACACGAGCACGGAATAGTTGGCGGCATCGGAGAATTGCACCGCGGCGAACGACAGGGCCGACGAGGTGGCGCCGGCGAGGACGGCACCGTCTTTATACCATTGGTAGGAGAACGGGGCGGCGCCGGTGGCGGTGACGCTGAAGGTCGCCGCGGTGCCGACGGCGGCCGACTGCGGGGCCGGGTGCGTGGCGATGGTCAGGCCGGCGACGAGGGTGTAACTTTCGCCCGCGGTGTAGCCCGCGGTGCCGATGGCGTTGCCCAACGCGTCGGTGATGCCGGTGCCCGGGCCCTTGAGATTGAGCCGCAGCGTGCCGGTGCCGCTGACGTTGTTGACGACCACGTCCGCCGACGAGGAAGTCACGGTCGTCACCGAGAGGACCGACCCGGTCGCGGAGCCGGTGACGGTGAACGCGAAATCGGCGGTATCCAGCCCCGTGATCGCTTCGTTGAACGTGATCCTGAACGTGACGCTGGTGGCGCCGGTCGACTCCGCCGAAGGGGACTGCCGCACGAGGGAACTCACCACGGGCCCCGTGCGGTCGATCGTGTAGGACTCGCCGGAGAGGAAACCGGTCGCGATGGCGTTGCCGGCCGAGTCGGCGATGCCGGTGCCGGTCGAGTTGAGGATGAGGTTGAGCAGGCCGTCGCCGACGATGGTGTCGACGACAACGTCGTAGACGGAAGAACTGACGGCCGAAACGGAACGGACGGTGGCGGTCGGCGCGGAGTCGGCCCGGAGCGCGAAGTCGGCCACGTCGACGCCGGTCACGGCTTCGGAGAAGGTGACGCGCCACGTGACGGCGGTGGCGTTGGTCGCGGCGCCGGCCGGAGAATTGCGCACGATGGAGGAAACGGCGGGGGCGGGCAGGTCGAGTGTATAGGATTCGCCGGAAGCAAAGCCGCCGGAAATGGCGTTGCCGGCGGCGTCGGTGATGCCGGTGCCGGAGGACTTGAGATCCAGTCGGAGCGTAGCTCCGGCAGTGGCGGCGGTGATGCCCGAAACCACGACATCGTAGGTCGAACCGCTGCCGGAAACGGAAGCAACTGCTCCGCCGGTAACGGTCCCCGTGGCGGTGAGGCTGAAGTCCGTCGTGTCCACCCCGGTCACCGACTCTGAAAACGTGACGCGATAGGTCAGGGACGTCGCCGCGGTCAGGCTCGTCGCGGGAGATTGCCGATTGATGCCGGTAAGCGTCGGGAGCGTGGAATCCACGATCACGGCGGCCGTGTTGGGTGCGGCAAAGGTCGAAGTGACCCCGATTCCGTTGGCATCCTTGATCGTGGCTCCCGTCAGGGTGAACGCCCCCGCCGCCTGAATCCCGTCGGTATCGGTTTCTCCGCTCTGGACGGTGTAGCGGAAGACCAGCGCCGCCGTGCCCGAACCCGAAACATAGCTCGCGGAGCGGGCGGTGCCGCCGACCGTCACGGCAATCGAAGGCGTGCCCGTGACCGTGACGTTGCCGGGAAATGTGGCGGTGAAGTTCAGGGCCTGCCCGGGGCGATACGATCCGGCGGCCGGGCCGGCAACGGTTGCGGAGGAGACGACAACCTCGGGTCCGAGGCGGATCGCATTGGCCCACACCATGGAGCCACCGCCGGTGTTGGTCAGGTTGATGGTGAGGCTGCCGCCCGGATGAGCGACGGAATACCACGAAAGGAAGTTCTGGTTGCCTCCGTTGGGTGAATAGGCCGAGACCGAGTTGCCGCCGGTAAAGGTCCCGTTGGCGAAGGCGCCGCCAATCGTGGCCGCCGTGGTGAACGTGCCGCCGGCATTGGTCCACATCACGAGATCGACCCGGTAATTTCCCGCGGGCAAATTGGTCACCTCCAGCGTCGCCGCGCCGGTGGAGTTGCGGAACCAAGTGTTTCGAAACGCTTCGCTCGGCGCCCAATCGGCCGGGCCGCCGAAAATAAGCGCGGTCTTCGACACCCAGCCGGAGCTCGTCAGGCCGACGCTCGTCGCCGCCCCGGTGGAATCGATGAATCCGGAGAACGGGGAATTGATCGCGTTGGGCAGATTCCAGTTTCCGGTCGGAACCTGCGAACCGTCGCCCTGCAACGAAATCAGATAGGTCTGGACCGCCCGGGCCGGGCTGACGGCGATGAAACCCGCGACCGCGGCAAAAAGAAAAGCGAGCTTGGAGGCGCGACTCATGGCAGTTCGTAGATTTCGACCATCGCGAGCCCGGTGGCGCCGGCGGCGTCGCGGACCTGCACGTTGTAGGCACCGGGGTTGAGCGTGAGGATCAGCGCCGAATCGGCCGCGCCGTCGGCCAAGGCGAACGCGCCGGACTGCCGGGCCGCCGCCGCCAATGCGGCCGGATCGGTCGACGTCAGCCAGCCGCGGTTGGTGCCGAGCACGGTCTCGCCCCGGGCCACCGTGAGCACCGGCGCGGGCAAGGCGCCCGCCACCCCGAAGGTGCGCGCCAGCGTCGGACCGATCGCGCGGACCAACACGCGGCGCGTGGTGTCGCCGCTGACCACAAAGCCCGCGGTGAGCGTCTGGGTCGCCGCAGCCAGTTGCTGGCTCGAGGAAAAGTTCACCAGTCGCGCTGCGCCGCCCGAGCCGGAACTGGCGTCATAAACCTCTACCAGCGCTTCGCCGGTGGCACCGCCCGAGCCGGTGACGGCGACGGCATACGATCCGCCGGAAACCGCCGCCAAAAGCGCGGAGTCGGCCGAGCCGGCCGAGAGCGGAAACGCACCGACGGCAGCGGCCGCGGCGGCGGCTCCCGTCCCGCCGCCGGCCGTCGTCCAGCCCGTGTTCTGCGCCACCGCCGCACCGTCGCGGGACAGGTTTACGACCGGCGCGGGGAGCGCGCCGGAAACGCCGAACGCCGCGAGGCCCGGTCCGACGGCGCGCACGAGCAGTTGCCGGCTGCCTTCGCCGGCGACCACGAAGCCGGTGACGATCGCGGAACCGGGCGTCGAAACCGTGCCGCGCACGGAAAGGTTGGTGAGGCGACTCGCGACCACCACCGGCGTCGTCGGCGTGACCGGGACGGTGGGCGTCGTCGGGTTCGTCGGGGTCGTCGGAGTGGTCGGAACAGTCGGGGTGGTCGGTGTCGTGGGCGTCGTGGGCGTGGTCGGCGTCGTCGGCGTGGTGCCGCCAGTTGTCACCAGGCCGGGGATACGCGTGCCGCCGGCCGTCGCGAGGGTGCCCTTGCCGTCGGCGCCGACGCCGACGATCGAAACTTCCGTGGTGCTGCTGGTGACCGAGCCGGAGGGGTTGGCGACGCGGACGGTGTAGTTGCCCGCGTCGGCGAGGCCGACGGCGCTGAGCGGCAGACTCGGGTCGGTGCGGCCCGCGAGCGCCGCGCCGTCCTTGAACCATTGGTAGGTAGGCAGCGGCGAGCCGGTGGCGAGCACCGAGAGGACGGTCGAGGCGCCGGCGTTGAGCAGCAGCGAGGCGGGAGTGGTGGACACGCTCCGCACCGCGGGGGCGGCGCCGGCGGCGGTCGCCGCCACCGTGCCGACGAGGGCGCCGGACGCGGCATCGTAGCGCGCGTCGACCCGCGTGCCCGAGGCGGAGACGATCGCCACATCGCCGGACGCCGTCACCTGCGAGACGGTGAGCTGGATGGGGTTGCTGGTGATATTGCCCGAGGGATTGGTGGCCCGCACCGCGTAGCCGCCCACATCGCGCTCGGAGACGTTGGGGAGATTGAGCGTGCCGCCGGTCGCGCCGGCGATCGCCACACCGTCTTTGAACCACTGATACAGGGGCGCCGGCTCGGCCTCCACCGCCACCTGCAGCGCGACGGAATCGCCGCGCTGGGCCAGCACGCCGCCGGTGTCCGCACGGACCGCGTCGATCCGCGGGGCAAAGCGGGCGACGCCGTCCAGCGGATCGACGGGAACGACGACGACTCCCACCGGATCGCTGACCGCGGAGCCGCCGGTATTGGTGGCCCGGACCGCGTAGGAGCCGGCGTCGGAAAGCTGGAGATTCGACAGGGTGAGCTTGGCTCCGGTCTGGCCGGCGAGCGCCACACCGCCCTTGGTCCACTGGAAGACGGGCAACGGATTGCCGCTCGCCGTCGCCACGAGGGTGACGGTGCCGCCCTGGTTGCTGCGGATGCCGCCCTGCGCGTAGATGGACGCCACGCGCGGCGCGATCGCGGCGCCGGCGGACGCGCCCGTCGTGACGCCGGCGGTGAGGGCGCCGGTCGAGGCGTCGACGGTGCCGCCGATCTGCGTGCCCCCGGAAGTCGCCACGGTGAGAGAGCCGCCGCCGCCGGTCAGGGAGGTCGCCGATACGCCGAGCGGGGCGCTCTCCACGGTGCCGGATGCGTTGGTGGCGCGGACCGTGTAGGAGCCGGCGTCGCCGGCCGCGACGCGGGCAATGGCGAACGTGGCGTCCGTGGCTCCGGCCACGGCCACACCGTCGCGGAACCACTGGTAAGCCGGCGCCGGATTGCCGGTCGCGACGACGCTGAACTTCGCGGACCGGCCGATTTCCAGCAGGAGGTCGGACTTGCTGACGACGCCCTCGATACGGGGTGCGACGACGGCCGAGGGACCGCCCGCGGTGACACCGCCGGACAGCACGCCGGACGTGGGATTGTAGCTCCCGTTGATAAACTGGCCGTCGCCGCCAGCGATGGAGACGGAGCCGTCGGAGCCGAGCGCGGCCACCGTGATCGGCACGCCGGTGCCGGTCACGGTCCCGCCGGCGTTGGTCGCCCGCACGGTGTAGGTGCCGGCGTCCCCGGGTTGCGCGTTGGTCAGCGCAAACGAGAGGGCGGTGGCGCCGGGCAGCGCCGTGCCGTCTTTGAACCACTGATACGTCGCGGGCGGATTGGAAACGACGCTGGCCGTGAGCGTGGCGTTGCCGCCCTGGTTGAGGAACAGGCCGCCTTTGGCGGAAACCGAAGCGAGGCGCGGCGCGATCACGGCGCCGGCGGCGCCGGTCGTCACGCCGGCGGTCAGCGCCCCGGAGGTCGCGTCGACCGTGCCGGAGATGCCCGTGCCGCCGGCGGTCGCGATGACGAGGTCGCCGCCGCCCGCGGTGAGATTCGTGACCGACACATCCAGCGCGGCGCTGGTGACGGTGCCGGAGGCGTTGGTCGCGGTCACCGTGTAGCGGCCCGCATCGGTCCGCGCCACGCTGGCGAACGAGAGGGATGTCCCCGTCGCACCCGCGACCGCGACGCCGTCGCGATACCACTGGTAGGCCGGGGCCGGATTGCCCGTGGCGACGACCGAAAGCACGGCGGCGCGGCCCAGTTCGAGCAGGAGATCGGATTTGCCGACGATGCCGTCGATCCGCGGGGCGACGACCGCATCGACGCCGCCCGAGGTCACGCCGCCGGTCAGGACACCGGTCGCGGGATTGAAGCCGCCGCGCACCACGCGGCCGTCGCCGCCCGCGATGAGCAGCGCGCCGTCGCTGCCGATGCTCGCGACCGTGACGCCCACGGACTCGCTGGTGACCCGGCCGCTGGCGTTGGTCGCTTCGACGGTGTAGGTGCCCGCGTCGGACGGCTGCACGTTGGAGAAGGAGAGACGCACTCCGGTGGCGCCGGCGACGGCGGAGCCGTTCTTGAACCATCGGTAGGTCGGTGCGGGGTTGCCGCTGGCGCTGGCGGTGAGCGTGGCCGACGAACCCTGCTCCAGATAGACCCCGCCCTTGGCGGAGACGGAGGCGATCGCGGGCGCGACCGCGGCGCCCGCGCTGGCCCCGACGGTCACGCCCGCCGTGAGCGCGCCGGTGGCGGCATCGACCGTGCCGTTGATCTTGGTGCCGCCGCCGGTGGCGACTGCGAGCGGACCGCCGCCCGAGACGAGATTGGAAACGGAGACCTCGACGGCGGTGCTGGTGGCGGTGCCGGCACTGTTGGTCGCGACGACGGTGTAGCGGCCGGCATCGCCCAACGCGACGGAGGCGATGGCGTAGCTGGCGCCCGTCGCGCCGGCCAGCGCGGTGCCGTCGCGATACCACTGATACGAGGGCGCGGGACGCCCGGTGGCGAAGGCGGTGAGCGTCGCGGCGCGGCCGACCTCGAGCAGCAGGTCCGACTTGCTGACAATGCCCTCGATGCGCGGGGCCACGACGGCGGAAGGTCCGCCGGAGGTGACGCCGCCGACGAGTTCGCCCGTGGTCGGATTGTAGCTGGCGTCGATCACGCGGCCGTCGGCCCCGGCGATCGCAACCGCGCCGTCGGCGCCGAGGCGGGCCACCGTCACCGCCACGCCATCGCTGGTGACGGTGCCGCCGGCGTTGGCGGCGCGGACGGAATACATCGCCGCATCGGACGGCTGGACATTGGTAAGCGTGAGGCTGGCCGCGGTGGCGCCGGCGATCGCGTTGCCGTCCTTGAGCCACTGATACGACGGCAGTGGGTTACCGGTCGCGCTGGCGGTGAGGGTGGCGGAGGCGCCTTGGTCGAGAAATAGGCCGCCGCGGGCGGAGAGGCCCGGGATGCGTGGGGCGACGGCCGTGCCGCCGCCGGCGGGCGCCGTGGTGACGCCGGCGCTCACCGCGCCGGTGGTCGCGTCGACGGTGCCGGCCACCTGCGTGCCGCCCGAGGTGGCGACGATCAGATTCCCGCCGCCCGAGGCGAGCGTGGTCGCCGACACGCCGACGGTCGCGCTGGTGGACGAGCCGGCGCTGTTGGTCGCGACGACGGTGTAGTTGCCCGCGTCGGAAGCCGCGACGCTGGCGATCGTGTAGGTCGTGCCCGTCGCGCCGGCGATCGCAGTGCCGTTCTTAAACCACTGGTAGGCGGGCGTCGGGTTGCCGGTAGCGACGACGGAGAGCGTCGCCGATTTTCCGATTTCGAGCAGGAGGTCGGACTTGCCGACAATTCCGCCGACCTTGGGCGCGACGACCGCGGCGGAGCCGCCGGCTGTGACGCCGCCGGACAAAGCGCCTGTTGTCGTGTTGTAGCGGCCGTTGACGACCTGGCCGTCGCCGCCGGCGATCGCGACCGAGCCATCGGCGCCGAGGTTCGCCACGGTCACGAGCACGTCCTCGCTCGTGACGGCGCCGCCGCTGTTGGTCGCGCGCACGGTGTAGGTGGCGGCATCCGCGGGCTGGACATTGGTAAGCGTGAGGCTCGCGGCCGTCGCGCCGGCGATCTGCGCGGCGCCCTTGAACCACTGGTAGGTCGGAGCCGGATTGCCGGTCGCGCGCGCGGTCAGCG
>JACCDX010233795.1_pt1 | contig 13654 bp, 21 predicted proteins | sample 7449681 | NCBI WGS metagenome assembly JACCDX01 (sample SAMN15323450, study PRJNA562643) | freshwater metagenome | isolation source: river surface water | place: USA:Blue River Watershed | collected 2017-08-18
ATCGGTGCATAATTGGTGGAGCCTGAAGGAATCGAACCTAATTGCCAACCACCCTACATATTAAGGCAACGGATTTACAGTCCGCCGTAGGGATCAAGCTCCATGATTTGTAACACTCTCCGCTATGCTTTTAGACGCAATCATGATGCGAATGAAGAGTGTGTATTAAAGTGTACTACTCATCGGCTACGGCCATTTGACTGTTCGGCAATACACTTTAATACGCTACCATTTTCTTTCCACAAGAGGAAATGCCATCCGGTAGGCCGCCCGTTTGCCCCATGTTTTAAGTGCGGGGCCCGGACCTCGTTTCCGGTATACTTCACACTTTTGCGTTAGTCAACAAGCTCGGCTCGTCTTTCTCGCTCTTTGTAAGAAAAACTGTAAAATCTTGCACGTTCTATCTTTTCTGCAATCAATCTTTTGAAATCTGCAGGAGTTAGAGTATGCTCATTTAACACATTCTTCTCTTTTTGTTCTTTACTATCTGTCTTCATAATCCTTTGCAAAAACAAAAACCCCAGGGTTTTTAATCCTGGGGTCCTTTTGAGTTAGTGTATACTTTATTGTTACACTTGTTCTCTCCTGGACCCCGGGCTAATATAGCCCTCTGGTGTGCGATCGCATGATAGACTATTATTAGCAAACCACACAGCGGGCATGGTGCCTGCCTGTTTGGCTATGCTTCCAAATTGTCTATGTAACGATAACGTTTGCATTTTTGTTTCTCTCTTAAACCTTAAAAATTTGCTAGCGGAATTGCTAACTTGTCTCTATTGTAGTGCCTTTCAGCACCTTTGTCAACACTTTTGGTAAACTTTCTTTGTTGTATTTTCACAACACTTACGGACTACCTTCTTTGCTAACTTGTCTCTATTGTATAACAGTATGTATCCTTTGTCAACATCTTTATTGTTGTTTCTGAACAACAAGTTCTGACAAATGAACTTCTGTAACACAATGATTGTATTATAGTTTTATTTAGTCTTCTTGTCAATAACTACGTTGAAATGTGGTATTTTTACAACAAATAAATATTATCACAATATAAATATACTTAAGGGGAATACACTATGATTATAGTCCAAACAATTTTAAATCTAAAAAGATTACAGCTAGGTGGAATGAATAACAGTTCTATATCCAGTTATATTTTTTCGTTTTATAACGATGAACAGAAAGCTAGTTTTTATGCTGACTTAGCGAATTGTGTGGCCAATGGTTGGTTAGCTGACCCAAGAGATGATGCGGCTTACGTCAGTGCTGGGGCGGAACAATTTTCAGTTGACCTAGTTAACAATAGAGTGACCACTACATTTTTAATTAACAATGTAGATATGGTTTGTCCTAACTTATTTGATCCACCTAAAGTTGGTGTTAACCCAGTTAAAGAGTATTTTGACAGCCATCCCGAGGAAGGTACATACGGTGTAAGAGTTATTGATGAACAGGGCAATGACCTTACAAGTGAGTACTCATACCTCTAAGGTCATATACGGCATTAAGGCTTCTCGCCATTCTTCGGCGTCAAAATCTAATACAAATATAGCACGTTCTTCATCAGTATTGTTGAAACCATAGTGCTCTTTTGTGATGTCAAATGCAAAAAGCTCACCAACTTTCCATCTGTGTATTTGACCATCTACCCAAAACCCAACATCACCTTTAGGCACTATCATAGGCAAGTGCATGATAATTTTATTGCCCCAATCATGATGTGTGTGTTTAGGTGTAGACGAGTGCGGTTTTAGTATTAGCCATCCACTGGCTCTATGTGTTGGACCTTCTCTAATCAAGTCAGTTGACTTGGGAAACCATTTTTGATAGATGGGCCAGGGCTTATGATCCCACCAAAGCGCAACTGCTCTCCATTCAGGTATTGGTGTACTTTCTGCATCGTATCCAGGAATAGCGATTGTTCGCTTTCCTAAATTATCTAAGTATTCCTGTAGAATAACATCTTTGTTGTCAACTAGTCTTTGTAAGAACTCTTGTTTTTCTTGTAGTGTTTTAGGCGCTGTCATGATGGAAATATTTAGTGACAGTTTTTTCTTATATCCGCAAAACTGACTATAAGTATGTTATGGATATTAGCTCATACAATGTAGACAACTTCTATAATAAAATTTATTTTGAAACTTCAAATGAATTTGAAGGAGTAAGGGAAATGTGTCTAAGCGAAGGTAACTGGCTTGGTCACAATTTTACCAAAGATAGATTAAAGATTGAAGACCACAAAGGATTCAGTGTAGTTTACCATAAGGAAACACATGAACCTGTAGTGTGGGGAGGAGTATTCAACGATGGCCGCTTTCCTAATAATGTAGCTAGGATGTGCAATCGCTTTTATACGTTTCCAAAGTGGCGCTTACAAAATCGAGCAGGGTTAGTTGCAGGTTGGAATCTTGCCAACACATACATTATAGAGCCTCTAATAGAGCTTAATAATTATGATTGCTATTTTATGGGTATGCAGACTAGAACTAAAAAATCTAGCAAAGGCTATTTTCGTGTTTGGGTAGAAACATTAAGAGTAGTCAATCCCAAATGGACCATGCACAACGATTATCTACAAACAGTTCCATACAACAATCAGAAGTGCTGGCAAAATTTTATGTACTTAGAAATAAAAGAAGATTCCTTTAAAAATTGGAATCCTCAAACTATTAATCAATTACAATGGGAACAGTTGGAGGAAGGGTTAGACTAAAATACCTTTATACTTTGCTAAACTATTCATCTCAAGGTTACTATCCCAACATTGTACAGAAAAAAACGAAGCGCCATGACTACCTATAACAACTTTGTCTAGCTGCTCAGCGCCTGGTTTAAAAATCATATTAAACAAAATACTTGTTCCGTCTTCGTTAGACATATTAATATATGGTGAAGAATCATAAACTGTTTTGTCACCAAGATATCCAGTTATAGATCCATTTAAAAAAATTAATCTTTGTTCCACACCTTCTTTTTCAACAGACTCTTCAAATTCTGTGTTAGGTTGCGCTAATATTAATTCAACCTGATAACAATTTTCTCTAAAAGTAATCATATTTAAAGTATTATTTTTAGTTTTGTATACAGGATCAACTGCTGGCGGTCTAAACGGATACTTGTTTTCTATGTACCAAGCTGTAAATTCGTCTACATCTTTCCACATATTATTTTGCAATGTCTGCTGAGATATGCTTTGCGTGTTCTGGTCCAATAGGTTCACCTATGTAATGAACAGATTGGCTAGTCATTGTAAGTCCTTCATTCCATTTTTGAGTAATAATTAATATGCCGCCTTTAGGTCCTACAGTCACAGTGTGCCAATCATTAACAGCCATGGGAGTATCGTAGCCAGATATGATGCAGGTGCCATCTGGGTTGGTCATATCAGCGTATGGTGTGGAATCATTTACTAGTTCGCCATTTTTTGTACCGCTGATAGTTCCGTTGATAAAAATAATCCTATGCTCAACACCTGGATGACTATGATTAGGTGTAGCCCAGTTTGGACCCATTAGATAAAGCTCTGCTTGATATCTGCCTTCCCTAAAAATAATTGCGCTATGTGTATGATCAGTAACATATACGGGATCGGATGCAGGCGGTTTAAATGGGTATCCATTATTTTTATACCACTCGGTAAACTCGTCAATATTGCTCCACATAATTATTCCTATTAGTTGTATGGATATTTATCAACTATAAATATCTGCATGAAAAACTTTAAGTTAGAAATAAATTCTAATAAGGGTCCTTTGAAAATTCATTGGAGCGATGTAAACACCTTGGCAAAATATGCTTCTACACAATCTGGAAGATATTTAGAAAATAACACAGACTTTTTAGACTTACATGAAAAACATTTTCTCAATTGGAATCAAACCTTTTGGGACCAAAGACAAAATATGGGCGTATTTGATTTGCCTGATAGTGCAAATATTTTAGATATTGGTGCAGGTGCAAGTGTAGTAGATTTGCTGTTATACTCTTATATTCCAAATTCTAAATTTTATCTTCTTGATAAAGAAGAATGGACTATTAGATTTTTAAATAACAACGCTCCTGAAATTTATTTTTCTAATAATTACCCGTTTTATAATTCTTGGCAATCAGTTAAAGATGCCATTAGTACTAGTAACTTTGACATAGATAGATTTGCATTCTTAACACCTGAATCAGAATTTCCTAAAGATGTCGATGCAGTAACATCGTATTTTTCTTATTGCTTTCATTATCCTAAAGAAGTGTATTGGGAAAAGATCCTAGGAAGTTTAAAGAAAGGCGGTAAACTAGTTTTAGATATTAGGTTATTAAAATCAAAGGATGTCATTGGGGAAATAAGTGAAGAAATGAAATGCGATCCTGTAAAATTTACTTTACCAGAATTGCCTAAATACACTGACAACTATGAACTGGTTGAGTCTGGTATTATCGGGTATCGTTGCATGTGGACTAGGAATTAACTATGACTGAATATTACAAAGAACTTGATTGGCCAGCTATCCCCCCAGAAATAGAAGCAGAAGCTATTGAATTTGCTAAAACTGCTGTGAATACAGATAGTGTAAAAAATCATCCTGCAAAAGCAAATAGATTTACTGAGATGTTTCCTAATGCAGATTTTAGTCAGTTTGCAGTTCCTGCATCAGTCGAACAATGGGTTAGAGAAAATCTACCTATAACAGATGCTCATGTTGTCAAAATGCAACAGCATATTAATATGCCGTTTGGTGTTCCGCATAAAGATGTTTCTAGAGCGACTGCGTTTAACTATTTGCTAACAGAGGGAGATGCAGAAACTATTTGGTTTAACGATAGTGGGCATGAAGTTGATCGTGTCCGATATAAAAAAGGTGTTTGGTATTTTCACGAGTCTAGAGTTTACCATCAAGTTGATGGTATGACTCATTACAGGCTTGCTGTCACAGTGTTTATTCCAGAACCCCAAACACACGAAAAAGTAGTAATGATTTAAAACTTATTGAGACCGCGAGTTTTAATAATTTCTGATAAATCAGCAGTTGGTTGGTCTATCCAGTTTCCCTGCCAGTAATAACCTTTACAACCAAAACTAACTCCAAGTATTAGTCTTTTTCTATCAGATGTATTTTTCTTTACCCTGTGTTTTAAATACCCTGGGAAGATTAAAAAATCTCCAGTATGCACTTGTTCTTCGTGTTCAAACTGATATCGTTTTTGATAGTCAATAGGTTGTGATGCTAGTAGCGCATCGCTAGGATGTTCAAAAACAACATTACCTTGTTCTGGACTAGCATCGACATATAAGGTAGCAGTCAATGGAGTACTTAGGTGTAGATGGCTTTCGACCCAACCACCTTTAGGTGTTGTGTTTGCCCACATGTCAATAATATAAGGCTCTAGTCCTGGAAAGTAATTTAACTCTTTCCAGTAATCTTTCGCCGCGTTAGTTGCAAATTCTACAAAGTCCCGTGTTTCCTCAGGGAACTTTCTAGAAATATCCGCTTCAACATTATAAGTGCATAGGGTTCCATCACGCATGAAATATTGATTGTCTTTGTCTGCTGGCTTCCAAGCATAATCTAATTTGCTAAAAATTGTTTCTTTGAATTCTGCTGCCTTATCATATTTTGTTTTGTAAATTTTGATAGGGAACAAACTTATTGTGTTTGACATAATTCTATTTCACTCCATTTTAGTCCTGGTACATCTATAGTTACTTCTTGCACTGCTAGTATGTCTTGATACTTTACCATCTCATATATAAAGTTTGCTAAATCTACAGGATTTATTTTTTTAGAAAGCCATACTTTTGCCATATCAGTGTCAACAGCTCCTACAATAATATTCAAAATTTTTGGCTTATTTGAAAAGACTCTATTTTTAACAATTTCATTTTGTTTTCTTTTTGCACTAACATACTCTTCAAAACCAGAAAGTGTATAGTGTACCATTTTACTGCTTATATTGATGATCAGCTTATCTGTATCGTTCCACTGATTTACAATACTGTCTAATAGTACAGTCTGTCCAGTAGGGTGGTACGCATTATTAATAAAAATATCAAAATCTTTAGATTGATCTAAAATATTATTTCTTGTTACTTGATCACCAATATCGTAACCATTGCTTTTACTATATCCTACTACTTCATACCCTTGAGATTTAAAAGTGTCAAACAACGCTTTACCAATTCCTCTAGTATGTCCCGTTAGTGCAATTTTTTTAGTCATGCAAATATATATCAATAAATATGATGAGGTGAAAAAATAATGCTATTCATACATAAAACGGTTTCTTTATGCGATAAATGTTACCGTCACATTCCTGGAAATGTAATTGAACAAGACGGACAAATTTTATTAAAAAAAGTTTGCCCTGAACACGGACTAATGACTAGTATTGTTGAAACTGATCCAGAATTTTATTACGGGCTTAAACACGACAAGCCCCCAGAGATCAAAGACTTCATGGAGCCCATGCTCTTTGAAGTTACTGACAAATGCCAACTAAATTGTCCACACTGTTATCATATGCCTGATAACAAAACACAAGATAGACCCTTAGACGATTTAAAAATACTTTTTAAAAATTTCCCTAAAACTTGCTATCCTATGATGGCCGGCGCTGAACCAACACTAAGGTCTGATTTTGTTCAGCTATGTAGAGAAATTCAAAATTCTGGTTTTAAAAGATCTCTTGTTCTAACCAACGGATTGCGTTTTGCGGATCAAGAATTCACTAAAGATTGTTATGATGCTGGACTGAGAAATGTTTGCATTGGACTGAACCATCCAAATTATCAAGGTCAAAAGGTTCATGATAAACAATTACGTGCTATTGATAATTTGATAGAACACAAATACGATATCACCTACATAGGATACACGTTACAGAGTTTAGATGAACTGCCTTTTATCTTAGAAGAAATTAAAAATTTAAATGATAACATAACCAGTAAAGTCCCTAGTAAAGAAAAATGTCATTACAGAATACGTTGCGGAAGTTTTATTGGTAGAAGTAGTGACGAGCATCGCAGTTATCTTAGCTCCACAGTAAAAAGAGTTAAAGAACTTTTAGGTGATCAAGTAACAGCACGTAGTGCCGATGATAATCCCTATCATGTTATGTTACAGTGGGGTGACATAATACTACGACTAATACAATGGCCAGATGTTACTAATATTGATATGGAAGAATTAGATACTGGTCCGTGGTGTCAATTTTACGATGGCCCCATAACTAATTTTGTGCATCAAGTTATAACTCGTGATGCATATATTAACATGAAAATGCCAGCACTTGATCTAGTTCCTATGAAGTATCGATATGAGCCAACAGCAATTAAGACTTACTGGAGGGATGATTGGTCTGGCCCAACAGCAGTAAAAGAACTTGATTGGGAATGGTTAAGTCCAGAAGCAGTGCCTATCCTATTACCAAAAAAGATTCCAATAACAATAGCCAAAGAAGTTGTTTTGTGATAAAAAATGTTTATTGAAAAATTAAATTTTAATGTTAACTTGAATCAGATGGTTCAAGATTTAGACACTGTAGTAGCCATGCAGGATTGGCCACCGATCCTTTTAGGCACACAATGGGTAGCTAATCAGATATCTTTAAGACATAGGCCTAACGCAGAGAATTCTTGGTTGGATGGTATTGGTAGTTTAAAAGACGAGCAAGGAAATGTTATAGCACAGGAAAAAGATTTTACTGAGTGGAATAGGGATCTTCCTGTATATACTAAAAATATTTTAGAAGAGTTTGCAAAGTCAGAAAATATTAAATTTGGTCGTATTCGTTATATGAGATTGGCTAGTAAAACTGGTTTAACTATTCATAGAGACTTTGAGTTTAGATATCACATAGTTTTAAAAACACATCCATTTGCCTTATTTGGCCACGCATATGAAAATCAATTTCCCTTAGAGTGTGCCATGTGTTACCACGTGCCTGCTGACGGGCATGTATATAAAGTTGATACTAGAATGGGACACTTTGTCTACAATGGCAGTAAAGAAGATAGAATACACCTAGTGATTAGTTCTATTAACGATTAATTCATAAGCACTAGGCAGTAAACTTAAAAATAATTGATGTACATGGTCACCCAATGCTTCTGCATCATGTACAATGCTAGTGTCGATAATATATAGTCTACCTACTTCATAATCAACAACTTCTAGTTCACTTGTGACAGGATTTACACATCGGACTACAACGTCTGGACTTGTTGTTGCCCATAATCTAATCCACATAGATGGCACAATAGTATCGATATGAGGAACAAATTTAGCACCCTTGTTCCATTTTAATATATTGCTACGACACCAGTGTCCATCAAATTCAGAAAGTGCCTGTAATGATGACAATGACATTACACTTGTGGGACTACAGCAATCTGTTTCTAATAAAGGTTCTGTAGGATTGGCCTTGTTCCAAGCCATTAAAGAGCCATTAATTGGATCATTTTTAATCAAGCTACCTTTTTGATTTACCAGCGCAAGTCCGTATCTGGGCAAATGTGTGTGATCCTGTCCCCATTGTTCAAAATTGTCATTGTACTGTTGAATTTCTTGATTAAACAAATCAGAATTTATTTTAATATTCAACGGAGTCAAAAAGGAAGGATGAAGTCTTTTATAGTCTTCATCCCTCACTAGGCTTTTACATTTTTTAAAAATTTCAACAGCGCCTGATTTCTCAAACACTGCAATAGTTTCATCGATTATTTTTTGTGCATCAATCTTCATGAAACTATTTAAGCACTTTATCGATTCATCACGTACATTGTGATTTCGAATCCATAACGCATTTCAGTTGCTTCTGGTTTTGTCCACATAGTATTTCTCCTTTGTTTAACAAAATTACATACTGTCTGTGTAACTGTATGTATCTGTATTATACTGGAGAAATACTCTGTTTCACATAGTGAATATCATTAATTTACTATCGTGAAATTAGCTATTCAAAACCTTGGCAACTGAATTCATTACTGCGGCAATACGTCCAATATCACGAAGTTGTTCTACGGTGTAACCTTCCTTCTTGAGCGTGTCGTAGTGAGCCTTTACGCAAAAATGGCACTTGCCCACAATGCTTGCGGCAAGACTGAATGCTTCAAAGTTTGCTTTAGTAGTTCCGCCATGACTTGCAATAGCGTTCATGCGTAACTGTGCTGGCAAACCTTTTAGCTGTTCATCATCGGCCATTTCAACATATGGATACCATACATTGTTCTGCGCCATAATGCTTGCGGCAGTCATTGCTGACTCTGCAAATGTTGGTGCATCTGCTAACATAACAGCAAGCACCTTTCCGTTACCAGTTGCGGCTAGTGCGGCTACGGCACAACCCATAGCTACATCTGCATCTAATGTACTACGCACTAGAACAGCATCAAGATTTAACTTAGTATCCTTTGCGTATTCTGGCAACGCTTCTTTAACTGTGTCAATAAACCCCATTGTATGTCTCCTTAAGCAATTAGCAAACCAACCAGTACTAAACCAGCAACAAACCAAAGAACAAATTTACCAAATTTATTATCGTAATATTTCTTTTCTTCTTCAGTAAGTGGTGAAGCTTTAGATTTTCCTCTGTTCTTTCTATGTAGATATTGTATTAGTACTGGTTTCATGTCACTTCCTTATAGTGTTTCGCCACCAACTGTACGGTTACATGCACATAGCTCGCCAGTTTGTAGCGCATCTAAAACACGAAGTGTTTCCTCTGGGCTACGGCCAACGTTCAAGTTGTTGACAGTCACGTGTTGGATAACGTTGTCTGGATCAACAATGAATGTTGCGCGAAGTGCGGCACCTGCTGGCGCATAGAATACACCAAGTTGTTCAATCAAGCTCAACTCACCACGTTGTGTATCAGCAAATTGTGTGTGAGTAATCTTTTGTAGATCTGGGTGTGATTTTTGCCATGCTACTTTGCAGAATTCATTGTCTGTGCTACCTGTTAACAATACTGCATCGCGATCAGCAAAGTCGCCGGCTAGTTTGTCATAGGCTACGATTTCTGTAGGACAAACGAATGTGAAGTCTTTTGGATAGTAAACAATAACTTTCCATTTGCCAGCAAAACTTTCATCTGTAATATCGAAGAAAGCATCTTCTGGTTGTCCTGGTTTAACACCAGTGATTGCAAATTTTTCTAATTTATGTCCAACTGTTTTCATTTGATTCTCCTTGTGTGTGTTGAAAACTTATAAGAACGTTTTGTTCTATGTGTATATTATATATCCTATTAATCTACGAAATCAATAGATTTTTACAATAATTATTTCTATTAGCGTTATTGAAAAAACCAATAAGCCTACTTGGTTTTTCTTGCCAATTCTTTATAACCTTCCCAACTAGGATGTATAGCATCCTTTTGTAAACGGTTAGTGGTAATAATAGTATCACCGTTTGTATTTGCTACAGTTTTGACCCACTCATTAACTTCGGGCTTACAAAACTTTTCATTGCAGGGTGGCATAATCCAATATACGTTTTGAGCAGTTACACGACTACGCATGTCTGTCAATTCGTTAAGTGTCTTAACGCCTTTATGATCGTTAGTCCCGAGACTGATAATAACTGTAGGACTCGCTAATACCTTATCACCATATTTTTTATTCCATTGCCAAGTATTGTAACCACCGGTGCTATAACTAACGCATTCTGTTCTTACTTGTGCAACACCAACTGCAATACTATCACCAAGAATTAAACAATCTATCATAACTTATCCTTTGTTTTATGTTTTGTTTCTTCTAGTACTTGTGCAATACGTTTAAATCTATCAACGTCTTCGTATGTCGCATTATTTTTCATACGATTACAACGTTCACAAATAATCCAAAAATTCTCTATTGAGTCAGTGCCTCCATAACTTTGTGGAATAATATGATCAGTGCTAGGTGTTTCGTAATCTTTTTTGCCTGTATTGTTTTCGCCAAGGCCGTAGTCTAGTGTGCTTCCGCAACAACCACATGTTGGCTTACATAGGGCCAAATAAGGTTCGTATTCTACTTTCCAGTTTAGACTGTTAACTTTAGCCCAAACTGGACGTAGATCTCCTGTTTCACATACTACAGCAAAAAGATCCCTGCTGTAGTATGTTTCAGGATTGTACTTAGGATACAATTTCTTCATCATCAGTTTCCACAACCTTAATCATGGGAATTGAGATTTCGAAAGGTTTATCAACAAGTTTCTTGTTATTAGCCTGTTCCCAAATTGAGATAATACCGGATGCTACCTTTTCACGAACACCCATACCTTTATAGTTAGTTGGGTAACGCTTTTCGAAAGCATGGTTAATACTCAAGTGCAATTCCTTGCCAGTTTCAAAACGCTGACTTGCTTCATAGAACAAGTCTTTAAAAACACTGTCAGTGTATTTGTCTTCAGCAATTAGAACTTCACGGGCTTTTAGAAATCCTAGCAGAGTGGGTTCTGCAATTTTATCCTCAGGCCAGTATTCACGGTAACGTGCAAGTACGTAGGTCAACGGACCATTACCATAACTTTCACTTGCTTCATACAAGTGACTGATGTGTGTAATACATCCAGGGGCACGTTTCTTATAAGATGTTTCACAGTTTGCATCTGTAACTGCCTTCTCAATAGCAATAGCTTCTTTATTACCCATTTTAATGTTTTGCTTATGGATAAAGTATTTGGCCATTGGCTCGCTGTCAGTATTCAAGGCAAGCAGTTGCTGGCTTTCAACGTTAGGATCTTCGCTTTCAACATAGAAACAAGGTACTTCTGTTAGCAATCCATAATAAATTAGCCAAACAGTCATGTGCTGTTGGCCATCTGAGCCATAGTAGCGATCCTCTTTTGGATCATATCGACACTGCAAAGGTGTAACACAATTAATGTTCCACTTGCCATGCAGTTTTTTCATGTGTTTGGGTTCTGGCCAACGCTGACGCTCATAATTAATATAAATTTTATCAGCTGGCACCCATGCAAATTTCAAAGTGTTTTTTACACTCTTAGCAATAGCTGTCATTTGCGAGGGAATTTTAATTCCAATTCGACGAGCACAGGCTTTGGCAACATCTGTAATTGGAACACGTTTATCGGCGAGACCGATACTGGGGTCAAACGGTGCAAGGGTAGCACCCACATTCTTACTCATTTTAAATCCTTTTCTTTGTCTAAGTTAACCTGCTAGTTTTGGCATCGCCCTAGCATTGATACAATTATAAGCTCGTTTTTAATTAAAGTCAATAAGATTTATTCTAAATAAATAACTTGTTAACCAAAAGAGATTGTATGAAAATATCCGAATTACTTGATGAAAACCTACTTCTTAAAGGTTTGAGTGCTATCAAAAACATGGGTACTAAGGCGGCGACAACTTCGTCAGACGATGCTATTCGTGCGGCACAAGATGCAAGAGCAAATGCTTTTGGAAAAACGGGTGGCGGCATTGCTGGCATTAAACCAGGTCAAAATGTTAGACTACAAACAGCCGATGCCGCAAAAGATAGTAGATTTGCATCGCTAATACAGCGTGACAAAGGAATGCACCTCCATAACTATGTAGACGGAAAAATTCTTGAAATTGTTCCAGCCACTAGAGCAGGATTTCCTGACATGATGAAAGTTAAGCTACAAACGGGCGAAGTAGTAAACTGGCCCGTTGATAGATTTATGAATACGCTTCGTTAACTGTATTCATAAGGTGTGCTTGGGTGCCCATAATCTACTTTAATATTTTCCTCCTTGACATTATCGTACTCAGTGTAATATGATTCATTTGGTTTAACTTCTCTCCAATCGTCATATTTGAGCTTTGCCATCAACGCTTCATTCTTGCTTAACAAATCACAAATAATAAATGAACTAGCACACGCACCCCTAATAGTTTTAATAGGACTGTGTTTATACTCGTTGGCTAATAATGCTTTGTGCATCTTACTGTTGTAATAAGCCATAATCCGTGTGATCCCTAACTTCTGATTACGAAGTCGAAACTTATCTACTAGTGTGAGTTCTGTTAAGGTTGCTTCGTTGTTTTCGTCTACACGCAACAATGCGTTCTTAAACTTTAACGAGCCTTTTGTATGGTTGTTGTCTGGAGTTTCTTTTGTACTCCACGGTAGCTGTGCGTCTACGTGATTTACATACAATGTTTCACCATGAAATTTTAAGACCCACATGGGAATGGTCTGGTCTTCTAAGTGTTTTTTGTTGAAATGGAACACTACATCCTTACAAGCATATTCAATCTAGGCCATTTTGATATCTCCTTATTAGATTTTTGGCTTCTTTGACACGTTCTTCGTGTTTAAAGTTTATCAGCATACAACAACGACAAGTCAGTTGCGCAGTCTTGCGACCCCTCAGTTTTGAGTTTGCAGCCGCTTTTCCGTGATGTATGCTTTTCATAATGTATTATTACTTATTCTCTAGGCAATGTCAATTCCAATATTTAGAACTATCTATTCGATCCCAATACTTTTGATTATTGCGATTCCAAAAGTTTTTGATTAGATACCAAGCCATTCCAAAATAGCCCATCTTTTTAAATCTACGGCTGTCTTGTCCAAAGTAGTGATTGACTATTTTAAATTTCTTAGGATCATACATCCTTGATAAGAAGAAGTCTTCTGATGTAGAAAATTTTTCGGGGAATCCTCCTAGCTCTTCAAACTTGCTCCTAC
>JACCDX011266688.1_pt1 | contig 13654 bp, 14 predicted proteins | sample 7449681 | NCBI WGS metagenome assembly JACCDX01 (sample SAMN15323450, study PRJNA562643) | freshwater metagenome | isolation source: river surface water | place: USA:Blue River Watershed | collected 2017-08-18
AACGGTGATGTAGTAGAACGGCTTCTTCTTGGCACCGGCACGAGCCAGTCGAATAGTGACCATAAACGTAAGCTTCCTGAGTTAGGCATCCAAACAAAAAAACTGACATGACCTCAAGCACTTGCACTGCGTCTCCGCCGGCGGCGGGCGACAATTGCAGTGCGGAGGCCGGAAAAAGGCAGGCATTCTATGTGAATAACTGCGCAGATGGAAGAAATCTTTGGCGAAATCCCCCTGCTGACAAACCGTTAGAAACGAGGCGGACCGCCGGCCCCCGGGAAACCGCCGGGCCCGCGCATGCCTCCCAGGCCGCGCATCATGTTGGCCAGCCCGCCACTCTTCATCTTCTTCATGACTTTCTGCATCTGCTTGTGCTGCTTGAGCAGGCGATTCAAATCCTGAATGTCCGTGCCGGAGCCCTGCGTGATGCGACGCTTGCGCGAGCCATTGAGAATGTCCGGGTTCATGCGCTCCTTCATCGTCATGGAATTGATGATGGCTTCCATCCTGCGAAACAGGGAGTCGTCCACCATCTTGGCGGCACCTGGTGGCAAGGCGCCCATGCCGGGCAGTTTGTCCATGATGCTGGCCATGCCGCCCATGTTCTGCATCTGCTTGATCTGCTCGCGGAAATCCTCAAGATCGAAGCCCTTGCCCTTCTTGATCTTGCTGGCAATGCGTTCAGCCTTCTCGCGATCGACCTTGCGCTCGACTTCCTCGATCAGCGAGAGCAGGTCGCCCATGCCCAGGATGCGGGTGGCGATACGGTCAGGGTAGAACGGCTCCAGGGCATCGGATTTCTCGCCCACACCGATGAACTTGATCGGCTTGCCGGTGATCTGACGCACGGACAGGGCGGCACCGCCGCGCGCGTCGCCATCGGCCTTGGTGAGAATGACGCCCGTCAGAGGCAGGGCATCGTTGAAGGCCTTGGCGGTGTTGGCCGCATCCTGACCCGTCATGGCGTCCACCACAAACAGCGTTTCCACCGGATTCAGGACGGCATGCAGCTGGCGGATCTCGGCCATCATCTCTTCGTCGATGGCGAGACGGCCGGCCGTGTCGACGATCAGTACATCCATGAACTTGCGCTTGGCATCCTTCAGCGCCGCTTCCACGATGGCACGAGGCGTCTCACCCACGCTGCTGGGGAAGAATTCCACCCCGACATCGGCCGCCAGGGTCTGCAGCTGGGCAATCGCCGCGGGGCGATAGACGTCGGCACTCACCACCATGACGTTTTTCTTCTGGTTCTGCTTCAACCACAGGGACAGCTTGGCCACGGTGGTGGTCTTGCCGGCACCCTGCAGACCGGCCATCAGGATGATGGCAGGCGGCTGGGCACGCAGGTTCAGGGACTCGTTGGCCACGCCCATGACCGCTTCGAGCTCGGCCTGCACGATCTTGATGAAGGCCTGGCTGGGACTCAGGCTCTGGGAAACCTCCTGGCCGACCGCCCGCTGACGCACACGCTCGATGAAGCCCTTGACGACCGGAAGTGCCACATCGGCTTCGAGCAGGGCCTTGCGCACTTCGCGCAGCGCGTCCTGAATGTTGTTGTCAGTCAATGTGCCCTTGCCGCTGATCTTGCGCAGAGCACCGGAAAGTCGTTCGGTCAGGCTTTCAAACATAGATCACTTCCGTCTGGTGGAGTTCTTCTCGCTGAGGAGGAAATGCAGAGTGGGCGCGATTATAGCCAGAGACGCCACGGCGTTGACAGCCGCGGCACAGCCGAAAATATCACTTCTACGCCCCGGGCTGCCTGTGAGAAACTTTCGCGCCTGGAGCCGCCCCCGATGCACTCCCGCATCTGCAGAGGCCCCGAGATACCCATGCAGCCAAGTACTATCGCCGGACTGATCGCGATTCTGTTCTACGCCAGCAGCCTGATTTTCCAGGCGCGTTTGCTGCGCGCGCGCGTGCAGGATGCCGGCACCCAGCGCCGCGTTTTCGAGCTGGGGGTGCTCGCCGTGATCGCCCATGCCCTGAGTGCCGGCGGGGTCATTCACAACGGGGCCGGCTATCACTTCGGCATCGTCGAGATCAGCACGCTGATCTGCGCGGCCATTTCGCTGCTGGTGCTCATCAGCAATCTGCGCAAGCCGCTGGGCATCCTGCTCATGGGCCTGTTCCCGCTGGCGATCCTGGCCATCCTCGCCTCGCTGCTGATTCGCAGCAGCTACCCGCCCCGCCCTCTCGAGGCCGGGCTCGCAGGGCATGTGCTGCTGTCAATTCTCGCCTACAGCCTGTTCACCATCGCGGCTCTTCAAGCGGGGTTTCTCGCTTTCCAGAATCACCAGTTGCGGCACCATCATGCGGCGAGCGTGATCCGGCGATTCCCGCCCCTGCAGGACATGGAAGCCTTTCTCTTCGAACTGCTCTGGGTGGCACAGGGACTGCTGACCGTGGGTATCGTGGCCGGCTTCGTGTTCGTCGAGGACATGTGGGCGCAGGGCCTGCCCCACAAGACAGTCTTCTCCCTGCTGGCCTGGGGCGTGTTCAGTGTGTTGCTGTGGGGCAGGCACCAACGGGGCTGGCGTGGCACGACTGCCATCCGATTCACTCTGTCGGGCTTCGGTTTGTTGATCCTGGGCTTCTACGGCTCCAAGTTCGTGCTGGAGTACATCCTCGCCTGATCCGGGACTGACGCTCGCAGCAAGCGCGGCGCCTCCATCTCGACAGGCTGCAGATTCTGCAGTCGCCCCCACTGCACCCCTCCTGTCTCGTGCTCTCTCTGCCACGCCAGGGCCACCAGGTGTGTGCTCGCCAGCGACCATTGCCAGAATTGCCAGGTCTCATCCCTCCCATGTCCAGTCGGCAACGGCGCGATGAGCGAGGGGTGGTCCAGCAGGAAGCCGACTCGTCGCAGCCCCCGTGCAAGCCCCTCCCCTGTAGCCTTCACGCAGGCTTCCTTTAGCGTCCACAACTCGAGGAAGCGCCGCGGCTGCTGTGACGCAGGCAGCGCCTGCAGCGCCGCGATTTCCTCGTGCCTGAAATAGCGACGCGCCAGCGCCAGGGCATCGGGTTTGCGCTGCAGAGCCTCGACATCCACGCCCACTCGGCCATCGGCGCACATGGCCAGGAGGATCTCGTCATCCGTGTGCGCGATGTTGAAGGAAATGCGTCCTGCAGCAACCGGTCCGGCCAGCTCCGGACGCCCATGGACGGCGCGGGAGAACTGCCACTGCGGCGGCGCCACGGCAGGCAACCAGTGGCTCAGCAGCACCCGCAGTGCCGCCCGCGAAAGAACATGTCGAGCGCGTGCTGCCGAGTCGCTCAGCGAGTCGAGATACTCCCGCTCCGACGGCGACAGCACTCTCGTCTGTGCCTCCACGTCCTGGCCTCGCTGCGGGATGTGCCACAGCTGCACACTCGCTGGCAACTGCGCTGCACTCATGCCTCGGGCCCTTCGTCCGCCGCTGCGATCGACTCTGCCGAGAGCACACGATTGCGCCCCTGTCGCTTGCCTTCATACATCTGCATGTCGGCGCGCGCGACCGCCTTCTCGAGCGACTCGTCAGGCCTGCGCGCCACCATCCCGAAGGTCATGGTGACCTGCAGACTCTGCCGCTCGTAGATGAACGCCTGGTCCTGAATATCCGCGCGCAGACTTTCCAGAAAAACCAGCCCCTGGGCGAAGGTGCGCCGCGTCATCACGATGCAGAACTCCTCGCCGCCCCAGCGTGCCACTGCGTCATCCGGACCGAGCCGGTCATCGATGAAGCGAGCGACACGCTGCAGGATATGATCCCCGCAATCGTGGCCGAACCGGTCGTTCAGTGCCTTGAAGTGATCGAGGTCTGCCATGACCACCAGCGCTGGCTGGAACATGGTGTCCAGCGCCGGAAGATCCGCCACCCAATCCAGCAGACCACGGCGATTGGGCAATTGCGTCAGGGGGTCGGTGTGGGCCTGGCGGCGCAGCTGCATCAACATCTGCTGCATCTGCGTCACGTCGTTCAGGAGCACGAGCGTGCCGGCAGTCTCGCCCTGATAGCCCTGAATCGGCATGCTGCTGACATCGAAAACCCGCGCGGAATTCAGGCTGCGCAGGCGCCCTTCCCACTGCGCCGGCTGCTGCGTGAGCAGCGAACAGTCAAAATGCAGGCCAAGCACTTCTGTCACGTCGGTGCCCACCAGCTCGTCGCTGTCCATGCCCACGATCTGCGCAAAAAAGGGATTGACATCGGTGATGCGCTGCTGGGGGTTCAGCACCAGCACACCGACGCTGATGTTGCGGAACACCAGGTCTCGGGCAATGGGCGACAGGCGCAGGAAGTGATAGTGCCGTGTTGCGACACTGATCAGCACGGCGCTGAAGACAAAGAACAGCGACGTCGGATCGAAGCCTCCCGTGAAGTCCACCCCCAGCACATAGAGCACATTGGCCACCATGGGAAAGATGGCTGCCACGGCAATGAGGGAGGACTGGCGCCGAAAGATGGCAGGCTGCTGCAGGCTCGCGCGCATGAGAAGCAACGAACCGGTGATGGTGTAGAGATAGCTGCACAGCAGGATCTGCACCCAGAAACCGATGCCGTACTCGAACTGCAGCACCCAGTGGTCATCGCGCAGCACCAGCTCCGCGCTCTCGTAGAACAGCGAGTGCCACTCCAGCGTCGCCACCAATGCCAGAGTCGCCGCTGGCACCAGCAGAAGAAGTGCGACCACCAGCGGGCTCAGCCAGCGCTGCAGACCGGCATAGTGGATGGCAAAGAAGAGCCAGAACACCACTCCAAGAACGACGCCCAGATAGACCAGACGCTGGAAGGCCAGCTGCCATTCCAGCGTGGTGCCGATATTGGCCAGCAACTCGCCCAGGGTCCAGACCGCAAAACTGCAGAGCACGCCAAGCCAGAGCATGGAAGTGCGATCCACGAGCTTGTCGCGACTGCCGATGGCCAGCGCGATGGCCAGCAGACTCGCGAGCAGGTAAAGGTAATTGATCTCAGGAAACTGAAAGCTCATTCGCAAGGCCTCAACCCAGCAGATCGTACTTGCGCAGATAACCGCGCAGCTGGTGGTAGCTCATCTGCAGGAACTCGGCTGCCTTTCGCTGATTGAACTGGGAACGCTTCATCGCCTGCTTCAGCAGGTCGATCTCGTACTGCTGCACGTGGGTGACGAAGTCCAGGGAGTCCAGCTCGCTCAGATCCGGCGCAGCGCTATTCGCTGTCACGGCAGGCGCGGCGCCGGCTGGGGCCTGTGCAGGGGCTGCAGGGCTGCTCGGCCGGTACGGCGACTCGAACGGATTGAACACCAGATGATTGATGGGCTTGCCAGGACACTGATAAACCGCCCGTTCCACCACGTTCTTCAATTCACGCACATTGCCCGGCCAGGAGTGGGTTTGCAGCATGCGCTGCATGTTGGGGCTGAAGCCATGGAAGTAGTCGCCGCCCAGCTCCTTCACCATGCCGACGGCGAAGTGTTCGGCCAGCACCAGGATGTCCTCCACCCGCGCGCGCAACGGCGGCAGCGTGATGACGTCGAAGGCGAGCCTGTCCAGCAAGTCCTCGCGGAATCTGCCCTGCCGGGCCAGACTCGGCAGGTCCTCGTTGGTGGCCGCCACCAGGCGCACATCCACCTTGAGGGTGTGATTGCCCCCCAGGCGTTCGAACTCCCCGTACTCAATGACCCGCAGAATCTTCTCCTGTACCGGCAGGGCCGTGTTTGCCAGCTCGTCCAGGAACAGCGTGCCGCCGTCCGCGCGTTCGAAATAGCCCTTCTTCTGACTGGTGGCGCCCGTGAATGCCCCGGCCTCGTGACCGAAGAGCTGGGACTCCAGCAAGGTGTCGCTGACGGCAGCACAATTGATCTTGAGAAAGCTCTGCTGCCAGCGCCGGGAAAGAAAGTGCAGCCGCGCGGCAATCAGCTCCTTGCCCGTGCCGCGTTCGCCGACGATCAGCACCGGCTTGCGCAGGGGGGCCACACGGGAGACGTGCTCCTGCATTTCGAGAAAACTGGCCGATTCCCCGATCATGCGGGGCGCAGAGGCATCAGAAGGCATGATCGGCTCCTGTGAGAAGAATTTCGCCGAAAGTACCACCATGTGGGCAATTTCACCACGCGCAAACGGGTGATCGTCAAAGAAAAGACATTTTATTAATACATTTCAATGAATTGAAGAATCCATCAAGACTGGCACAGAAGCTGCTTTGACACAGACATTCGCTAAACCGACACACAAGAACAAGGCAATCCAAGAACGGCACGCGCTCAGCGCCTGAGCCGGCCGTGAAACCGAACATCGACTCACTCAACGAAGGAACCCAGACCATGAGCATCTTTTCGCGCCTGACCGACATCATCAACGCCAACATCAGTGCCCTGCTCGACAAGGCAGAGAACCCGGAAAAAATGATCCGCATGGTCATCCAGGAGATGGAAGAGACCCTGGTGGAAGTGCGCAGCGGCACCGCCAAGGTGATCGCCGAGAAGAAGACGCTGCATCGGCGTGCGGAGCAGCTGCGCCGCCAGGCTGACGACTGGCAGAACAAGGCCGAACTGGCGATGAGCAAGGACCGGGAAGACCTGGCCAAGGCCGCCCTGGTGGAGCGCGCCGGCGTGCTGGCCACGGTGGAACTGCTCGACGGCGAGATGCTGAAGCTGGACGAGACGCTCGACAAGCTCAGTCACGAGATCGATCAGCTGCAGTCCAAGCTCAACGACGCCCGCGCGCGGCAGAAGACCATCGTCATGCGCACGACGGCGGCCCAGTCCCGCGTGGATGTGAACCGCCAGCTGCACAACTACAGCATCGACAGTGCGATGAACAAGTTCGAGTACTACGAAAAGAAGATTGACCTCATGGAAGGTCAGGTGGAAAGTCTGAACCGCGAGAGCAAGGGTCTGCACAGTGAGTTCGAGGAACTGGCACGCCAGGAGAAGATCGAGCAGGAACTGCAGGCCATCAAGACCAAACTCAACAAGTAAGCCGCAACGGGGCGCAGGCAATGGAATTCTTCGAATTTGTCATCGTGCTGGTGGGCATGGTGGGCGGCTTCATCACCGTCTGGACCTTCATCCTCTACCAGCGCAAGGAAAAGAAAGTGCGGCTCTCCACCGAGACCGAGTATGACATCCGCGAGCTGTCGGCCATCGCCCGCTCGCTGAGCACCCGGATCGACACACTGGAAGCCATTCTCGACGCGGAAGTGCCCACCTGGAGAGCGCAGCATGAGCCCCCGCAACAGACCCTTTGAGCTGAACCTGCAGCGCAAGCGCTTTCTGGGGGTGTGCGCCGGGCTGGCGGACTATCTCGATGTATCGGTGGTGCTGGTGCGCATCATCGTCGTGCTGGCCTGCATCAGCTGGCCCACCCTGGTGCTGGCCTATTTCCTCACCTACTGGTGGCTGAAGCCCGAGGGCACCGGCAAGGTGCGCACCTTTGTCTCGGCCAGCCGCACGGCGGAGCACTTTCGCTCGCTCAATTACCGCAAGCCGCTGTATCGCGGCCGGGATGTGAAGGTGGCCGGCGTGTGCAGCGGCATCGCCGACTACCTGGAACTGCGCGCGCGCACGGTGCGCATTCTCGCCGTGCTGTCGTTCTTCGTGGCCGGCCCGTTCACCTTCTTCCTCTATGGCGTGCTGTGGATCGCGCTGGAGAAGGCGCCACAGGACAGCGTGGGCCTTGCCGGCCGTCGCTCATGGGACAGCAGCGAGGACGCCGACGGGATCGCTCCGACGCCAGCGACGGAGAGTCGTGCCGACCGGCAGGCCGACAACGCCATGTCCGTGCGGGAGTGTGCCGCCGCCCTGCAGCAGGTGGAGGCCCGCCTGCGCGATGTGGAGGCGTTCATCACGTCGCGCCGCTTCCGTCTGCACTGCGAGATCAAGCGCATCTGAACCGGTTTGCCTGCGCCCCCGTTCATCCCCGCTCGCGGGGGCGCAGGCCTCTTCCCGGCTTTCGGGCAAGCGGCTACACTCCGGGCACCGTCCGTTCAACCACCGAACCTGGATTGCCCCCCGATGCCCGCCTTCAAGCCGTTTCTGCATGCCAGCCTGTTCTGTCTCGCCAGTGCCGCTTTGCAGGCACAGCCCGGCGAATCCCTGCAACGCCTGCCCGCCGACGTGCTGGATGTGCGAGCGCCCAGTGAGCGGGTGACGGGCGCCCCGGGCAGCATGCGCATCACCGATCGCAGCTGCCGCGCCCTGCCGCTGGACGACGTGCGCCGCCGAATTGTCGACACCGCCGTGCAGGAATGGGCGTACTTCGGTTATGGCGTCGACGAGCAGCCCCGGGCCGAGCCCTCTTCCCAGCCCATGCCGCGCGGCGCCTTCGCCCGCCTGAGTGCCGGCGAGAGCGCGCGGCTCGCGAGCACCATCGCCGGCTACTGGGCGGCCACGCCGGACAGTGACTGGATCCTGCAGCGCCAGAATGCCAACTGGACTGCCGACGGCACGGGCGCGCGCTGGCGCGATGCCTGGTCGGCGGCCTTCATTTCCTGGGTCATGTGCGAAAGCGGCATCGGCGAGACTGCCCAGTTCCGCCGCGCCATCGCCCATCACACCTACATCGACCAGGCCATCCGCGCCAGCGACGGCCGCGACACGCAAGCCGTGTTCACCGCCCACGACCCGGGCGAGGCCGAGATCGTGCCCGGCGACATGCTGTGCCGTGGCAGCCGCCCGGCTTACCGCAGCCTGGCCGAGCGCCGCGCCCAGCTGGGCGCCGGCGCACGCACGCATTGCGACATCGTGGTGAAGGTGGACCCGCAGGCCATGAAGATTCTGGTGATTGGCGGCAATGTGCGCAGCTCCGTGCGCATGAAGGTGATGCACGCGGTGAAGGACGAGGGCGCAAGCCTGCGGCCGCTGTCTGACAACGGCCGCGCCCTGTTCGCGCATCTCAAGCTGCAGGCGCCGGCCATCGCGCTGGACGCGCTCGACACCACGCCCACCATGCAGGCACGGCAATGTGAAGCGCCCCGAACGGCGCAGATCGCCGCGCTGACCACACCGGCAACCACCAGCGCCGGGCGCTGCTAGGCGTCAGTCCAGCGTGCCCGCCAGAGCCTCGCCCGTGACGATGGCCTCGGTCAGCTGCGGCGAGCACAGCTCGATGAAGTGATAGGCGAAGCGGCGCAGGAAGTGGCCGCGGCGCACGGCAATGCGCGACACGTTCTCCCCGAACAGATGCGAGCTGTCGATCAGCCGCAGCCCGCTGTCGCGAGCGGCATCGAAGGCCACCGAGGCCACGATGCCCACTCCCAGCCCCAGCTCCACATAGGACTTGATCACGTCCGCATCCAGGGCGCTCAGCACGATGTCCGGCACCAGCTGGGCATCGGCGAAGGCTTTCTCGACCATGGCCCGGCCGGTGAAGCCTTCGTGGTAGGTGACGATGGGGAATTCCGCCAGCTCGTCGAGCGTCAGCTCGCCAGGCCGATCCAGCGGGTGGCCGGCCGGCACGATCACGCCGTGATGCCAGGAATAGAAATGGAACGAGGCCAGCTCGGGGATCGCGCCCACCGTCTCGGTGGCCACGCCGATATCCGCCTCGCCTGCCACCAGCATCCGGGCGATCTCCAGCGGACTGCCCTGATGCAGCTTGAGATGCACGCGCGGGTACAGCTTCTTGAAGGCCATCACCACCTTGGGCAGCGCATAGCGGGCCTGAGTGTGGGTAGTGGCGATGGTCAGCTGACCACTGTCCTGCTGACTGAAGTGTTCCGCCACCGTCTTGATGTTCTTGGCGTCCAGCAGCATGCGCTCGACAATGCCGACCATCTCCTTGCCAGGCTCGGTCAGCCCGAGCAGGCGCTTGCCCTTGCGCACGAACAGCGCCACGCCGAGTTCATCCTCCAGGTCCTTGATGTGCTTGGACACCCCCGATTGCGAGGTGTAGAGCGCATTGGCGACTTCGGTCAGGTTGAATTGACGGCGCACGGTTTCCCGCACGATCCGCAGTTGCTGAAAATTCATGGAGAAACCCCGTTGCCATTTCCCGGCCGGTCAAAGAGCTGCAGCCGCGATGGTAACAGACGCACACGCTGGCCCGGCACCAGGGCGAGCCCCTCGGCAGCGGCCTGGGTGAGCTCGACCTCATAGTGCTGGGGCGCGAGCGCATCCACGCCCTCCAGTTCCACGCGGGCGCTGACGCCGAAGGACAACACCCGCGTTACCCGCGCCGCCACGCCCTGCGTCTGCGCCGGGTCGGTGACAATCTGCAGCTCATGGGGACGCACGAAGGCGACGACTTCCGAGCCTTCCGAGAACGTGGTGCTGCCATGGGGCAAGGCGTCCTGCCCCACGCGCAGCGCCTGTTCCTCGACGCGCCCGTGGAAGAGGTTGACCGAGCCCAGGAAACTGTAGACGAAGGGCGTTGCCGGGTGGCGGTAGACCTCCTCCGGCGTGCCGACCTGCTCCACCCGGCCGTGATTCATGAGCACCACCTTGTCGGCCACTTCCAGCGCCTCTTCCTGATCATGCGTCACGAAGATGGAGGTGATGTGCAGCTCGTCGTGCAACTTGCGCAGCCAGCGGCGCAGCTCCTTGCGCACCTTGGCGTCGAGCGCGCCGAAGGGTTCGTCCAGCAGCAGCACCCGCGGTTCCACGGCCAGCGCCCGCGCCAGGGCGATGCGCTGCCGCTGCCCGCCGGAGAGCTGCGAGGGGTAACGGTCGGCCAGCCAGTCCAGCTGCACCAGCTTCAGCAGTTCGTGCACCTTGTCCTTGATCTGCTGCGCTGAGGCGCGCTGACCCCGCGGCTTCATGCGCATGCCGAAGGCCACGTTGTCGAAAACCGTCATGTGCTTGAACAGGGCATAGTGCTGAAACACGAAGCCCACCTGGCGTTCGCGCACGCTGCTGTGCGAGGCATCCTCGCCTTCCAGCGTCACCACGCCGGCGTCGGCCAGTTCCAGCCCGGCGATGATGCGCAGCAGCGTGGTCTTGCCGCAACCGGACGGGCCGAGCAAGGCCACGAGCTGCCCCTCGCCGAAGTTCAGGGAGATGTCATCCAGCGCCACGAAATCGCCAAAGCGCTTGTGTATGTTGCGGACTTCGATACTCATTGGGGACGCGTCTCCTGTGCAGCGGCATGATGTGGCGGGATCGGCATGGCCAGGGGCTGCGTGGCACGGTGTTCCACCCAGGTCTTGATGGCCAGGGTCACCAGGGCCAGCAGCGCCAGCAGCGAGGCCACGGCGAACGCCGCCGCGAAGTTGTATTCGTTGTAGAGAATCTCGACATGCAGGGGCATGGTGTTGGTCTGTCCACGGATCTTGCCGGACACCACGGACACCGCCCCGAACTCGCCCATGGCGCGCGCATTGGACAGGATCACCCCGTAGAGCAGCCCCCACTTCACATTGGGCAGCGTGACATGCCAGAAGGCCTGCCAGCCGCTGGCGCCGAGCACCACGGCCGCTTCCTCCTCCTCCCGACCCTGGGCCTGCATCAGCGGAATCAGTTCCCGCGCGACGAAGGGGAAGGTCACGAAGATGGTCGCCAGCACGATGCCCGGCACGGCGAAGAGGATGCGGATGTCGTGCTCCACCAGCCAGCCGCCGAACCAGCCATTGGCCCCGAACACCAGCAGATACATCAGGCCCACGACCACTGGCGACACCGAGAATGGCAGGTCAATGAAGGTGATCAGCAGCTGCTTGCCGCGGAAATCGTGTTTCGCGATCAACCAGGCAGCTGCCACCCCGAAGACCAGATTCAAGGGCACCGAGATGAAGGCGATCAGCAGGGTCAGCTTGATGGCGGCCAGCGCCGTCGCCTCCGTGATCGACTCGAGATAGACCTCCCAGCCACGGCGCAGAGCTTCGACGAACACCGTGATGAGGGGCATGACGAGGAAGAGCGCGAAGTAGAGGACGGCCACGCTCACCAGGGTCCACTTGATCCAGTTGGCCTCGCGCGTGGCGCGGTTGCGCTCGAAACGTGTCTGTGTGCGTGCCATCAGCGGGACCCTCCAATGCTGCGCGAGCTCCAGGCCTGCAGGGCGTTCACCAGCAGCAGCAGGATGAACGAGAACACCAGCATCACCACTGCCACGGCGGTGGCGCCCACATAGTCGTATTGCTCCAGCTTGGTGATGATGATCAGCGGGGTGATCTCGGACACCAGCGGGATGTTGCCGGCAATGAAGATCACCGAGCCGTATTCCCCCACGGCGCGCGCAAAGGCGAGCGCGAAGCCCGTCAGCAGGGCCGGCAGCAAAATGGGCAGCAGCACGTAACGGAACGTCTGCCAGCGACGTGCGCCGAGGCTGGCGGCCGCCTCTTCCAGTTCCGTTTCCAGGTCCTCCAGGATCGGCTGCACGGTCCTGACCACGAAGGGCAGGCCGATGAAGACCAGCGACACCAGCACGCCTACAGGCGCGAAGGCGATCTTGACTCCCAGCTCGCCTTCCACGACCTGGCCGATCCAGCCGTTGCGGGCATAGAGCGCCGTCAGGGCGATGCCGGCCACCGCAGTGGGCAGCGCAAAGGGCAGGTCCACCAGGGCGTCGACGATCTTCTTGCCGGGGAAGGAGTAGCGCACCAGCACCCAGGCCAGCAGCAGGCCGAACACCGCGTTGATGGCTGCCGCCAACAGGGAAGCGCCGAAGGACAGCTTGTAGGAGGCGACCACGCGGGGGGCGGTCACCTCCTCCCAGAACTCGCTGAAACTCAACTCCGCTGTCCGGATGAACACCGCCGCGATGGGCAGCAGCACGATCAGGGACAGGTAGATCAAGGTGTAGCCCAGGGTCAGATTGAACCCGGGAAGCACGTTGTGGTGGCGGCCTGCGCCGCGTTTTCTGCTGAGGCCGATGGCCATGTCATGTTCTCCACGCCCCGCCGCAAGAGCACTGTCTGCAAGGCGGAGCGAGTCTACGAATCGCCCCTGGCGAAACCAACGATTGAATTCGGCAATGCTTATGCACTTTTATGCAAAGGCGCCGCTCAGACAGACAGACTCAGGATGTCCAGCTGCCGTCGCGTGTGCCGACGCACCTGCGACAGCAGACTGCCTCGCCCGCGTGGCATGCGGTGCGCAATGCCAGGAATGACGCCGGTGGCAGCGCCCTGGCGCGCCTGCCAGTCAGCGAGCCTGTGAAGCAGATCGGGCCAGGGCCCGTGGCCGGAATCGACGTTGATGTGCCCGAGCGCGCCGACGTACTGCAACTCCAGCTGCCAGCGCTGCGCCCAGGCCCGGGCGGCCGCGGGGCTCATCCAAGGGTCATTGCTGCTCGCCAGCACCAGCCCGGGCACATTCAGGGCGGTGTCGGGCAGCACATCCGCCAGCGTGTGCACCTCCAGGCGTCGGTCATCGGCACTGCCCAACCCCAGGAGGTTGAAGCGCGCAGGCTCCGCGGGCGCCACCAGTACCAGCGCCGCGACACTCTGCGGGCGGTCCGCGGCCGCCACCACACTGGCCAGGCAGCCGAAGCTGTGGGCCACGACCCACAGGGGCTCGCGGGCACGGGCAATCTCGTCACGGATCTGTTCAGCCCACGTCGCCAGCACGGGTTTCTCCCAGTCGACCCCCGTCAGGAGCCGGCTGTGCGGCCACTGCTGCTGCAGCCAGACCTGCCAGTGCGCCTCGGCGCTGCCGTGATAACCCGGCACGATCAGGACAGGCGCTGGCGTGAATGTCGTCATGTCCCGGCGTCCTGGGCTCAGAGTCCGTAGATGCGGTCGAAGATGCCGCCATCGCT
>JACCDX010923913.1_pt1 | contig 13651 bp, 11 predicted proteins | sample 7449681 | NCBI WGS metagenome assembly JACCDX01 (sample SAMN15323450, study PRJNA562643) | freshwater metagenome | isolation source: river surface water | place: USA:Blue River Watershed | collected 2017-08-18
TCGGCCTGGTCGTGGTGCACCGCCCAATGCAGCGCGGTCATGCCGTCCACCTGCGCGGCATTGATCGCGGAATCGCCGAGGAGCGCGCGGGCGGCGGGGAAATCGCGCCGCTCGACCGCATCGGCGACGCGAGCGGGTCCGGCAGCCGCCGCAGCGACGCCGGGGAAAAGCGCCGCGGCGAGGGTCAGGCAAAGGGCGGAGGCCTGCGACCGGAGCGGGCGAGAATCCAACGTCCGTTCGGCCGGCCCGCCGGGCGGCGTGGACCCGGACAGGGGAACCGCCACCACGGCGGGCATGCGGCCGCCGCAGGAGGGCGCCGAACCGGGGAGACGCACGGTGCTCACGATGAAATCGGGCGCGTCCTCAGACGGTGAGCGGCGTGAAGAGTTCGTTGATCCTGCCGTTGCTGTCGGCGAACGAATCGATCTTCACGCCGACCTTGTCGAGCAGGCTGAGATGGAGGTTGGCGAGCGGCACGGGCTCGCGGTAACGCAGGTGACGCCCGCCGCGGAAACCGCCGCCGGCCCCGCCGGCCACGAGGATCGGGAGGTTGGTGTGGTCGTGGATATTCGGATTTCCGATCCCGCTGCCGTAGAGCAGGAGCGAATGATCGAGCAGGGTGCCGTCGGCCTCGGGCGTCGCGCGCAGGCGTTCCAGAAAATAGGCGAACAGCGAGACGTGGAAGGCGTTGATCTTGGCCATGCGGGCGATCTTGTCCGGGTCGTTGCCATGGTGGGACAACGGGTGGTGCGGGTCCGGCACGCCGATCTCGGGGTAGGTGCGGTTGCTGGTTTCGCGCGCGAGTTGGAAAGTCGTCACGCGGGTGATGTCGCCCTGCATCGCGAGCACCTGGAGGTCGAACATCAGGCGCGCATGGTCGGCGTAAGCGGCGGGCACGCCGAGGGGGCGGTCGAGGTCGGCGGGCAGGTTGTTTTTGTCGACGTCGGCCTCGGCTTTCTGGATGCGGCGCTCCACCTCGCGCACCGTGTCGAGGTAGTCGGCGACCTTGGCCTGGTCGGCGGGCCCGAGTTGGCGCTTCAGGCGGGCGATGTCTTCGCCGACCCAATCGAGGAGACTGGCGCGTTTGCGCAGCGCGGCGCGGCGCTCGGCGACGGTGCCGCCGTCGCCGAAGAGCCGCTCGAACACGAGGCGCGGATGGGCCTCCGAGGGCAACGGCGTGGTCGGCGACGACCAGCTGAGGTTGTTCTGGTAAACGCAGGCGTAGCCGTTGTCGCACTGGCCGGTCGTCTGCAGCATGTCCATCGACAGCTCGAGCGAGGCGAGCTGGGTGTCGCGGCCGATCTGCTGCGCGGCGAGCTGGTCGGCGGTGGTGCCGAGGTAGTAATCGGAGCTTTCGGTGTGCTTCGCCTTGGCGGCACTGAGGAACGAGGAGTTGGACGTGGCGTGGGAGCCCGGATAGGCGTTGCGTAGCTCCATGTTGGTCAGCACGGAGACGTGGGACTTCACGCTTTCGAGCGACGCGAGGATCGGGGAAAGCTCGCCGAGCTTGCCGTCGGTGCCGGTGGGCGTCCACCGCGAGATGTCGCAGCCCATCGGCATGAAGACGTAGCCGAGGCGGCGCACGGGTTTCGCCGGCGTGCGGGTGGCGGCGGTGACGGCAGGGATCATCGCGTCGAGCAGAGGCAACGCGAGCGAGGCGCCGACGCCACGGAGGAAGGTGCGGCGCGGAAGGGCTTTTTTCGTGATGATCATGGGGCTTTCCTCATTTGGAAGGGGGTGCTTTGCACGAGGCCGACGACGAGCGCGGAGAAACGATAGTCCTCGGACCGGGCATGGCGGACGATCTGGCGGATGGCCGGAGCATCGTAGGGGGCGACGCCGCGGCCGAGAGCGAAGGTAAGGAGTTTTTCGGCGAGCGTGCCAGCGAAGAGTTCGGGCCGTTGGAGCAACGCCTGCTCGAGCGCGGCGACGCCGACGAACTCGCTGCCGTCGGGCAAGCCGCCCGTGGCGTCGACGGGTTTCTTGTCCTCGGCGATCCGCCAGCGGCCCACGGCGTCGAAATTCTCCAGCGCAAAACCGATCGGATCCATCAGATTGTGGCAGCCGGCGCAGGCCGGCTTGGCGCGGTGGGCCGCGAGACGCTCGCGGATCGGAAGGCTGGCGGAGACGATGCCGTCGTCGAGAGACGGAACATCGGGCGGGGGCGGCGGCGGCGGCGTGCCGACGAAGTTCTGCAAGATCCAGTTGCCGCGGATAACCGGCGAGGTGCGCGTCGCGTAGGACGTGAGGGTGAGGATCGAGCCGTGCCGCAGGAGACCGCCGCGTTGGCGTTCGGCATCGGCGGGAAACGTGACGCGGCGGAAGTGGCTGCCGGAGATGTGCGGAACGCCGTAGTGCTGGGCGAGGCGTGCGTTGAGGTAGGTGAAGTCGGCGTCGAGCAACGCGGTCACCGGACGGTCCTCGCGGAAAACCTCGGCCACGAACAGCTCCGTTTCCTGCCGGAGGGCCTGGCGCAGGTTGTCATCGAAGTCGGGAAAGAGCCGGGCGTCGGGCGTGATGCCCTCGAGGCTGCGCAGGTGCAGCCACTGCGCGGCGAAATTGTTGACCAGATTGAGCGCGCGCGGGTCGGCCAACAGGCGGCGGGTTTGGGCGGCCAGGACGCCCGGTTCGGGCAAGCGGCCGGACGCGGCCAGATCCAGCAATTCGTCGTCGGGCAGGCTGCTCCAGATGAAATAGGAGAGCCGCGAGGCCAGCGCGAAGGCGTCGATCCGATACACGCTGCCCGGAGCGGCCCCGGGCGGGTCGCGCTCGAGCCGGAAAAGAAACTGCGGACTGACGAGCACAGCCGTGAGCGCACTTTCGATTCCTGCTTCGAAATCGCCGCCGGCGGCCCGGGCCTCGGCGAAAAACTCCAGCGGCCGGCGCAGATCCTCGTCGCCGATCGTGCGCCGGTAGGCGCGGCGCACCACGGGCGCGAGAATCCGCTGCGCGACGACACGCTCGTCCGCCGCCGATGCGCCGGCGGAGACCTCCGGACGCGCCGTCGGCCCGAACAGCAACCGGCGGCTCGCCGTGTCGCCGGCGCCGTCGCTCGCGTCCAACGGACCGGTCACCGTCACCTGATAAATCGCCGGCACCGTGCGCGGGTGCCGGTGCATGTTGAAGCGCGCGACGAACGGCTGCCGTTCGGTCTCGATCAGCGGATTTGCTCCGCGCGGAAACGTCACGCCGATATCCCGGGCCCCCGCGCGCACCGGCACGCGAAACCTGAGGTGCGCGTCGACCGCCTCGGCGTTCTTGTCGGCGCCCGGCGGCTTCACGGTCGCAAGCGCGACGCGCTCGCGGTCCAGCAGAACCTCGACCTCGTGGGCGCGGCGCAAACCCTCGACCTGCTCGTTGCGATCCCGGGCCAGCCGGACTTGCACTTCGTAGGTGCCGTCCCGCGGAAAGGTGTAGCGGAAGATCCCGCCGCCCCGGGTCCCGAGCGGCAGACCGTCGACCGGATCCTCCTGCGAGACGTCGGGCTTGATGCGGAACGTTTCCGCCGCCGGGGCCTTCCGCGGTGTCCCCACGGCCAGTCGGGCGATTTTCTGGGCGGCGCCCAGGTAGCGGTCGAGGAGCGCGGGCGAGAGATTGGCGACCGTGACGTTGTCGAACCCATGGCTGGGCTCGTCGTTGGGCAGCAGCGCGGTGGCGTCGATCTCCACGCCAAGAAGATCGCGCACGGAGTTTCGATACTCGGTGCGATTGAGCCGACGCAGGGAGTCGGTGCGCCCGGGATTGGGTTGGGCAGTGGCGGCGCGATCGAGAGTGTCGATCGCCGCGTCCAGGGCCCGGCGCACCTCCGCCGGCGGCGGGGGACGCTTTTCCGGCGGCGGCATCTGTCCGGCCGCGACGCGACGGATGATCTTCTCCCACGTATCCGCGTGGGTGCGGACGCCGGCGGAGGCGAGCGATTCGAGCGTCAGGCCGCCCTTCTTTTCGACGTCGTCGTGGCACCCGAGGCAATGGCGCTCAAGGAAAGCCGTCTCCGGGCGGGGCTCGGCCGCCGTCGCGTGCCCAGCGAGGCCGAGCAGCGCGAGCGCGGAGATTCGGAAGGAGGGAGTCGCGACAAATCGCGGTAGGGGGAACCGGACGGGGTGGTCCATGCGAGGGAGCCGGAAAGCGATGCGACGCTGCGGAAGCAACGGCGAGGTTTCAACCGCCATCTCGATCAAGGGACGCAATCACCTCGCCCGCAATGCATCGCGCCGCGGCTCGCGGCATGAAAAGCACGGCTCACGGTTACGATTGCGCGTCGGGAAAAACGAGTGCTCGCGGCGCGCGGAAATTTTGAACGAATCGTCGCGTTCGCGCGTCGGTTTGGATGCCGCACCGCATGAAAATGATTTTCCCTCCGCGTTAAGACAAAGTGGGTTGACACCCAAGTTTTGATGACCCCTATTTCGATTTCCTTCGCTCCCCTCCCCTGAATTTACCTCGGCGCAGATGTTGAATCTTTTCGCTTCCCTTTTCTCCGTCCCGAAACAAGCAGGCACATTTCCTGCGATAATTCGCGACCGGTGATGGGACGAAAGAACGGAGGCCACAACGCCTCGACGCCTGATTGACGGCGCTAAGAGTTCGCCCGTTTCAACGTATATTTTGCTGCAACCCAAAAAGCTAAATCCAACCAACCTTCCTCACTAATATGATTACCGAAAGCCTCCCGTTCGCATTCCTCCTTGGTGATGCCACGCCCATGGATCTGTTCATCATGGGTAAAGAAATCATGTGGCCCCTGATCCTGGTGTCCTTCGTGATGATCACCGTCGTCATCGAGCGCCTGATTTTCATCTTCCGCGAAAACGCCAACCGCGAGCCGGAGGTGGTCGAGAAGATGCTCGAGGCGGTGGAGCGGGCCGACATCGACGGTGCGCTGGCCATCGGCAAGAAGAGCAAGGACTCGATCGCCAAGATTCTGGTCTACAGTCTCACGAACCGCCAATACTCCCTCTCGAACGCCTTCGTGCGCGCGTCCGCGCAGGAACTCGGCCGTTTCCAGCAGGGTATGGCCACGCTTGATACCTGCATCACCGCGGCGCCTCTGCTCGGTCTGCTCGGCACCGTCACCGGCATGATGCGCACGTTCGGCGCTCTCGGCGGCGGCGACATCGGTGCGGCCGCCGGCCAGATCACGGGCGGCGTCGCCGAAGCGCTCATCGCTACGGCGCTGGGTCTCGCCATCGCGGTGACCGGCCTCCTGCCCTTCAATTACCTCACCGCCCGCTCCGAGCAGGCGAAGCAGGATGTTTCCGACGCCTCGCACGCGCTCGAAATCCTCCTCAAGAAATCCGAAACCAGCGCGCCGTTCGGCCGCTGAGCGGAATCTTCTAAGAAGTCTGAGTTCTGAGCGTCCTTAAACGGTAGTCCTTTCTCACTATGGCCGGTTCATCTGGAGGTAATAGCGGTGGCAAAAAGAAGGCCCGCATCGAGATCATTCCCCTGATCGATGTCATCTTCTTCCTGCTCGCCACGTTCGTGCTCTTCACCCTCTCGTTGAACCGGTCCGATGGTGTGAGCGGAATCATGCTGCCGGCGTCCGAGACCGGCGAACCCAAGGCCGTGCGCGAAGGCACCGTGACGATCTCCGTCACCGAGGCCGGCACCATCGCTTGGAACAAGGACTACATCAGCTTGGCCGAATTCATCGACCGCCTGAAGACGTTCAAGGTCGCCGAACCGGACGGCAAGATCCTCATCAACGGCGACGAGGGCGCGATGTTCAACGCCGCCCTCTACGTCTTCGACGAGGCCCGCAAGGCCGGTTTCCAGAAGATTTTCATCGAAACGAAGGTGCGCGCCGCCGGCAAGTAAACCGCCGCCAAGCCTCCAACCCAACTCACCATGGCCGGATCCAGTCCCAAAGCCGAAGAAGGCAAGAAGAAGGCACGCATCGAGATCATCCCTCTCATCGACGTCATTTTCTTCCTCCTCGCGACCTTCGTGCTCTTCACCCTATCGCTGCAGCGCATCACGCAGGTGCCCGTGACCTTGCCTGTCGCGCAGCCTCCGCAGCCGCAGACCAATCGCGAAGACAACACGGTGTATCTGCAGGTCTCCGAAGACGGCACATACTATTGGAAGCAGGGCCAGAACCAAGCCGAGCTGATTTCGGCCAGTGAAATCGCCCCGCGCCTCTCCGACTACCGCCGCAGCGAAAACAATCCCCGTGTGCTCGTCCGCGGCGACAACCGCGCCCGCTTCGGCGCCGCGGTCTTCGCCCTCGACGAAATCCGCAAGGTCGGAATCGAGCAGGTCTCCGTCGAGACCGTTTCGAGCGCCACCGGCCGCTAACCCTCCGCCACTACCATGACGCGCGATCTGATCATCGGCATTTTGCTCTCCGCCGCCCTGCACTTGGGCGTGCTTTTCGGTGACAAACTTATCCCCGAAAAGAAGGTGGAAAAGAAAATCATCGCAGAGACTCCCAAGGTGCAGCTCATCGAGATGCCCAAGATCGAGGAGGAGCCCGAGATTATCGAAACGACCGAGGAGGTGAAGCCCCTCGACCTCGCTCCCCCGATGCAGCAGGACGTGCCGCAACTCGTGCAGCCCGATTCGTTCGTGCAGAAGATCCAGCCGCCGCCGCCTGAGGGCGTTACGATCAGCGCGTCCATGAGCATCGTCCCCGAGGTGCGCGATCCGAACATGTTCCGCGGCATGAAGGTCTTCGACATCTCGATGCTCGATCAAACGCCCGTTCCGAAGTTCCAGGCCCGGCCGCAGTATCCGTTTGAAATGCGTCGCGCCGGTATCGCCGGCGAAGTCGTGGTCGACTTCATCGTCGACACCAACGGCGACGTCCAGAACGCCTACGCGCTGCGCTCCACGCAGCGTGAATTTGAAGCCGCCGCCGTCCAGGCGGTCAGCAAATGGAAATTCAAACCCGGTCGTAAGGGCGGTCGCGATGTGCCCACGCACATGCAGGTCCCGATCGTCTTCACCCTCAACGAGGAATAATCCGCCGTGCCCTCCCCCCACCTCTCCCTCTACACCCGCCGCGTCGGCACGTGCCTCCGGCTGGCCGGTTTTGCGTCGGCCCTCATCTTTGTCGGTCAAGCTGGGGCTCAGGCGCCCAAGGGGCCTCCCGGCAAGGCTCCTCACAGTGTCGGCGAAAAGACCAGCGAGGCGTTTCAGAAACTGAAACCGCTGCAGGAAGCTCAGAACTTCAACGGCATGCTCGCGCTGCTTGAGGGCATTCCGGTCACGCCCAACAGCTACGATCAGGCGCTGATCTTGGACATGAAGGCCAAGATCTTCGCGATGACCAACCAGCTTTCCAAGGCGATCGAACCCTGGGAAAAAGCGATCCAGCTATCCGACCAGTTCGGCTATTTCCCCGAAAAGCAGACCTTGGAGACCGTTTCGCTCCTCGCGCAGCTTTACGGCCAGGAAGGCTCCACCAGCAAGGACCCCAAGGTGCAGCAAGCTGCGTTCAGCAAGGCCATCACCTACTTCAAGCGCTTCCTCGACAAGACGCCGAAGCCCACGCCCGAAACGATGATGGCGTATGCGTCCATCCTCTACTACAAGGGCATCGCCGATCCCACCAAGCCCGACGTCGCCGTGCTCAACGAGGCCCGCGCGATTGTCGAAAAGGGCCTCAGCAGCGCCATCAAGCCGAAGGAAGGTTTCTACCAACTGCTCCTCACCCTCCAGCAGCAGCAGAACGACCTCGCCGGCTCCGCCGAGATTCTCGAGCTGCTGCTGAAGCAGTCGCCGGCCAAGAAAGATTTCTGGCAGCTCCTCATGGCGACCTACCTGCAGTTGTCCGACAAGGCCTCCCAGCAGAAGAACCCGACCGCCGCCCGGGAGTATTTGGTCCGTGCCATCGTAAGCTGCGAACGCGCGCAGGCCCTCGGCCACATGAAGACGCCGAAGGACAACATGAACCTCGTCTCGCTCTATCTGATGGCGAACCAGTTCTCGAAGGGCACCGAGCTGCTTTACAACGGCATGAAGTCCGGCGCCATCGAGTCGGAACCCAACAACTGGCGCGTCCTTGGTCGCTACTACATGGAGGCCAACATGACGCCCAAGGCCATCGAAGTGCTGAAGGAAGCTTCCGGGCTTTTCCCCAAGAGCGGCGAAATCGAAGTGCAGATCACCCAGCTGCATATCCAGCTGGAAAACAATCGCGAAGCGCTGAAGCACGCCAAACTCGCCATCGCGAAGGGCAATTTCGAGACCACCAAGCCCTACACGGTCCATTACCTCATCGCCTACACGGCCTATGACCTCGGCGAGATCGACGAAGCCAACGCCGCGATCGCCGCCGCCGAGAAATTCGAGGAAGCCAAGAAGGACCCGCAATTCCCGAAACTGAAAGGCGTGATTGCCGATGCTCTCAGTGAGCGCGAGGCCCGCACGCAGAAGAAGCCCGAAAAATCCGAACCCGCCAAAACACCGGCGACCCCCAAGAAGAAGAGCTGAAGAATTCCAGCACCTTTCCCATGAAGAAAAGTTACGTTTACTTCGTTATCCCTCTCGCCCTCCTCGCCGTCTTCTTTTTCGGCTTTTATTGGAGTGCCCACAAAGACTTCGAAGCGCGCGAGCAGAAGAAAGTGCAGGACGTGCGCGACGCCAAGCAGGCCAAACTCGAAAAAGAGGCCAAGGACCGCGAAAAGGCCGTCCAAGCCGCGTTGGAGCTCCAGGAGAAGCGCAAGATCGAGAAGAAGGCTCGCGATGCCAAGGACGCCAAGGACAAGGAGGAGCGTGAAAACGCCCGCCAAGCCCGCGACAAGGCCGGCCGTGACGCCGAGAAGCTCGAAGCCCAAGTCAAACGCCTGCAGAAGGAAATTGATGCCGAGAAGCGCGACCTCACGGAAGCTCAGGCCGAACGCAAACGTCAGTCCGACGAGCAGACCTTCCTGCGTGAATACGTGAAGAAGGCGGAGGCAAACGCCAAGAGCCTCAACGCCGTGCTTGAGCGGATCCAAGCTGCCGACAAGGCCGCCGAAGACGCCGCTCGTGCCGCTGCCGCCGCCGCTGCCGCCGCTGCCGCCAAGAAGTAACCCGCAACTCTCTCCAAACACCCTACGATGAAAAAGTGGATGTATCTTATCTTTCCCGGCGTCATGATGGCGGGCTTCCTCGTGATCTATTTCTCGCACGTCGAGAAGACTCACGAGAAGGAACGTGTGGCCGCGGCCAAGATTGCTCAGGAGAAAGCTGATCTCGAAGCGAAAAAGAAGGCCGCCGAAACCAAGGCCCGCGAAGACGCCAAAAAGCGCCAAGAGGAGCGCGACGCCGAGGAGAAGAAGAAGGCCGACGAGAAAGAGGCCAAGCAAGCTGCCGACGACAAGAAGGTCCGTGATGCCACGGCCGAATACGTCGCCAAGGGCGCTGCGGCCGCGAAGCAAGTTGCCAGCCTCGAGCAGGACCTCGACAAGCTCCGCAAGGAGAAGGACAAGACCCAGCGCGAGGCTTTCGATCTCGCGAAGCAGGTCGAGCTGTCCCGTATCGCCCGCCGCAACGCCGAGCTCGAGATCCAGCGCATGACCGAAATGGTCTCCAAGCGCGCCCACGAGAGTTCGATGGTCAAGCCGCCGGTCATCCCGCCGCCGCCGCCTCCGGCGAAGTGACGGGCTGTCCGATCGCCCGATCCCCCACCTTCAAAACCCCGGCTGCCCGCCGGGGTTTTTTCTTTTTGCCCGGCCCGCTCCGCTTGATCCGATCCGGCATGCCCGTGGTCGGAGAAAAATCTTTTTTCTGCTTGCACCACCTATCGCTGTGCGACTCCTTCGCCACCTCGCGCGACTTGCATGTCGCGAAAAGAATCAGTCGGGGCGTAGCTTAGCCTGGTAGAGCGCTACGTTCGGGACGTAGAGGTCGTGAGTTCGAATCTCACCGCCCCGACCATTCTTCAGCCGGAAATCCGCCGGCCACTCGCGGACGCTAGGTCCCGCTTACGTAGGGATTTCCGGTCGCCTCTCGCTCCACTGTCGTGGTCTCGCCGTGTCCGGGAAACACCGTTGTCGCGGGCGGCAGCGTGTAGATCTGGGTGCGGATGGAGGCCGCGAGTTCATCGAAGTTTCCGCCCGGCAGATCCCAACGGCCAACCCCGTCGCGGAACAGCGCGTCGCCGACAAATGCCGCCCGGAGCGCCGCACTGTAGAACATCACGTTGCCCGGACAATGGCCGGGAACGTGACGCACCGCGAACGTTTCGCCGAGCGCGGCGAGCGCTTGGCCCGGCGCGAGCCAACTGTCGACCGAGACCGGCTCCAGCTCGAGTTGCAGGCGCATGAACCGGCTCATTTGCGCCGGGTGGGTGATCAGTTCGCGATCCGCGGGATGGGCGCGCACCGTCGCGCCGCTGTGCCGCACCACCTCCGCCGCACCCTGCATATGGTCCCAGTGCCCGTGCGTCAGCCACAGCTCCCGTAGACGGCAACCCGACGCTTCCAGCAACGGCACAACCTGATCCCAAATCCCTCCCGGCGCGTCGATGAGCACGGCTTCGCCCCGCTCGGGCGCGCACAGCAGGTAGGCGTTGGTTTCGATCGGACCGGACGGGATGATATGCAGCTTCACGCGGTTCACTGCACGGGCGGCGGCCCTCGGTGCAACGGATAAATCCTCCCTTGCCAGCGACACGACGCCCTCGCCACTCTCCGCGATTTACCATGCCGACCCTCAAGTTTGCTGTCCTCGCGGGTGACTACATCGGGCCCGAAGTCATGACCGAAGCGCTGCGCGTGCTGGAACACGTCGCCCGAACCGACGGTTTGACGCTGTCCTATCGCCACGCCGATGTCGGCGGCGCCGGGATCGACAATCACGGCAAAGCGCTCCCCGACTCGACGCTGCGCCTGTGCGAAGAAAGTGACGCGATTCTGTTTGGTTCGGTCGGCGGCCCCAAGTGGGAGAAACTGCCGCCCAAAGAGCAGCCCGAGCGCGCGGCGCTCCTCCCCCTCCGCAAACACTTCACCCTGTTCGCCAACATCCGCCCCGGCCTGCTTTACCGCGAACTCACCGACGCCTCTCCGCTCAAGACGGACCGCATCCCCGACGGCATCGACATCGTCTGCATCCGCGAGCTCACGGGCGGGGTTTACTTCGGCTTGCCCAAGGCCACGACCACGCTGCCCGACGGCGACGTCCAGGCGATCGACACGATGGTGTATCGCCGCAGCGAAATCGAACGCATCACGGAAACCGCGATCGCCGCCGCGCGTTCCCGCAAAAAGAAGCTCTGCTCGATCGACAAGGCCAACGTCCTCGAGACCTCCGTCCTTTGGCGCCGCACGGTCACCGACTACGTGGCGAAGCACGCCCCCGACATCGAGCTCAGCCACATGTATGTCGACAACGCCGCGATGCAGCTCGCGCGCAATCCCAACCAGTTCGACGTCTTCGTGACGGAAAACATGTTCGGCGACATCCTCTCCGACGAGATGGCGGTGATCTGCGGTTCCCTCGGCATGCTTTCCTCGGCATCGCTCGGTGCCGGCAAGAACTCCCTCGGCCTCCCCTTCGGTCTCTACGAGCCCGCGGGCGGCACCGCTCCGGACATCGCGGGCCGGGGCATCGCCAATCCGTGCGCCCAGATTCTGTCGGTGGCGCTGATGCTGCGCTTCAGCTTCGGCCTGGAAGGCCCGGCCGCCCGGATCGAGCGCGCGGTCAAGGCTGCGGTCACCGGCGGCACGCGCACCGGCGACATCGCGTTCGGCGGAGCCGCCGTCGGCACCCGCGCGATGGCCGATGCCGTCATCGCCCGTTTGTGAGTCCGCGCGGCGTCCGCGGGCGCGGCCCGCTCACGGGTTGATCATCGCCGCGACGGCCCGCAGGAGGTCGTCGCTGGTGTAGGGTTTGACCAGGACCGTCTCGACGCCGAGGTTGCGCAACTCGGCCCGGCGGGCATCCACGCGGCTCGCGGCGGTCGCCACGCCGGACGAGACCATGACCCGGACCGCGGGATTCATGCGCTTCAACACGCGGATCATCGCCAGGCCGTCCATGATCGGCATGTCGAGATCGGTGATGACGACCCGGATCTGTCGTCCCGACTGCGCGTAGCGGGCGGTGGCATCGGCGCCGTCGTTCGCCAACAGCACCTGGTAACCATGCCGGGTGAGCGTTTCACGCAGCACCTCGCGGATGTTCTCCTCGTCCTCGACGACGAGCAGCAATTCGCCGTTGCCGCGCACCGCCGGCCGGGGCGACTCGGCGGCGACGACCGCGGCGGTCGCATCGCGCTCCGCCGGCAGGTAAATGCAGAACGTCGTGCCCCGGTTCGGTTCGCTGCGCACCGTCACGAAGCCGGCATGCCCTTTCACGATGCCGGCGACCGTCGCGAGGCCGAGGCCGGTGCCCTTGCCGGCCTCTTTGGTGGTGAAGAACGGATCGAAGATCTTGTCGATCACGTCGGGCGCGATGCCCGTGCCGGTGTCGGTCACGCGCAGCAGGACGTAGTCGCCCGTTCGCGCTCCCGGCATCATGGCCACCTGGTTTTCGTCGAGCGTCGCGTTCTCCACTTCCACCGTCAGCACGCCGCCCTCCGGCATCGCGTCGCGTGAATTGACGCAGAGATTGAGCAGCACCTGGTTGAGCTGGGTGGGATCGCCGCGGACGCTCCAGACCGGGCTCTTGGCCTGGGTCACCACGCGGATGTTCTTCGCGAACGTCTGTTGGGCGACCTTCACGATCTCGAGCACCAGCTGATCCGCCTGGACCAGCGCGCGCTGCCCTTCCGCGCCTTTGCCGAAGGTGAGCAACTGCCGAACCAAGTCCGACCCGCGCCGCGCGCTGGTCTCGATCGTCCCGAGCAATTTTTCGACTTCGGCGGGCGGCAGGTTCCACCGCAGCAGCGGCGCTGACATCATGATCGGCGCCAGGATGTTGTTCAGATCGTGCGCGATGCCGCTCGCGAGCGTCCCGATCGATTCGAGCCGTTGGACCCGGAGGATCTGCTGTTCCAGGCTCCTGCGCTCGGTGATGTCCTCCGCGATGCCCACGATGCGCACGGGTGCGCCCGCCGCGTTACGCACGGGGAACGCTTTGTCGTGGATCCAGCGGATCGTCCCGTCCGGCCGCGTGATGCGATACTGCTCGTCATATCGCCCCGACGCCTGCTTTTCGCGGGCCGCGGCCACGACGCGCGTGCGGTCGTCCGGGTGGATCGAATCCGCCCACGCGGACCGATCTTCTATCACCGAGGCGCAGCTTCGGGCCCAGATCTTCTCGTAGCCGGGACTGACGTAGATCACCTGGTCGGTCGCGACATCGACCATCCAGAACACCTCATGGATTGATTCCACGACCTGGCGGAAGCGCTCCTCGCTCTCGCGCAGGGTGGAAACGGCCTGCTTGGCCGCGCTGTTGTCGATCAGCATCCCGAGCACGTAGCGCTCGCTCCCTACCTCGATCAACGCCAGCGAGGTCAACAGGTCGATCACCCGGCCGTCTTTGCGCCGGTGCCGGATCTCCACGTTGCGCACCACCTGGTGCTCGATCAGATCCGCCATGATCGCGTCGCGCTGCTGCCGGTCGACCCAAGTCCCCAGCTGCTCGGAGGTGCGCCCGATGATCTCTTCGCGCGTGAAGCCGAACATGTCGACGAACGCCTCGTTGGCATCGACGAATACGCCGTCCCGCAGGCGGGAAAGCGCCGTGCCCACCGGGTTCTCGTGAAACACCGTCGAGA
>JACCDX011731103.1_pt1 | contig 13650 bp, 11 predicted proteins | sample 7449681 | NCBI WGS metagenome assembly JACCDX01 (sample SAMN15323450, study PRJNA562643) | freshwater metagenome | isolation source: river surface water | place: USA:Blue River Watershed | collected 2017-08-18
CCTGAAGGGCGCGAGGGCCGTATCGACTGGATTCTGGTCGACGGGCCCGTCACCGTGGAACGAGCCGTCACGGTGCTGCACAGCGTGGACGGGCGCTGGCCGTCGGACCATTATCCGGTGGCGGCGGAGTTGGTGGTGGGGGCGAGGTAGGCTGACGGCAGATTCAGAACAAGGAGCCAATGAACATGCGCTACATTTACCCCGTCGAATTGGTTCAGGACCCACAAGGGCGTTATGTCGCCACGTCAAGGGCCTGAAAATGCTCCTGCATTTCAGGCACTTCCGCCATCCATGGCGGTCGGATGTCCCCGAGGCCGTCACGGACGGTGAAACTGCTCAGATCGCGTTGCAGGAAATGGCGGATGCATTGGGTGCCGCACTGGCAGGGTACTCGTTGGATTGTCGTGAATTGCCAGCCCCCTCCAAACCCCATGCCGGGGACTATCTGGTTCCGGTGAATGCCCTGGTGGCCGCAAAGCTGGCACTGCGTTCGGCCATGCAGGAGCAAGGCGTATCGAATGTGCGGCTGGCAGAACAACTGGGGCTTTCTGAAAGCGCCGTGCGGCGTCTGGTCAACCCCGATCATCTTTCGCGGCTGGATCGCGTTGTGGCGGCCTTGTCAGTACTGGGGCGTCGGCTGGTCATTGAGGATCAGGTGGCGGCCTAGGCGTACAGTCAGGGACAGTTTGAGCGGCCTGCCTGGATTCAGCACTGTCCAGTGGAAAGTGCCTTGTTTCGTAAGCTTCAACCAGAGTTGTTACTAAATCCAGTTGTTTACCAGGTGGTGAGCCGGGCTTCGCCGCCATGAGCCTTTCAATCTCCAGAAGTGCCGCACGATATTCGGGCTCGGTTTCAATGGGTTTGATCTTCATGGCATTTTCCTCGCAGTGGAAATTAAAGGCGCTTCTGCCTGCAGATTCACCTTCTGCTACAAGCAGCTTAGGCCACCCGACTTGATAGTGCTAAACACGGTTGTTGAGTGGGTGATGCCACGAACGGCAACCTGGGGCGTTCATGGGTGGTGCTCCTGAACGGGATCAAGGGGGTACTTGAGGTAAACCCCTGAACCGGCTATGGTCCGGGCTGAAGAGTGCGGGATGCCTGTTCATGCAAGCAGGTGAACTGGCCGCCAAAGGACACAGGAAAAGGCAGACAAGGAGCAGAACAACAGCCATGCCGATACCCGATTTTCAGACCGTGATGCGCCCACTGCTGGAGTCTGTGCGCGATGGTCAATCCAAGAGTCTCAGTGATGTGCACGAAGCCGTCTGCCAGAAGTTCGGGCTGACGGAACAAGAGCGCCGCGAGATGATCCCCTCCGGTCGCCAGACCATCATTCGCAATCGTGTCGGCTGGGCGCGCACTTACCTCAACAAGGCCGGCCTGCTGGAAATTCCCGAGCGCAGCAAGGTGAAGATCACCGCCCGAGGTCTGGATGCCCTCGCGAATGCGCCCGAGCGAATCAGCGTGAGCTGGCTCAAGCGCTTTCCCGAGTTCAAGGAATTTCACACGCATGCGCCCGATGACAACGCGCCTTCCGTGAAGCAGGGCGCAGCGCCGACTCCTCCCGACACCTCGACTCCCGACGAGCAACTGGAAGCCGCGCACAGAGACCTGCAGGAGCGGCTCATCGATGAATTGCTGCTGGCCATCCGCCAGGCCTCACCGAGTTTCTTCGAGCAACTGGTGGTGGACCTGATGATTGCCATGGGCTACGGCGGATCACGCAAGGAAGCCGGGCAGGCCACGCGCGCCACGAATGACGATGGCATCGACGGCATCATCAAGGAAGACCGACTCGGCCTGGACGTTATCTACCTGCAAGCCAAGCGCTGGACCAACACCGTGCATCGGCCCGAGATCGACAAGTTCATCGGGGCACTCACACGGCAGCGAGCGCGCAAGGGTGTGTTCATCACGACGTCGGAATTTTCCAACGGCGCACGCGAATGTGTGACCTCGCTGGACATCAAGGTGGTGTTGATTGATGGGCGCGAACTGGCGCGGTTGATGATTGACAACAATCTGGGGGTGACGTCGAAGCAGGTTTACGAGGTGAAGCATATTGATAGTGATTATTTTGTTGAAGACTGAGTGGCATCGGTCGAGACAATCCTGATCACGACTCATCGCAATTGTATTTGTACATTTTCTTTAGAAGTGGGATTTATTCATGGCAGGAATTTTTTTAATCGACAAGGACATGCAGCTCAAAGAGATGAAGACATCTCGATATCTGCTTGAAGAAGAGATTCAAACACTGATCGCAAGGTTTCCCCGCCTCATTTCCTGCAGTTCAGACGACGAAGAATCCAATTGGCTGCTTATCTCAAGAGAGTTCCGAATTCCTGACAGTGACGAAGGTGGCGCACGTTGGTCCATTGATCATCTCTTCGTGGACGAAGAGGGAGTTCCAATCCTGGTTGAGGTGAAACGCAGTTCAGACCCACGTATTAGACGCGAAGTGATAGGGCAGATGCTGGACTATTGTGCCAATGCAGTTGCTTATCTTCCTGTGGATCGAATTAAGCAAAAGTTTGAAGATGACTGCGCGAAGGAGGAAAAAGATCCGGAGGAGCGACTGGCGTCCTTCATTTTGGATGGAACTGATCCGGCCGAATTCTGGGACAAGGTAAAGACGAATCTCCAAGCCGGCAGAATCAAGATGATTTTTGTCGCTGATGAGATACCCGCGGAGTTGAAGAGGATCATTGAGTTCCTGAATATGCAGATGGATCCTGCTGAAGTGCTCGGCGTTGAAGTCCGGAAATTTGAATCTGACGGCCTACAGACAATTGTCCCCGTGGTGATCGGAGACACAGCCGCAGCGCTGACGCGAAAGCACGCAACGGCAAGGGCTCGTTCTCAAATCCATCCGGACTTGAGTGCCGTTGTCACTGAGTTCGACAAGATCTCGAATGGCGCTTACAGGACGTCAGGGACAGCCAGTGGCTACAGGCAAATCAGGCTGAATGGCTTCCCTCCAAGGGTCCACTACGAATTTCTCAATAGCAGTAAAGATGGCGTAACGGCGCAGTTTCATATTGAGTCCGAAAAGTATCGAAGCCTAAGTAGCGCGCTAAAGGAATACTCAGAGAGAAAGCCCGACGGCTATATCGGAGCGAAACTTCAATTTGATCCATACTGGTGCAAAGGGCTGGGAAGGCTGAGAGTTCAACACATAGAAAAATGCTCTCCAGCGCAGATCGCTCAACATATGTTGAATTTGATCGAAGGGACGAAGGACTTGCTCACTCAGAAGCTTCAAGAACGAGTCTGGTGATGACCGAATCCCGCAGTACTTATCTTGTATGTTGACAATATAGTTCGGGCGGGATTCAAGCATTAAGACAACACTCACCCGTCCTGTTCATAGCCACTGACACTCCGTACTACAAAAGCGAAAACCCAATGTTCGAACAAGCTTTTAAAAACATCGACGACATCCTGCACAAGGACGCTGGCTCTTCCAGCGAACTGGATTACACCGAACAAACCTCCTGGCTGCTGTTCCTGAAATATCTGGACGCACTGGAGCAAGACAAAGCAATGGAGGCCGCGCTCGAAGGCAAGCCCTACAGCTTCATTCTGGACAAAGACTACCGATGGGAAACCTGGGCCGCCCCCAAGACGGCCGACGGCAAGATCGATCACCACAAGGCCTATTCAGGGCCGGACCTGACAGAGTTTGTCGATCAGAAGCTCTTCCCGTATCTGAGGGGGTTCAAGCAGCGCGCCACCGGCCCCAACACCATCGAATACAAAATTGGCGAAATCTTTGGCGAGATCAAGAACAAGATCCAGAGCGGCTATAACCTGCGCGAAGTGCTGGAGATCATAGACGGCCTGCGCTTTCGCTCGCAGACTGAGAAGCACGAGCTCTCGCATCTGTACGAAGCAAAGATCAAGAACATGGGCAATGCCGGGCGCAACGGCGGCGAGTACTACACGCCACGCCCCTTGATTCGCGCAATGATTCGCGTGATTCAGCCAAAGATCGGCCAGACGATCTATGACGGCGCGTGCGGCTCGGCAGGCTTCCTGTGTGAGGCGTTTGATTTCCTAACGCAGCAGCCGAACCTGACCACCAAAGACCTCAAGACGCTGCAAGAGAAGACCTTCTACGGCAAGGAGAAGAAGTCCCTCGCCTATGTCATTGCCATCATGAACATGATTCTGCATGGCATCGAAGCGCCCAACATCATTCACACCAACACACTAGCCGAAAATCTGTCCGACGTGCAGGACAAAGACCGCTTCGACATCGTGCTGGCCAACCCGCCTTTCGGAGGCAAAGAGCGCAAGGAAGTGCAGCAGAACTTCCCCATCAAAACCGGCGAGACCGCATTCCTGTTCCTGCAGCATTTCATCAAGTTGCTCAAGGCTGGCGGCCAGGGCGCGATCGTCATCAAGAACACATTCCTATCCAATACCGACAATGCCTCGGTGTCATTGCGCAAACTGCTGCTGGAGAACTGCAACCTGCACACCGTGCTCGATTGCCCCGGCGGCACGTTCATCGGGGCGGGCGTGAAGACCGTGGTGCTCTTCTTCGAGAAGGGCACCAGCACGCGCAAGGTCTGGTACTACCAGCTTGACCCCGGCCGCAACATGGGCAAGACCAATCCGCTCAATGACGATGATCTTGCCGAATTCATCGAGTTGCAAAAGAGCAAAGGGGATTCGCTCAAGAGCTGGAGTGTGGACGTTGCGGATATTGACGCAAGCACGTTCGATCTTTCAGTGAAGAATCCCAATGGTGGCGAGGAAGTCACGCATCGCAGTCCGCAGGAGATCATGGAAGAGATTGCGGCGCTGGATGCGGAGAGTGCGGAAGTGCTGGGTAACATCAGGGCGCTTTTATGAAAAGAGGTTGGAAAGTGGCGCGCCTCGCCAATGTACTTGAATTGCAGAATGGATATGCCTTCGACTCAAAGTGGTTTAATCCCAATGAAGGATTACCACTCATTCGTATCCGAAGCCTTAAAGCGGGTGTTGAAACGGATACATATTTCAACGGAATTTACGATTCGAAGTACATCGTTAATGCCGGTGACCTGCTAGTCGGAATGGATGGTGAATTTGGCTGTTATGAATGGAAAGGAAAGCAAGGTTTGCTCAATCAACGAGTTTGCAGACTTCAGGGTTTTTCAGCTGAACTTATACCAAAGTTCTTGTACTACGGCCTGAATGACTATTTGAAAGCGATTGAGGAGGTTACTGGTTATACAACGGTGAAGCACATTTCTTCAAAGCAGATTCTCGAAATTGAGTTTCCCGTTCCTCCACTCGCCGAACAGCAGCGAATCGTCAGCTTGCTCGACGAAGCATTTGAAGGTATCGCCACCGCCAAAGCCAACGCCGAGAGGAACCTACAGAACGCACGCGCTCTCTTCGAATGCCATTTGCAATCTGTGTTCAGTCAGCGCGGGCCTGAGTGGATGGAGACGACGTTGGAAGAGGTTCTTGATATACAGCCGCAAAATGGATGGTCACCACCCGCAGCGAATCACTCAATTTTAGGGACACCAGTTCTAACACTTTCATCTGTTACAGGATTTCAGTTCAGGCCTGACAAGCGTAAGTTTACCTCTGCAGCGACAGATTCTCGGCGGAACTATTGGGTGAAGAATGGAGACCTTCTCATCACTAGAAGCAATACCCCGGAACTTGTTGGCCATGTCGCCATTGCGCACGGTATTACCGAGCCGACAATTTATCCCGACCTCATTATGCGCATGAATCCCGCTCCAGATCGAATGGTGACGGAGTTTCTTTATTTCCAGATGCGCACCACTATGTTACGCAAGGAAATCATGGGTCGAGCACAGGGAGCAAACCCTACGATGAAAAAAATTAGTAACAGTGCGGTAAAAACACTCCCTGTCATGGTGCCATCAATCGCTACCCAGATGGCTATCGTTGAAACCATGAACGAGCTAACCAAAGAGATCCAGCGCCTCACACAGATATACCAACAAAAGGTATCCGCACTCGACGAACTGAAAAAAGCACTCCTGCACAAAGCCTTCGCCGGAGAGCTATAGGGGCCCATTGATGAACGAAGCCGAAACCCGCGCTGAACACATAGACCCCGCCCTCAAGGCTGCGGGGTGGGGCGTCGTGGACGGCAGCAAGATTCGGCGCGAGAAGTCGGCCTATGAAATTACGCCCGGTCGCATTCAGGGCGGCGGCAAACGCAGCAAGGCCGAGATTGCCGACTACGTGCTGGAGTATCGCAACCTGAAGCTGGCAGTCATTGAAGCGAAGGCGTGGGACATGCATTACACCGAGGGCGTGGCGCAGGCCAAACGCTATGCACAGAAACTCAATGTGCGCTTCACCTATGCCACCAACGGCCAGCGCATTTACGGCATCGACATGGTTACGGGCCACGAGGGTGATGTTCACGCGTATCCCACGCCCGATGAATTGTGGGATCTGACATTTGCCGAGCAGAACGAATGGCGCGACCGCTTCGCCGCCATTCCCTTTGAGGACAAGGGTGGCACCTGGGGCGCTCGCTACTATCAAGACAACGCCATCAATGCGGTGCTGGAAGCCATCGCCGACAAACGGGATCGCATACTGCTGACTCTGGCCACCGGCACCGGCAAAACCTTCATCGCGTTTCAGCTGGCGTGGAAGCTGTTTCACAGCCGCTGGAACCTGAGCGATTGGCGCAGCGGTGAAACGCCGAGCCGACACCCGCGCGTGCTGTTTCTGGCCGACCGCAACACACTGGCGAATCAAGCCTATAACTCCTTCTCGGCATTCCCTGAAGACGCCTTGATCCGCATCAACCCGGCCGACATTCGCAAGAAGGGCAAGGTACCCAGAAACGGCAGCATCTTCTTCACCATCTTTCAGACCTTCATGAGTGGCCCGGGCGACACCGCCTATTTTGGGGAGTACCCCGAGGACTTCTTCGACTTCATCATCATCGACGAGTGCCATCGCGGTGGCGCTAATGACGAGGGCACGTGGCGCGCCATTCTGGAGTACTTCTCGCCGGCTGTGCAGTTAGGCCTCACGGCCACTCCCAAGCGCAAGGGCAATGTCGACACCTACGAATACTTCGGCGAGCCCGTGTATGTGTACTCGCTGAAGGAAGGCATCAATGATGGTTTCCTCACCCCGTTCAAGGTCAAGCAGATCGCCACCACCCTGGATGAGTATCTGCATGTGCCCGGTGACGGCGTGGTGGTGAAGGGCGAGGTGGAGCCCGGCAGGTTGTATGTGGAGGCGGACTTCAACCGGATCATCGAGATTCCCGAGCGCGAGGAATATCGCGTAAGGTTGTTCATGGACATGATCAACCAGAACGAAAAAACCATTGTTTTCTGCGCCACGCAGAAGCATGCGCTGGATGTGCGTAACCTGATAAACAAGGTGAAGAAGTCTAAAGATGTGAACTACTGCGTGCGGGTCACCGCCGATGACGGCGAAGCGGGCGAGCAGTTCCTGCGAGACTTTCAGGACAACGAGCGCACCATTCCAACAATCCTCACCACGTCGCAAAAGCTATCAACCGGCGTGGATGCCCGCAATGTACGCAATATCGTGCTGATGCGCCCCGTCACCAACATGATCGAATTCAAGCAGATCATCGGGCGCGGCACACGCCTGTTTGAAGGCAAGGAATACTTCACTGTCTACGACTTCGTGAAAGCCCATTACCTGTTCAGTGACCCGGCATGGGACGGTGAGCCGGAAGATCAGACCACCACGACCATTGAGGGCGATGGAGCTGGGGCGGGCCAGATAGGCGAACCAGAGCCGCCAAAGCCACCGAGGCAGCCGCGCCCGGAGATCATCACCGTCACCCTTTCAGACGGCAGTGTGCGCAAGATCAAGAGCATGTCAGCAACCATGTTCTGGGGCGCAGATGGCAAGCCCATGTCCGCCGCGCAATTTCTGGAGAACCTGTTCGGTACACTGCCGGAGTTCTTCAAGGATGAAGACGAACTGCACACCCTTTGGAGCGCGCCAAACACGCGCAAGGCACTATTGATGGGCCTGGAGGAGAAGGGCTTCGGCAAAGAGATCATGGCCGAGATGCAGGCGATCATTGACGCGGAGAACAGCGACCTCTTCGACGTGCTTGCCTATGTGTCGCTGTCCCTCGAGCCGATCCCACGTGCCGACCGAGCGGCAAAGGCCCGACAGCTAGTGCACAATAGCTTCAATGCCAAACAGGAAGCCTTCATCGACTTCGTGCTGTCGCAATACGTGAGCCAGGGCGTGGAAGAGTTGGACGCCGAAAAGATCACGCCGCTGCTGCGCCTGCGTTACAACGACTCGCTGGCTGATGCGGTGGCAGACCTTGGAAGCCCCGAGAAGATCAGGGAGGTGTTTGTGGGGTTTCAGAGGTATTTGTATTAGTTGGGATGTCTGCATCAAACTTGAAATTTTGCGAATAGTTCCCGCTGACAAATTCCAATCCTTAATAATTGCGCTAGTGAAAGGCTATCTTTTTTGCATCGAGAGCTTGCAAGACTCCTATGCATTGAATTTGACTACAAATAAAATTTGGCAACAAAAAATTTGATTTAGCTGGCGAAGTTTTCTCAACATAGGGCTTTTTCGCTGTATATAAGTTAGCTTTCAGGGTCAAAAGTGAGTGAGTAATATCTCTTCGGAAATGAGTGACAAGCCAATAATCAGGTGGGCAGGAAGCAAACGAAAATTGCTTCCTCAGCTTGTAGAGCTGGTCCCCGCCAACTTTAATAGATACATCGAGCCATTTTGTGGTTCGGCCTGCCTATTCTTCAAGCTATCTCCCGATGACGCAATACTGGGTGATATCAATGCGGAGCTGATTAACGCCTTCAGGCAGATAAGAACGCACACAGATATGCATGATGAGCTTTCGAAAATCCCGCAAACTCCTAACGAGTACTACAGATTAAGAGCACTAGATCCAGAACACTTGTCAGCAAAAGGAAGAGCCACAAGATTCCTATACTTGAATAGGTTCTGCTTCAATGGTGTATATCGAACTAACATAAAGGGGCAGTTCAATGTGCCTCGTGGCTCTCGGACGGGCGAGTTCCCTTCAAAAGACGTATTTAAAAGTGTCAGATTAAAGCTTAAGAGAGCTCAACTGAATGTGGCATCATATGAACAAACGCTGGCTGCGAGTTCCAGAGGGGATTTCACTTACATTGACCCTCCATACGCCAAGTCCGGGAAATTTACTGGAGAGTATGGGTTAGGAAGTTTTAATTCCGAACTCTTGTCTATCCTACTCGAGGATCTTCATAAGTTAGACAGTAGAGGGGTTAAGTTTCTAGTCTCTTATCGAGCATGCGAGGAAGTAATTGAGCTACTTAGCAATAGATACTCTGTTACGACCATAAATGTGAAGAGACACATATCCGGATTCAAGTCTGGGTGGAGCGACGCTTCAGAAATACTTCTAAAAAATTACTGACAAGGATTTGTAATGACTTCTGCAGCGTCCTCATTGGTAAAAATACTTGTAGTCTCTGATTTACACGCTGTTGTAGGAGAAGAGTCTCGTAAAGACTCGCGTCTTGAGTTCAATGGGGGCGAAAGCGAGTTCGGCAACGCATTTATAGGCTACGCGAAAGAGTTAGGATATTCATATGACATTCTAGTTTGTGCAGGGGACATCACGAACAAAGCCGATAGCGAAGGGTTTGAGAGAGGTTGGACTTTTTTAAATGAAGTAAAGAAAGTACTGAATATTCCACATATGGTTTGTGTTCCGGGAAACCATGATCACAAGTCGCGAATGACCGAGGGGGTTTTTGACCCTAAGCATCATCTACAATTCATTAAACCGCCATTTCCATTTGATAGTAAGGAAAGCAATACCCAGTTTTGGGCTTGGCACTGGTGCTACTCTGACTTTTGCCTTCCATGGTCTAATGTTCTGTCTATTAATACTAGTGCGTATCATGGGTACGGAGACAAAGAACATTCGCATGGACGAATCTCTAGTGAGGTTGTTGGGCAAATAGAAGAATTTATATTGAGCGAAAATTTCCCAAAAAGGATCTTCAATCTACTCGTCTGTCATCATCATCCAGAAAAAATGGAATACGTAGACAGAGGTGCTGATTATCAGGCAATGGAAGGGGGGTCCTTGCTGCTGCGATCTTTACAGGAGGCGAATAAAGGTCCTTGGTTGATAATTCATGGTCACAAGCACTTTGCAGAGATAGTGTATTCCAGATCTTCTGGCTTGTCCGGGCCGACTTTATTTGCTGCAGGAAGCTTTTCCGCCCAGCTATATCCAAGTCTCGAGAATAGAACTTCTAATCAGTTTTACATTATTGACGTCAATCTAACGAAGACTGAAGAAGATGGTAGGCTTGTAGGCACTTTTGAAACTCACGAATGGACCCTTATGAATGGATGGCGTCCATCGGTGGTCAAGAATCTACCTGCCAGAGGTGGATTCGGCAATTCTATTCCGGTTAAAAGAATGGCTCGTGAGATTGCCAATTTGATAGATGAGAATAATCCATTTCTGGAAGAGAATGACCTACAAGCGTTCGCGGATTCTCTTCAATTCTTCACGCCTCAAGACTTCCAAATACTATTGGAGGAGCTCACGGCGCTAGGCTTAGAAGTTTGCGTAGAGCGGAATCTAATAGTTCAAGTAGGTAGACGATATGTTAAATGAGATTCCAAGTATTCATGAGGTCTTCAACGCACGCTCGCTATCTACCGAAGATTTGTGTCGGACATTCATCGTAAGTGAGCATTTCAATAAATTGGCGGCGTCTAACAATACAATAATGATTGGGCCACGGGGCAGTGGTAAGACGACTTTAATGCGTATGCTCCAGGTTCAGTCCTTGGATATATGGGAACATCCGAGCTCTAACGAATTTCGGGAGAAAATTGATTTTTCAGGTGTTTTCATACCGACCGATAGAGTTTGGAAGACGCAATACGACAAGTTGCTGCAATCGCTCTCTGTGAATGAACGTCAGCTAGAGATTCTCCAAGCTTCCTTTACCTATCATGTGCTCGAGAGGCTTGTAGCTACGCTTAGCTACCGCACGATGGCAGGAAGAAGGGAGGCAAGTGGTTTTCGGTCGGCCAATCTAAGTAAACCCGACGAGTCAGAGTTGGTTTTAGTGTTGTCCGAGGTTTGGAAGGTGGAGCCTCGTGTTAATTCCTTGAGGAGTCTAGAGGCGGCACTTACTGCTAAGAAAAGTGAAATTTCTGGCTTCTTGACCAGGCTGCTAGTGAATGTGAATTGCAACGAGAATATGCCCGAAGTCGTAGTTGGAGCTATTCAATCCATTCTCGGAGATTCAACTAGGCTAATAAATTTGTACTTGAAAGAGCAAGGTGGCAAATGGGTCTTTCTTTTTGATGAGCTTGAGCTAGCCCCTGAAAGTATTGTCCAGCCGCTAGTGAATTCGATGAGAGGTGGTGCGGAGAATGTTTTGCTGAAGCTATCCTTGTCTCCATACCATCGGAATGTCTCTATTACAAATTCTCCAGAAAGCTCGATGAAGGACCAAGATGTCAGCTTTATCAGTCTAACTGGGTCTTTTAGTTCTGGGATTAATTTTGCTAAAGAATTGTGTGGGAATATCTTTAGGAAGCATGATTTAGTCGCTAAGCCAATTGAGGAGTATTTTGAGAATCCATCTCCAATGAATGAGCATAAAGAATTCAAAGAGCTGGCTGATAAGGATGGCTCATTTGTGGATTATCTTGTTTCCCAAGGAATAGAGATATCGAAGCTTGGAGAATATACAGAGAAGGATAAGCGTCCAACAATAAGAAAGATCAAGTTCGTCGTTCAGCTAAGAAATTACTACCGAAAGGACGGCGCTAGAGCGGGTAGAAAGAGTCCTCCAGATCTCTATGGTGGATTCGATAATATATGTAGGGCGATGGAGTATAACCCGCGGATGCTTATCGGTATTATGAATAGATTTATTCATCATGCGAAAATTAACTCAGTCATACCGATACATAAGCAGTTCGAATGTCTTAAGGAAATGGGGTCTTCATTCAAAGCACTTTTAAGTACTATAGCGATCGAAAATGGTAATCGACTTAAGATTCATACTATCTTTGAATTGCTTGATATCGTGGCTCACTATTTTAAAGATCAAATCTCTGGACCGGTTTTTCATCCTGAGCCAAAAGGAAGTCTCAAGTTTGGTAAACTAGAGAACGAAAGCTTAATTGGGGCCGTCGGATTCGCTCTCAATTCTGGAGCTTTTATTGCGGATGAAGCGTTAGGAGTAGATTCTCGTCGTGTCGTCGATATAGGCATGGTCCGATGTCGCCTCTCGCATTTATTTTCCTTTGAATACGGATTGCTGCTCTCAAGTCAACGTGAAATCGATTTGTCCGACATTTTAGTGGCTGCTCAGAGAGATAAGGAGAGCGGCGCTTCAACGATGGATATGTTTCGTGGTTCGACATCGGGCAGCGAGAATATAGAATGAAAATATTGAAAGAAGTGTTCAGTGGAAGATATTCCATAGCCATTTGTGGTTTGGGTTTTGAAAGTAGGGCAATAACAGCCTTTCTTCTAGCCAAGGAAAGAATAGATCAGTTGTTTGTTCTCGGTTATGACGAGCATACTGATCGTTTCAGTTACAAATCAAATAAGGCTTTGTATGAAGCAAGATGCGATGTCATGCACGAGTGCAGCGATGATAAGGTTGAGAAATTTGTCGCGGATTGGATTGACGAAAAGTGCCTAACAGATGCAACCAACGTTATGGTAGACATTACCGTTATGAGTCGGCACAGATTGGCTACAGTCATTAGCATTTTGGTAGATAAGCTACCTAAGGGCTCTTCTGTCACGGTTGTTTACACCTTATCTGAGTATGTACCGCCGCCGACAGGAGTTTCTCCTGTTAAGAAAGTATGTGAGATCGCCAATGGATTCGAAGGATCGCTCGGAGATCTTAGCTTACCGACGACTGTTATTCTTGGGCTCGGATACGAAGAGGGGAAGGCTCTCGGGGTATCAAACTACTTAGAAGCGTGGCGTGACTACTTGTTCATTCCTCGCAGTCCGATACCGGAATTCGAAGAATTGGTTCGAAGGAATAATTTGGATCTAATAATGTCAACTCCAACTGAGCGGACGTTGGTTTTTAGCGTAACTTCTCCGTATTCAACCTATTTGGATTTAAGAGCGCTAGTTCTTGAACTTCGCGAGATTTCTAGGCCTTTGCTTATTCCACTGGGACCTAAGGTCTTTGCTGCATTGTGCGTAGTTCTCGGCAAGGAACTTGCGCCAGATCTTCCGGTATGGAGGGTATCGTCTGAATACCTTGAAGAGCCTATAGATAGGCCTCCTAGTGTTCATGAGATAGCGTTTACTATTGCTCTTTGAGTGCTTCCACGACGCCCCAGTACTTGTATAGCAGTCAGTCCAAGAGTCGAGAGTTCGCCCCACCCCCAAGCAACGGATGCATAGTCCGTCACTCCAACCGACCAAAAGTCCGTCACTGACGTTCCAATCGCTTGAATCCGAAGGGTTTTCCGAAGAGTTTCTGAAGAAAAGTGGTGGGCCCACCTGGACTTGAACCAGGGACCAACGGATTATGAGTCCGCTGCTCTAACCAACTGAGCTATAGGCCCGATTTGCGAGGAGCCGCGATTATAAGGGGCATGCCGGCAACAAGC
>JACCDX010116406.1_pt1 | contig 13640 bp, 16 predicted proteins | sample 7449681 | NCBI WGS metagenome assembly JACCDX01 (sample SAMN15323450, study PRJNA562643) | freshwater metagenome | isolation source: river surface water | place: USA:Blue River Watershed | collected 2017-08-18
CATCGGAAACCGCAGTTGAATTCTCTGCATCAACTCTGCTACCTCATGAAATGAGAGCGGTTCGTAGCATGGCACCGTCACATCAACACGCTCAACTGGCGCACCATGTTGAAGCCAACGCAGGGAGAATTCAGGTTCAGCTTTTTTGTACCGATCCAACTCCTGTGTCAAACGCTTGAGTTCTTTGCTCGCCGTATCTTCTTCTGGAGGCAACAACCAAGTGTCAGGGATGGGTGTAAATGGCACGCCTACCGTCTTGGCACTTGCTATTGGGCCAACATCATCAGTGACTAAGCGCACCAGATGATTGGTGTTGGCTTTCAAGAAACCAGACACAACGCCGACAAGCTGATCGTCCACCTCATCGTAGTTGAGGACATCGTTCAACTCTGAATCTTGCTTGAGGTCAAGTTGAACATACAGACGTACGCATGGACTATGCGCTCTGATTTCCTTGTAGCCAAGCTCTGACGCTAAGACCTCTTTCAAAACGCTTGCCGCAGTCCTAGAGCGACTTGCAACACGGGTATTACCCTTGCTTTTGTGTGCATCTATTTCTTTTTGTACGGGGCGAGTGACGATTAGATCAATCGCGTCGAAGTCCCCAAGCGCTGACCAGTCCAAAGCCTCTAATGGCTTGCATTGGATAAAGAGATTGGTGTCTGGAAAACAATAGAGTTTTTTGTTCACTGAAGGCATTGATACGGTGTTGGATATATCTTGACAGATTCTTTGATGCGATTTTGTATGAAGCTATCAATATCTATCCTCCCCACTGCCCTTCAAACTTTGTGCAGATACCAAGGCCTCAACACACAACTATGCCTTCACCGTGCCATCGGTTTTAGCGCTCCAGTGTCCGCACGAATCAAGGGGCTGGACTTCTTGGTAGCGGTCCATCTTTAGGGGCTTGCGATCAACAGGGGCGGCTTGGAAATACAAATACCCGCACCGAAACCCCGAAGACGATGAATCGGACAACATGACAAAGGCGCAACGGTCACACTGCGCTTTGTGGCTTGGCGGGGGCTGGTGTTTAAGCATGTGTCATGAATTAAGGACTGCGAATTCTAAGGTCACTGCGACTTGCCTATACCCACCTAGAACTAGGCAGCAGCCCAATTCCTATAAAGCAGCATGTAGGAGCCTTCCTCACCGCAATTTCAAACCATGTTTATATGCGCTGTGAATGGGAATGACATGGAAGCTGTTGCGAAATCGTATGGGTGGTTAAAGGTCAATGATGCAGTGATCGTGAGCCTAGACACTGAGAGCCGACAGATCGTGATTGCGCCCAAGAATCAGGAGGGCATCCAAGAGCAATACTTTGCCAAGGCCAGTGTGGTGGCGAAGCCAGCAAAAGCGGAAGATCGTTGGTAGGCAATTAGCATGAATGGGATATTATTCTTACGAACATAACAATGGAAACAAAGATGTTCAAAATAGAAGGGCTAGACCAACTCACCCGTAACTTAGAGCAAGTGCAAAAGGTGGCAGTAAATGAACCCTGAACACATCACAACTTCTCAACTGCTTGGTAGCTTTAGAGCGAACCATTGGCGTACCTTAATTGGTGCGACTTTTATTGGTCTCACTACCATTGCAGGTGCAGGGTATTGGACAGGTCAAAAATTGGCGGAAACTCAATCCTTAGCTAACCACGCTGAACTTATGGGCACGATTGCTCAACTTCAAGCAAAACTGGAGGCGACTCAACTGCGCTCAGAGGTGTTCGAGAGTTCCAGTGTGCAATGGCGTGATAACTCTCAAAAACTACAAGGAGAACTCTCTCAAAAAAATGTTGAAATATCACATCTTTCGGCACAGCTTGAACGCGCTAACAATTGTTCATTTATTCATGAACAAATACGGGCCACACGCATAGAAATGAACGGAACTGGAAGTATGGTTGTTTTTGAGGCCACCAAAGAATGGGATGAAAAACAAAAAGCAAGACGCGCCGTACTTGAAAAGCGTATTGAAGGTTATCAAAAACAACTAGGCACCTGCAATAAATGACGAATCTCACGGATAGCAACATCTCATCAAAGACTCTCGCCAGAGTTTCATTTCATGCCTAAAGGCCTTCCTACCGTAACTCAACTCTGGAATGGTGAGGTATCGTTTTTTTCGATTGATACTGATCTAATTCAATCCGCCGGCTACAACTTTGACGCGGGTGCACTCAATCAACTCCCCAAACAATTACCTGGCACCATGAGCCTTCAGCTGACAGAAATAGTGTCAGAAGAAATTGTTCGGCATCGCATGCAGCCAGTTCAGAAGGCGATTGAGGGTTTCACTACGGCCTCTGATAACTTGAAGCGCTTAGCCAACTTACCACTTGGCCAGATAGATCAATCGTTCGCTGCATTAGATGCAGCCAAGTCAGCAGCTTCTCACTTCCGAAGTCAAGTGCAAGCATACGCTGAGCGTTGTCGCGGTAGTGTTCTTCCAGTATCTGGCGAAGTACTCGCATCAGAGATTTTTAAACTTTACTTTCAGGACTGCGCACCGTTTGCGAAACGTAAAGATAAAAAATCTGAATTCCCTGACGCTGCATCACTACTTCTACTTGAACAATACGCAAATGAACATGACACCCTAGGGATTGTCGCTTCCGCTGACAGTGGATGGGCAGCTTACACGGAACAGTCAGATCGCCTTTATGCAGTCAAAACAGTGGAAGAATTAGCCACACTCTTCGCCGCGACAGGGAAACACGCGAATGCACTGAAAGAAAAAATACTTTTGGCTATCAACGACAAAACGTCTGCTTTGTGCGCCAAACTCACCCGTGAATTTGAACAACACCTTGGCAATGCAGAGTGGGATACCAGCGATATTTATTGGAGCACTGGCCGTGTAGAAGCAGAGGTCTACAACACGGAGCTAACAGATTACGAGTTGATATCTAACGCCACGAATGTTTGGCCTGTAGAAGGAGATTTGAACACTTGGATTGTCGAGCTAGATGCACAGCTGACAGTCGAGGTAGAGATCAGCGTTGAATTTTTCGTCTGGGATTCAATTGATCATGACGAAGTAAACATGGGAAGCGATACATGCACGATTCCAATCACCATTAACGTTGAAGCATTTCTGACTTGTACAGAAATTCAACTCGATAACAGTCCTGATGAATGGGGAATCGACATTGAAATCGCAGATGGGAGCTACTCGATTGATGGGTTCGAGGTCGAGCCAGACTTTAGCGATGGGGAGTAAATGTCTGGCTAATACGCCAGAAAATTTTGGCTGACCCGATAGAACCAATGGTATCTAACTACAAAGCGAAATTTGAGAATGCGCTACAGTTAGTGACCACCTAGGCATTAGACGTTCATAAGCACTGTCAGCATCGAGTGGCTGCAGAAGGTGGAAGCTTGGTCACACCTTGGAAACTGAATTTTTACTCTTCCACAAAAAGTAGATTGAATCCATGGCAAAAATCAACCTTAGAAAATTCATTGCAGAACACTATAAAGGCGGAGTCAGCGCTCGTGACGTGATTCGCGAGGCCCTGACCAACTCAATTCATGCCGGTGGAAAGTTCATTTCAGTCGATTTGCATTTTTCTGAAGCACAGCAAGAACTAATTTCAGGCAGTGAAGAGCGTCGAGTTCTTGAACAAATTTCCATCGTGGACAACGGCGAAGGTTTCACTGTTGAGAATTTGAACTTCTTCGATGAAATTTGCACCAGCCACAAAGACAACATTGGTGGCAAGGGCGTAGGCAGATTGGCATTTCTAAAATTTGCCCGCAAAGTTGAAATTCAAAGTCAACTTCCCCACGAACTGATTGAGTTTACTTATACGCCTGAATTCAAACTTGAGGATGTTAAAAAATCGGAACTAGCTGGAGCACCCGATACAAGAATAACTTTGAGCGACCTAAAAGAAAAAATCAACACTCAGGTTACAAAGTTAGTCAACTCGATTTGCGACGATCTGCGCCTCTTGCTTTTTCTAAAACATCAAGCAGGACAAACCATCACTCTGAAATTTACTCACAATTCTAGGCAGCAGTTTGATGATGTTTACACATTTTCAGGGGACAGCATCAAAGCTGAACTGACGAGGGAATTTGAATTTCAAGGTGAGCGATTTAATTGCTACCTATTCAGAGATGCACCTCCTCGAAAAGGAATCGCTGCAATGCTTTGTGCTGACGAACTTTGTATCGAAGAATACGTTATCAGCAAGAGATTTGACATCTGTCGCCATTTAATCTTTGTCACATCAGATTATTTCAATAAACGGTCAAACATAGAACGTCAGCGTCTAGAGCTTCCAAGGACAGACGAGGATGTAGACATGGTTTCCCCCATCAGCAGGGAAAAACTCATGCCGCGCATTCATGAGGAATGTTTAACTATGATTAATGCCTCTGCAGAGGGAGACATTGACCAATTCAAGGCTGGCAACATCCACAAACTCAATGAATACTACCCCTTCATAAGAATTGATTCCATTGGAGGCAAAGCAGCATTGCTCGATGCCGATGAAATCGTGAAGACATATCGAGCTCAGCAGGCAAAAAAGGAAGATCAAGTAGTTGATGCCCTTGAAAGTGGCAAGCCTGTTTCATGGGACGATGTCTCACACCTAGCCAGTGAAGACCTCGCTAGATTCATTGTTCATCGTGCTCTAGTCATTGACTCCTTGGCAAACATGCCTGCGGACAGTGCCGAGAATGCAATTCACAATGCGATCCTGCCCAAAAAATCCGATGGCACCGAAATTCGGGAAAACAATGTCTGGTTGGTAGATGACAAATTCTTGTCCTATTCGAGCATCTACAGTGACGAGACGCTTGCAAACATCATTCAAGAGGTAGGTGCCAATGTTGAAGAGAAACAGCATCGTAGACCAGATGTCGCGGCTTTCTTCTCCAAAGACGACGAAAATCATCCAAACAAGCTAGTCATCATTGAATTCAAAAAACCAAGTGCAGACATCTTCGAAAACAACAAAGCTTTGATGCAATGTAGGTTATACGCCAGCGAATTGGCAGAACGCATTCCAACAGTCAGAGAGGTTTTTGCTTTTTCAATAGTCGAAATCGGAAATGAGTTCTATAGAGATATGAAGCAAACAGGTTTTAAAGACGTATTCTCTTTGACTGAACGAGTGGTCTATAACGACTTCACGATTGGTTCAACTAATGAAATTCCGTTGCATATGTATGTCATGCCAGCATCTGCCCTCATAAAGGACGCCAAAGCTAGAAATAAGGTCTTCGAAGAAGTCCTTCAGTTTGATCTAAAGAAATAAAACCTATTAATTTGCCACAGACCACAGCGCCTCAAAATCAAACGAGAGCTGCTTCTGGTGACGAATCGAAAGCAGGTACACCACACCCTTGATACGGGCGTACAACAACAGATAGTGGGTCATCACGTACTCGCGCAACTCTGCGTCTTTGGCAAACGCATTCAATCGCTGCGTCAAACGGGTCATGCCATTACTCACCTCAACAGAACGCGCAGGCCGCTCCAAAAACAAGCGCCCCAAGCCGGGGAATCTCTCCAGATTCGGAATCACAGTATCAGACAGCTCATCAAGCAGGGCATCAAAGGCTTGTGGTGCCTCGGCTTGCAACAAGAAGGCGTCTATCACTTCAAGGTTGCGCTCAAAGTTAGCGGTGAATTTAACGAGGGTCTTGGCAGTCACGGCGCGAGGCTGTCCATCAACCAACCGTCTTCACCACGGGCAAGCCACGACGGCGCTTGAGTGCGGCCAAGGCCGTGCGGGCATCTTTGACTTTGCCCGCCGCCACATCGGCCAAGCCTCGACTGGCATCGTCTATCAACAGAAGGTGAATGCGTTCACGCTCTAACTGGTGGTAGTAGTCCAAGCGCTGGGCATCAATCAGAGCCACATAGCTTTCACCGTTTTTGGTGATGATCTTCTCCACACCGGTCTTCACTTGGTCAGCCAGCTCAGACAAGTTGGCTCTGGCTTGAGACAGCGGAATGACATCACTTGCAGCGATTCCCATGGCAGACCCTTTAGATTTTGTACAAAGTATTGCACATGATACACGCATCAAAATATCCACGCCATTTGAACTTGTGCAAGCTTCTCATCAGAATGCGCATCGTCAGAACCACCAACCAGCAGCTCTTTGGCATCAAGTTCAGCAGCACGTAGGCGGCTATCGTGCTTGAGCCGCACACTCCAAAACCCAAGGTAATGCGCAGGGGTGTAGAACACTTCCCTCTCTTCGCTCGCCAATGTGTCGCCCACAATCACCACTGCCGGAATGTTCCAGAGTGATAGTTGGGTGTAGCAGATCAAGGCAGCAAGACGGTCTATGTCCTGACAGCGCGCCCACATGGCGTTCGCTGGATTCTTACCGCTGTCAATCAAACAACGGGCAAAGGCCAACACCATGCCACCAGCCCCACACGCAGGTTCACAAAGTTTGACAAAAGCACGATCTTCTTCGGACTGTGCAGCCAAGTTGATCTGCGCCATCAAAAGGCTGATGTGGTTGGGCGTAAAGAACTGCCCCGTTCTCTCGTTACCAAGATTGAGCGCCATGAACAACTCCCCCAAGATGTCTTGCGGTGTTGGCTTCAGCAGATTCACCAATATGCCCAACAAGGTTGAGAACGCCTCTAGCTCTTCACGGGTGTAGCGCTTGGCTATAGCTAGGTACTCTTCTTCCAAGTGGGCGAACTTGCGTACCGCGTTGTGCAGACTGATCGCTGCCATCGTCACGAAGTCTTTAAAAACCTCATAGCGGTGCCGATGGTGGGCAATGCCGTTGAAGGTGTCAATGAAGTTCTTGTACTGTGCGCCCTCGTCACCAGCGCTATGAGGTGTACGAGGTTTTTTCATAGCAGGCTCGGAATCTTGCGCTTTTGAACTGGGCGTATGTATTTCGACAAGGTCGCATCCGAACGATGGCCAGAGGTTTCTTTGATCTGCCATGCGGCAAGACCAGCCATGGCAGCTTGGGTGCAATACCCAGCGCGGAGCGAATGCCCCGAGGACGCCGCAGCCGCCGCCTCCCCCTGTGCGCGACGCACAGCGCTTTTGACAATCAGGGCCACTGACTGTGCAGATAGCGCCCTTGCACTGATACGGTCATACCGAGATACCGCACGGAAGAGATAGCCTTCTGTGATCCCCGCTATGTCCAGCCAACTATTGAGCGCACGGACAGGACAACGCGCACCTTTGGCATACGGAATAAACACGGTACGCCCCTGCCCTTCTTGGTCAGTTTTAGAGCGGCGCAGCAATACATCAAGGCCAGCCTCGTGGGGTGTCAGGTCCTCCACTTTGAGTGCCACCAACTCACTGCGTCTAAAGGCTCCTGCAAACCCAATTAACAGCAAGGCTTTATCACGGGCAGCGCGGTTCGGGCTTTGCTTGTCTGACAGTACAAGGGCTTCCAACAAGTCGTCTTTAACCAGCGCTTTGACACGTCGCTGGGCAGTGCCCAAGGTACGACGTATCCCCGCCATCGTGCGTTTGACCAAAGGTGATGCAGCCGGTGATGGATGCCCCGCCGTGACGTGGGCGTTGTGGATGGCAATGACACGCAGCTCAATGGAAGCCACTTTGTGCGTCAAAGACAGTGTGGCGAGGTATTCCATCAACGTCTGCGCGTTGCAAGGAATGGTGCCGCCAAAGTTTAAGAAGTGCCGAACGGCGGACGCATAGCATTTTTTTGTACTTTCTGACTGTGCAGCAGCAGTGAGCGTTTCAACTCTGCGCTGCACCTCAAATGTTGCGTTGTTGCGATGTTGCGCGTTCTTCATGGGCAACTCACACCGAGATATGTGTAGAGAGTCATAGCAAGCAAGCCCCTCAGAAAAACACAGGTTGCATGGATTCAGGGTCAAACGGCGCGTAATCCGCGTTGTGCTGACGGCAGGAAGCGATCAGGGGCATCAAAGTAAATGACAGCTCTGAGACTTCGCTCAAGAACCAGCCAAGAGCTTCCACCATGTCAGATGAAAACGTACCGTCCTCCACTTCGGGGGCCGCGTGAGCCATGAGTTGCCCAACGGCAGACACGCCCATTTGGAGCGTGGCCATCAAGGCATCGGCATCGTCTGCAATTTGCTCCAACAGCACGGGCTCCACATGGGCATAGCCAACCACTTGACCAGGGGTGGCAACAAGCAAAGGCAGCAACTGCAGCAACCGTCGTGCGGGCCGATGCGCCAACGCATCACCAACATGTTTGGGTTCGAGCCTCATATCAGTACTCATCGGGGAATAAAAAGGTCGTGGAATGCGGTCGGCTTCTGTGATGAGCCAGACACATTTACCAGCGATGGTGTAGCGAGACAGCAGACGGGAGTTCTGCGCAAGGGCGAGTTCATTCAGAGCGGCATCTTCAGGCGGCACTTCCCCCCAATCACCACAGGCATGGCGGCCAAGGTAGTCAAGGGCATTGATGGAATGCGCTTCAAAGTGCGAAACCACGTCAGGGGTTGCGACAACGTGCCCCAGCGCAAAGCGTGGTGTTTGAGTGGTTGAGGGATTTGGATGGTCTGGTTTCATAGGTAAGTGACAAAGATTGAACAAAGACCACGCAAACATTCACCTAGGCCCCAAACGCAAAAAAGCCAAGGCGCTTAAACCTTGGCTTTGGAGGGAAGCACACAGATGTGCATGTGTGGAGCGGTGTACAGCACACCGCTTTTTGAACTTTACAGCGGGGCGTTTCGTAGAGCAATCACTTTAAAACTTTGCGTATAGATGCAAATTCGCGAGCCCCAGATTTCGAGATTTAAAACGCTTTAAGGCTGTTTGAAACATGCGCGATTTGCTGCAAATGTCCGAGGTTCAAAGCACCCTATTTTTAATGGTGTGTTGAACCGTTCAATTAAGCGGTGTTTATTGAAACCCGCATGAAATCAGGCTTTGCGAGGCAATGTAAAGGAAACACGTCTTGTTCATCTGACCGCGTTGGTTGGGTGCAGGGCAACTTTCTTTTTAAGGAAACAACTATGTCCGATTTATCACCCATCACCCTGCACTATGGCAACGAGGTGCTGAACAAATTGCGTACCGCAGATCAGCTTATTGACGGCATCGCTATCACTTCAGATTCTGGTTTTGAGATGAGCCTTTGGGGTTGGCTAACCGTGACCGTGTATGAATCATCTGATGTCTACATTGAGGTGTTCACGCCGTTTTTGGGCGAGACTTTTAACATCAGGAAGCTTCTCAAAGTTTCAGAAGCACTGAAGTCGCACAAGGTCTACTGGTCATTCACCGAGGACACTTTGGGCGGAACGCTGATGATGATCGTGAAGAACTACTCAATTGACACGGACCTTGAGGAACAACTCGATGAACTGATGCGTCCCATGTATGTCATGAAGCCGCAAGATTAAGCCTCACTCAAATCCAAGCCCCGAGATGCAAAGGGCTTGGCTTTTTTATGGAGCGCCAGTACTGCGGTACTTGTTTTGTAGTCCATCAAGGAACGCCTCGTTGTGAACAGGCTGCTTAACGAAGGGGCCGCCGAGCAAGCCATTGACCCACTGCGCAAAGCTGTCCTTCATGGCGGGGGTATTTAGCGGGGCATGGTTGTCGCCAGACTGTGTGAACAGGGTCAGGTTATTTTGCGCGTCACCCTTGAAACGATAGGCACAGTTTGGAACCGCTCCATTGGGTTCAGCCGCCCAAGCGTCACGGTCATCCAAAGACTGCCATGTCTTGTACGACGTAGGCAAGCGCCATAGGTGCGCGTAGTTCGCCCCACAACTCTGCTGATGGATGGCCATGCCGATGATGCGACTGTCCACCTTGTCGTAGTGGTACACCGTGCGTCCACCTTCGGAATGGCCGCTGAGGATGATGGGCTTGTCAGTGATGGTCTTCACATAGGCCACCAAAGCCTCCACATCATCGGTTCGTGCATCCAGTCGAGCACTGTTGACCGCTGTGAAAATGCCCTCCCGGATACGCTCCCTGCCCCCAGTCTCAGAAGGCAGCGACACGCCCAGCATGGAAGGACACCCTGTTTTGTTGCCGGGTCGTGCGGTGAAGTCAGGGGTAATCACAGCCACACCCAACTGGTTCATCATGAAGGTGGCCACTTGAAATTCATACCCCGCCAAGCCCCCGCAGCCATGCAGATGAATCGCCACGGCGCGGGTGTTGGGGTCGATCTTCACCAACTCTTCCCACTTCTGGCGATACATCGCACCCCAACGCGGAGCGTAGAACACCGAACGCTCCGTCACCGTAGCCGCCCACTTCTTGTCATACGCTGGGTGGTCAATGCGCACTTCTGCGGCGTGAACACTGAGCACGGTCAATACCGTCAATACCCCACAGGCTAACAACTTCTTCATAGGCATATTCAGTTGATAGATCATGGTTTTGCGCCCTCTTGCAACTCAGCCACCAGTTTTTGCAGGCCTTCGTGTTTGGGGTACAGAGACAACCCACGCTTGGCCGTTGTCAGCGCGTCTTGCGTCAGGTTCTGAGATTTGTAAAAGCTTGCGGCTTGCAAGTACGGCGCAGGAGCATCCGGCTTGAGCGTCAAAGCTTGTTTAAACATGCCAAGGGCAAGCTCAGGTTGCTTGGAATCTCGCAAGGCACGGGCTTTGGAGAAGTAACCCCAGTACCGATCAGGGGCCAATTCAATCGTGCGGTCGGCTTCTGCAATGGCCTGCGGATAGTCTTTGTGCTCAAGGTGTATCCATGAACCCAAGATGTGCCCCGGTGCAAACTTGGCATCCAAGGCTTGCAGCTTTTGGTAGACAGTCCACGCGTCATCCAGCTCTTTGTGCGACACGTGGATGTAGCCGCGCAGATTCAATGAGTACTTGTCATCATTGGGGTTGTCGTTGTTCAAGACCACATCAATCATGCGCAACGCATTCGCTTCATCTCGGTTACGCCAATAGATGGAGGCGGCAATGTGCGGGTCAAACACCTCCATCATGCCCATGGCGATCTGCTGCAAGACTTCTTGCGGGCTGCCCTTGGCGGTCATGTCTAGCAGCGTGGCGTTGCCGGGGAGTTTTCTCAGGCGTATGTGATACGTGCGCCCTGCTGGGCTTTTGTCTTCGGGGTCTTGGGTGTACGTGATGTCACCCGTGATGCGGTGCTTTTGGATGCCAAGAGCTTCTTGTATCAAGTCTTGGATTACTTTGACATCGGAGCTTTTGGCACCGAGCTTGTCGATCTCGCTGTTATCGGACTTGCCCAAGATGGACACGCGCTCTTTGGCTGACGACTGACTGCGGCTATACGTGGTGATTTCGTCCAGTAAACGCGCCGTAGCGACCTCGGAGTTGAAGCCAAACTCTTCAAACGTGCCGGGGACTTTGAGGGGTTCCACCACCACGGAGTCTGAGGTCACAGCCCTGATAGCACCCACCGTACCAATGGATGCAGCGCCTGCGGCCATCAAGGCAATGGCGGTGTTTTTGATACCTTGGCCGAGTTTGACCATCTGCTCCGTATCGGGCAGCTCATAGTTGAATAATTTCATGTGGGTGTTGCCTTGTCGGGCTTAGTGGGTGGGGTGGCGCATCCATTGGGCGATGCTGGCTACCGCTTCACGCTCCATGCCAATGAAGCCGTGGTAATGCTGCGCCTCACAAGCGGGGCCAGTTGGGTTAGCGCCGCCACTGACCATCATGAGTTTTTTAATAGGTGCATTGTTTAAGGCCCTCACCACGGCAGGCACCTCATTGGGTCGGCATATCTCACACGCATCTTGTTCATGGTGGAACACCAGCATGGGGACAGTAATCTTGGACAAGTCTTGCGTGGGGACAGCACCCACTTTTTTGTAAGACACCACCGAAGCCGTGAGAACACCGCCAGCGATTTGCGGGTCTTTAAGATGGGTGAGCGCATAGACCGTGGAAATCGTGCCTCGGCTAGTGCCCACCATCCAGATCGGTGTGCGGGTTTTGGTTTTGAGCCACGTCAGCGCGGAATCAATATCGCGCAGGTGTGGCTCGGACACCCGTGCCGCAAAGTCCAAATCAGGCATGTCTGTGGGTTTGCCAAACACCACATAGTTAAAGCCCTCGTCAATCCAGTGCTGTGCAGTGCGCACCAAGAAGTTGCCACTGGTAGGTAGTCCGTTCTCGATACGCCCAAAACCGCCACCACCGCCGGTAAAGATCAACACCGTAGCTTTGGCATTGGGGGTTTCGTGCCAGAACATATTGGTGGTGATATCTGGGCGCGTCGGAACTTTGACAAGCTCGCCTGCGACTGAGACGCCACTGAACAAGGCCATGAGGGAGAGCACAAGCCAACGGCAACATGCAGATTGAGAAAGATGCTTCATGGTGTGTTTGGCCATTGATGGAAACAGACGAAATTCAGTGTCATGGGACATCTTTTACTTATCCGATCGTTTATTCACTTGCAGTGTAAGAGAAAAGACAGTAGCGGGTTATGCCCAAGCCAAGCGTTGCCGCCTTTCCCGAACTCGAATACGCCCAGCGCCTCGTGGCTAGAAACATGAGACGCATTCGCCTCAAAAAGAACTTGACCCAAGAGCAAGTGGCAGAGCTTTCAGACACCACTCCGGTATGGATTTCCATTTGCGAAAAAGGCAGTCGCAATCTGAGCGTCCGCTCACTGTCCGTGATTGCATACGCACTCGGAGTTCCGATGGCGGCGTTACTCGATACAAAGGACTACCCTGTGCCAGACCGCACTAAGCGGGTCTATTCAAAGCAAACCGCAAAGCGCGTAGCCAAGTCCTGAATTCCCAGTTCGTGGCGCACTTGTGGGTAAATATCCTGTGGCACATCTTTGATCTTCACCGGATACCGCAATGCTTGGAGCCGTTGTCGATATATGGGGTGCTGTTCAAACCTCGCCACCAAGGCCTTGCTTAAGGTGTGTCGGTAGAACTCTTGAGGGCGCTCACTGACTTGGAGTTGCTTGCGCACAGCAAACGGCCAATCGGACATTTGTGCGCTTCGCCACAGTTGTTCACCCAAGATGAATTCCAGTGGCGCAGCTGGGTGCAACCATCCGAAAGCTTGTTTCGCGCTGCTCACTTCGATCTGCTGAAGTTCAAACCAACCATCCAAACCGGTTTCAATGAGCCCGTCCAAGTCCGAACGGTATGTCACGCTGCACGGCTTGACTTCTTCGCTGAAGGCTAGTTCCATGCACCAGCGTTGCTGATGATTTGCGTTGTTGGGAACCACGCGAATGTTGTTCAAACGTTGGCCGATCAGTCTTCGCCAGTGCGGGGCATTTACCGAAGTGCAGCCTGTGTAACTTGAGAGCCATGCCTCTGCGCTTTCTGAGTCCAGCAGCGTGGCACGGAATCCCATGTCGCATAGGCACCCCGCTTCGTTGCCAAAGACACTGCCTTGAGCGCAGTGCAGGTGTCGCAACGGTGAAGAAAACACCAACACGGCATCGTCAAACTCCCAAGCCTGAACGCCAGCCAATAGGCTGTTGTTCGTGGAACTTGGGAAGTTGTCTTGATCGAATGCCCAGAGGCGGTTGAGTTTTTGCCCTACCAACTCTGGGAAGGTCATGGTGGTCATCCTTTGGCAGAGGGCTTAGCTTGATGCACGCCGATGTGCCAGCTTGGAGTCAAGGCAGCCAACTCACTCTTGCCGACACGTAGATGAAGTTTTGGGTCGTTATGAGGATAGGGGTCTAC
>JACCDX011035805.1_pt1 | contig 13633 bp, 10 predicted proteins | sample 7449681 | NCBI WGS metagenome assembly JACCDX01 (sample SAMN15323450, study PRJNA562643) | freshwater metagenome | isolation source: river surface water | place: USA:Blue River Watershed | collected 2017-08-18
CATGGTCAGCATGATGAAGTCCTGGTACGGCGACGCCGCGACCAAGGACAACAACTGGGCCTTCCACTACCTGCCGAAAGTCGACAAGGACCACGACATCATCCAGGACTTCGACGCTATGTTCCACGGCAAGATGACCGGCTACATTGCGCAGGGCTTCAACCCGCTCGCGGCCTTCCCGAACAAGCAGAAGATCACCGATGCGCTGTCCAAGCTGAAGTTCCTGGTCGTGATCGATCCGCTGGCCACCGAGACTTCCGAATTCTGGAAGAACCACGGTGAGTTCCACGATGTCGATTCGTCCAAGATCCAGACTACAGTGTACCGCCTGCCCTCGTCGCTGTTCGCCGAGGAAGATGGCTCGGTGATCAACTCGGGTCGCGTGCTGCAGTGGCACTGGGCTGGCCAGAAGCCGGCCGGTGACGCGAAGGCCGACACCGAGATCCTGGCTGAGCTGTTCATGAAGCTGCGCGGCATGTACAAGAAAGATGGCGGTGCCTTCCCCGACGCCATCATGAACCTGACATGGCCGTACAAGGATGCGCTCAACCCGACCGCGGATGAGTTGGCCAAGGAGTACAACGGCAAGGCGCTGGCCGACGTCGTCGATCCGAAGGACAAGACCAAAGTGTTGGCCAAGGCCGGCGAACAGCTGTCCGGCTTCGGCCAGCTGCGCGACGACGGCTCGACCGCCTGCGGCGTCTGGATCTTCTGCGGCGCGTACACGCAAGCGGGCAACCAGATGGCCCGCCGCGACAACACCGACACCGGCAATGGCAACACGCCGGGCTGGGCATGGGCATGGCCGGCGAACCGCCGCATCCTGTACAACCGTGCGTCGGCCGACCCGTCCGGCAAGGCCTGGAATCCGAAGCGCAAGGTCATCGAATGGAAGGGTGACAAGTGGACCGGTTCCGACGTTCCCGACATGCGTCCTGACGCAGCGCCGGAGGAAAACGTCAGCCCGTTCATCATGAACCCGGAAGGCGTGGCCCGCTTCTTCGCCATCGACAAGATGGCCGACGGTCCGTTCCCCGAGCACTACGAGCCTTTCGAGACCCCGCTCGAAGCCAACCCGTTCTGGCCGAAGAATGCCAAGGCCAAGAACAACCCGGCGGCGCGCGTGTTCAAGAACGACCTCGAAGAGATGGGCACGGCGAAGGAATTCCCGATCGTCGCCACCACCTACCGCCTGACCGAGCATTTCGGCACCTGGACCAAGCACCAGCGCATCAATGCGGTGCTGCAGCCGGAGCTGTTCATTGAAATCAGCGAGCAACTCGCGAAAGCCAAGGGCATCAGGCAAGGTGACAAGATCAAGGTGCGCTCCAAGCGTGGCCAGATCATCGCGAAAGCGGTGGTCACCAAGCGCCTGAAGCCGCTGATGATCGAAGGCAAGGAGACCCATACCATCGGCGTGCCGAACCATTGGGGCTTCAAGGGCCTGACCAAGCAGGGCTACATCACGAACGTGCTGACACCCTCGGTCGGCGATGCGAATACGCAGACGCCGGAATTCAAGGCCTTCCTGGTCGACGTAGAAAAGGCTTAAGGCTATGTTGAGTTCAGATATCACCAGAAAATCGGCGACGACGACTGCGACGCCGCAAGCACGCACGCTGACCCCGGTGGCCAAGCTGATCGATGTATCCAAATGCATCGGTTGCAAGGCCTGCCAGTCAGCTTGCATGGAATGGAACGACCGGCGGGATGAAAGCCGCGACAAGCTCGGGGTTGATGACAATCCGACGCACCTGACGGAAAACTCGTGGAGCGTGAGGCGCTTCTCCGAAATCGAAGAGGCCGGCAAGCTCGAGTGGCTGATCCGCAAGGATGGCTGCATGCACTGCGAAGACCCGGGCTGCCTGAAGGCCTGCCCGTCGCCGGGCGCGATCGTGCAGTACTCCAACGGCATCGTCGACTTCAACCAGGAACACTGCATTGGCTGCGGCTATTGCGTGGCTGGCTGCCCGTTCGACATCCCGCGCATCTCGCAGAAGGACAGCAAGGCCTACAAGTGCTCGCTGTGCTCGGACCGCGTGGCTGTCGGCCAGGAACCGTCCTGCGTGAAGGCTTGCCCGACAGGCTCCATCATGTTCGGTACCAAGGAAGCGATGATCCATCAGGCAGAAGAGCGCGTGGTGGACCTGAAGGAGCGCGGCTACGAGAACGCCGGCCTGTACAACCCGGCTGGCGTCGGCGGCACGCACGTGATGTATGTGCTGCACCATGCCGACAAGCCGGAGCTGTACCACGGCCTGCCGAAGGACCCGAGCATCAGCCCGATGGTGTCGTTCTGGAAGGGCGTGACCAAGCGACTGCTGTCGCTGGGCCTTGGCCTCGCGGTGCTGGGTGGCTTCTTCCACTACATCACCAAGGGCCCGAAGGAACTCCATTCGGACGAAGATTCGCACGCGGCCGAGAAAGAAGGAGCCTGACATGAGCGACCTGCAAAACGGTAAATACGTGCAACGCTACGGCGTATCGGATCGCGCCAACCACTGGGTGGTGGCGATCCTGTTCGTGATCCTGTCGCTGACGGGTCTCGCCTTCTTCCATCCGGCGTTCTTCTTCCTGTCGAACGTGCTGGGCGGACCGGTCTGGTCGCGCATCCTCCATCCCTTCCTGGGACTGGTGATGGCGGTCAGCTTCGTCGGCCTCGCGCGCCGTGTGTGGCATGACAACTTCATCAAGCCGGTCGATATCGAATGGCTGAAGATGATCGAGGAAGTCATCAACAACGGCGATGGTCCGGACAAGCTCCCGATCGGCAAATACAACGCCGGCCAGAAGCTGATGTTCTGGACCATGATCGGCAGTGTTGCTGCACTTGTGCTGTCGGGCATCGTGATCTGGCGCGCCTACTTCGCGATGTACTTCCCGATTCCCGTCATCCGCTTCGCGATGGTGATCCACATGCTGGCCGGCTTCACCGGCATCACCGCACTGATCGTGCACGTGTATGCAGCGATCTGGGTCAAGGGTACGATACGTGCGATGACCCGCGGTAATGTCGACGCCAACTGGGCCAAGCACCACCATCCCGAGTGGTACAAGGAACAGACCGGCGCGAAGTAAGGCGCATGACGTCGATGCTGCAAATTCAGTAACAAGAAGATCCGGCAACGGACCCTCCCTCACCGGAGTCCTGGCAACGGGATAAACTCCGAACGCGCCGGCAACGGCACCCAACCCCGGCTTCAGCCGGGGTTGGCCTTTGATGGTCTACGATTGATCTCCATGGCACAGAAAATCCTGCAACCCGGCGAAATCGGCCAGCACGAACCCTTCCCCAACGTCGTGCTGCCGAATGACGTCGCTCTCTTCGACAACCGTGCGCGCCGCTTCACGCACCTGGCGCGCAACCATGCGATGGCGCCGCTGCTGGGCGCCATGGCCCATATCGCCGCCGCGCAGGACAAGGCCTACCGCGCGCAGGGCCCGGTGCCGATCGCCGATGACATGCTGGCGCAATCGCGCGAGCACGGCATGCCGGCGCTGTCCTTCCAGGGCGAGCGCGATCCGTCATGGCTGAAGGATGTCGATACCATCATCGATGCACTGCTGGCCTGCCCGGAACCGGTCCTGCAGGATGCAGCGAAGCGCCTGCAGGCGGTCGATGCGGCTGGACGCGAAGCGATTGCGGATGCCATCTTCGGCGGCGGCATTGCCGGCGATGATCCCGAAACGCATGCCTTGCTGGCGCCGCTGGTCGGCGCAGCGCTGCAAGTCTGGTACACCCGCCAGGCAGCCACGATGAAGATCGAGGACATCGGCCTGGTCGGCGCATCCACCGTCTGTCCGTGCTGCGGCTCGCGCCCGGTCGCCAGCGTGATCGAGATCGGCCCCAACCAGCACAGCCTGCGCTACCTGCATTGCGCGTTGTGCTCGACCCAGTGGCACATGGTGCGCGTCACCTGCACCTGCTGTGAATCGACCAAGGACATCAGCTACTACAGCCTGAATGGCGTCGAAGCCGATGAACCGTCGAAGAAGCTCGCCTTCGCGCGCGCCGAGGCCTGCGACGCCTGCCACAGCTACCTTAAGATCTTCAACCGCGAGAAAGAGCCGATGATGGATGTCGTGGCCGACGACCTCGCGACGCTGACGCTGGACATGCTGGTCGATGAAGCCGGCTACCTGCGCAGCGGCCCCAACCTGCTGTTCGCGCCGGGTGCACCGGAGGACGGCGGTGATTCGGGTTAAACTGTGGCTGCACGTTGAATAGACGGGCATCAAGCCACTGGATCCCGGCATGCGCCGGGACGACATGGCTACGGCGGGATGCCGTAAATGGGTCATCCCGGCGCATGCCGGGGTCCAGCGGCGCTCGGCGTCCAATCTGCTGCTTGTTTTAGGCTGATTTTCAGTTTCACCAACCGAGACCCTCATGACATCACCGACGTTTCTGCCCCGTGCGGGCGAAACCGGCAGCGATGGTGTGCTGACCCTGCGCACGCTACCTTCCGTTGACGCCCTCCTGAACCTGCCCGAGCTGCAGGACGCGATTGCCTTGCATGGCCGCGCGCTGGTCAAGCGCGCGATACAGTCCGCGCTGGCCGGGCTTCGCAAATCGCTCGCCGCGGCCGCCAATGCGCCGGACGCCGGCGTTGCCGCTACCCGCGAGCAGCTGATGCGCCTGATCGACGGCCAGATCGCGGCTGACACCTTACCGAGCCTGCGCCGCGTGTTCAACCTGACCGGCACCGTCATCCACACCAACCTCGGCCGCAGCCCGCTGCCCGAGGCCGCCGTCGAGGCGCTGGTGCAGGCGGCGCGCCACCCGGTCACGATCGAATACGATCTCGCGGCCGGTGAGCGCGGCGAGCGCGACGACCACACCGAACAATTGCTGTGCGAGCTGACCGGCGCGGAAGCTGCGACCGTCGTCAACAACAATGCTGCCGCCGTATTGCTGGTGCTGGCCGCACTGGGCGGAGGCCGCGAAGTGCCGGTGTCGCGTGGCGAGCTGATCGAGATCGGCGGCTCCTTCCGCATCCCCGACATCATGAAGATGGCCGGCTGCCAGCTGGTCGAGGTCGGCACCACCAACCGCACCCACTTACGCGACTACGCGAATGCGATCGGTGAAAAGACCGCACTGCTGACCAGCATCCATACGTCGAACTACCAGGTCGTCGGCTTCACGGCTGCGCCCACCGAAGCTGAACTTGCCGCGCTGGCAAAGGAACGTGGCTTGCCGCTGTTTGTCGACCTCGGCAGCGGCGCGCTGGTCGGCTTCGAGCGCTTCGGGCTGCCGCATGAATCGCTGCCGCATGAATCGCTGCGCGCCGGCGCCGACGTCGTCAGCATCTCGGGCGACAAGCTGCTCGGCGGCCCGCAGGCCGGCATCATCCTCGGCCGCAAGGACCTGATCGCCAAGATACGCAAGCACCCGCTGAAACGCGCGCTGCGTTGCGACAAGCTGATCATGGCCGCGCTGGAAGCGACGCTGCGCATTTACCGCGACCATGCCGATGATGATCAGAAGCTGGTGCAATTGCTGCCGCTGCTGCGCTTGCTGAACCGCGACACCGACGACATCCATGCGCTGGGCCAGCGTTTGCTGCCTGCGTTAACCGAGGCTTTCGCATCGCATGCCAGGGTCACGCTGCAGGCATCAAAAAGCCAGATCGGCAGCGGCTCGCTGCCCATCGATCGGCTGCCGAGCTGGTCGCTGGTGATCACGCCCGCAGGCAAGCACAGCGGCCATGCGCTGGCTGGCATGGCTGCCGCGTTGCGCAAGCTGCCCGTCCCAGTAATCGGCCGCATCCATGACGGCGCATTGTGGCTGGACTTGCGTACCCTGGAAGACGAGTCCGGCTTCACTGCGCAGTTGCCGCAGCTGGCTTTGCCGACACTGGCGTCCTGACATGATCATCGGTACCGCAGGCCACATCGACCACGGCAAGACGTCGCTGGTGCGCGCGCTGACCGGCATCGATACCGACCGTCTCAAAGAAGAAAAAGAGCGCGGCATCACCATCGAGCTCGGCTTCGCCTACCAGCCGGTCGATGAGCAGCAGCCGGATGGCCCGCGCCTCGGCTTCGTCGACATGCCCGGCCATGAGCGTTTCATCCATACCATGCTGGCCGGCGCGACCGGCATCGGCCTCGCGCTGCTGGCGGTCGCCGCCGACGATGGTGTGATGCCGCAGACACGCGAGCACCTGCAGATCCTGCAACTGCTGCACCTGAAGCAAGGCGCGGTTGCGCTGACCAAGATCGATGCCGTCAGTCCCGAGCGCGTGGCCGAGGTGCGTCAGCAATTGAATGAACTGCTGGCCGGCACCTTTCTTGCCGCCGCGCCGGTGTTTGCCTGCAGCGCGCATAGCGGCGCCGGCATCCCGGAGCTGCGCCAGTACCTGCATGAGGCTGCTCGTACGTGGCACGCCAACCGCAGCGCTACGGCCGGCGCCCAAGCGAACCGCCATTTCCGGCTCGCGGTCGACCGCAGCTTTTCGATCGAAGGCCGCGGCACCATCGTTACCGGCACCGTGCACGATGGCATGGTCAGCGTGGGCGACACGGTGCAGATCCTGCCGTCCACCCGCCACGGCAAGCCGCTGACGGCGCGCGTACGCGGCCTGCATGCGTTCAACCGCGTTGCAGAACAGGGCCGCACCGGCGAACGCGTGGCGCTGAACCTGGTCGGCATCGAACGCAGCGAGATCCATCGTGGTGACTGGGCCGTGGCTGAGCCCGTCAGTCATCGCAGCGACCGGCTTGCCGTGCAACTGACACTGCTCCCGGATGCGAAGCCCCTGAAACACTGGACAGCGGTCCATCTGCATTCGGGCGCCGCGCATGTGCTGGCGCGCGTCGCGCTGCTGGAAGGCGATGTGCTGCGGCCCGGCGAGTCCATGCTGGCCGAACTGTCGCTGGAGACGGCGCTGCACCTTTGCCAGGGCGACCAAGCGGTGCTGCGCGATGCGTCGGCGCAGTCCACCATTGCCGGCTGCACGGTGATCGATGTGTTCCCGCCCTTGCGCGGCAAGCGCAGTGAAGAACGACTGAACCTGCTGCGTGCCTTGCACGAGGCCAGCGGCGCCAGCGATGCGCGCAACCATGAAGCACTGGCCGCCGTGCTGGCCAGCGAAGCACGCGGCGTGAACCTGTCGGCCTTTGCGGCCAACCGCAACCTGAAAGAATCCGCGCTGCCGGCCTTGCTCGCGCAAATGGAAGCCACGCAACTGCGCACCGATGCCGGCTTGTATGCGTGCGCGCCGCTGCCATGGCAAGCGATGCAAGACAAGGTGGTGGTCGAACTCGAGCAATTTCATCAGCGCGAGCCGGACATCGCTGGCGTCGAACGCGAGCGCCTGCGCCGCAAGGCACTGCCAACGCTGCCGACGGCGCCTTTCGCGGCACTGATCGATTCGCTGGTCGACGATGGCAGCGTGGTCGTCGCGCAAGGCCGCTTCATCGCCCTGCCCGGCCACAAGGTCGAGTTCTCAGGTGCCGAGCAGCTGAACTGGGAAAAGACATTGCCGCTGTTGATGGCCGAGCCTTTCCAGCCGCCGCGCGTGCGCCCGCTGGCCAAGGAGATCGGCATTGCCGAGGACGAGATGCGCCGGCTGATGGGCAAGTCGGCGCGTCTGGGACTCACCTATCGCGTCGCACATGACCACTACTACCTGACGGCCGCAGTGAAAGACCTCGCCGCCCATGTCGCTGCGCTGATCGACGCCGATGGCGTGGCCAAGGCGGCGCCTTTCCGCGACCGCATTTCGACCGGTCGCAAGCTCGCGATCCAGATTCTGGAATTCTTCGACACCATCGGCTACACGCGCCGCATCCGCGAGCATCACGTGATCCGGCAGCCGGAGATGTGGCGTTGAGTGCGATGAGTACGATGAGTGCGATGCGTGCGATGCGTGCGCAATGCATGAACCGCCGCACGCCTGTGCTGCGCGTGATTCACTCGTATAATGTTGCTGACCTCGAATGCGCGACGAGGATTTCGGATCATGGTGGTTTTCGTGATCAGCAGCGCATGGAAGAGCTTCGCTTCCCGGTGGAACGGCCGGACTTCAAATCCGGAAGAGGTTGCCAGCAATCTTTGGTGGGTTCGACTCCCACGCTCTTCCGCCACCCTTATCCCCCTCCCCGCCCATGAGCAGCAGCGCGACCCCGCCCGGCCTGTATCCGTTCGAAAGCGATGAAACGCTGTCGCTGGCGATCATTCCGCTGACGGTGCGCTACAAGCTCGACGTCTGCGAGGTGAAGCTGCATCTGCAGCAGTGGCAGAAACTGACGCTCGCCGACCGGCAGGCGCTGGTCGCTGCGGCCTTTGCATCACAGGCTGACATCGACGCATGCAGCAAGCTGCTGCATGCCTTGGTCGATCGTCATTTCGGTGAAGCCGCGACCGCGCATCCACTGTCGGGCGATGCGCCCTGGCTCGATGCATCACGCTGGCCGCAGGACGTCATCGATCAATGCGAGCGTGAATCGCTGGCGCTGCCGCCAGTTGAACGCTGGAGCATACTGGATGAGGCGCAGCGGCACGCGCTTTTCGTGCTGGGACGATCAAAGCATTCGCAACGCGAGTTTCGCGCAGCGCTTTCCTCGTTCTGCAGCGGCTGAACCTTCAGGCTGGTGGCGCCGGTGTTTGGCCTGATGGCAGCAAACAACAGAATCCTGCCTTCCTTACTGTAACGTCTTCGAAGTTCTGCGCAAGGTCGGCCTAGACCGGCCATGAAAGGCAGAAATCCATCATGCTTCCGGCACGCGGACTATGGTGGGAGCTTTGGATGGAGCGCGATGGACAAAGCATTGCCTTGCCCGATGATGAGACCTTGCACGCTGACGACTATGACAGTCCGTGGAAGGAAGCGATCGAACGCCATTTGTCCGACTTCTTGCAGTTTTTCTTTCCGGTAGCTCATGCTCAGATCGACTGGAGTCGACCTTTCGTTTTCCTTGATCAGGAATTGCGTTCAGTGGTGCGCGATGCTGAAACTGGTCAGCGACAAGTAGACAAGCTGGTCCGGGTCACGCGCAAGACTGGCCAACATGACTGGGTATACATCCATCTCGAAGTCCAAGGCGATAGCCAGGCAAAGTTTGCCGAGCGCATGTTTGTCTATCACTATCGGCTGTTCGATCGTTATCGACACCCGATCGCAAGCTTGGCTTTGTTGGCTGATCAACGAACCGGCTGGCAGCCAGATCAATTTGACTATGAGGCGCTCGGCTGCCGGTTGGATTTCAGGTACCCGGTAGCAAAGCTACTTGATTGGGCGGGTAGCGAAGCCCGGCTCGACGACATCAACAATCCTTTTGCATTGGTGACACAAGCTCATCTGGCAACTCGCGCAACTCGGCACGATATGGAGGCGCGCAAGGTCGTCAAGTGGCAGATAGTGCAAAGTCTGTATCGGCGCGGGTACGAACGACAATTGGTACTGGATTTGTATGCGGTGCTGGACTGGATGCTTTGGCTACCACCGAACGATCAAAAATCGTTCAGACAGAAACTGTCCTTGTATGAGGAGGAACTGAGAATGCGTTATGTCACAACTAATGAGCGAATGGCCAAGGCCGAAGGAATTCAACTTGGGAAAGCCCAACTTCTCGAAAGGCTATTAAAGCTAAGATTTGGAGTGCTTCCCAGTTGGGTCGAAGAAAAGCTGGCGTCTGCAGATGGGCTCAAGCTGGAAACCTGGTCGGACGCAGTGCTATCGGCCACATCGATCGAGGATGTGCTCGGTGAAGAAAACAAACATTAACCACTTGCTGACCACAACAGACATTATCAGAAACAAAAAAGGAAAATTCGCCGCGTTCGACGCGGCAGATTTTCTTTTTTCGGAAGAGGACATGGCACTCTATCTGCATGCAGTGCTGACTGATGGCACTGATTTGGAAATTGCGGCTGCGCTTCAGGACATTGGCAGAGCGCTGATACGAAAATACCCAAACGCACCTTTTGCCGGCTGAGCCACAGCGTTAAGTGAGCAGTCCGCGATGTTCTGAAATTGCATCAAGTACGATAGGATCAAGCTCGCCCGCTTCTGCTTTGTCAATCGCAGCCAGAATCGCCTTGCGCATGCGCGGCTCCCAGAATCGCTTCAGGTGCGATGCGATATCGGCCTTCGCCTGCTCGCGATCGGGCATGCTCTCGAAGAACTGGCCGATCTGGTTGGCCATCTTGATCAGGTGGTTCGCATCCATCGTCACTCCTCGCGCAAGCGTTCCGGGTGTGCATAAATCACATACGACGGGTCGCGCATGAAGCCGACCAGGCTCAAGCCAGACTGCTCGGCCAATTGCACCGCAAAGCTGGTCGGCGCCGAGATCGCGGCCAGCAGGCCGATGCCCATGGACGCCGTCTTCTGCACCATCTCGTAGCTGGCACGGCTGGTCACCAGCACCGAGCCTTGCGAAAAATCGACGCCATCGGCGGCCAGTGCGCCGATCAGCTTGTCCAGCGCATTGTGCCGGCCTACATCCTCGCGCACGACATTCACCTTACCTTGCACATCCATCCACGCGGCGGCATGCGTGGCGCCACTCTGCTGCTGCATGGGCTGCATCGCCTGCATGGCGCGCATGCCTTCGAGCAGTTGCGCACCGCGTACCGGATGGCGATGCGCAATGGGCGCCAGCGGACGAGCGACCTGGTCCAGCGCCTCGGTACCGCACAGCCCGCAGCCAGTACGGCCGGTCATGTTGCGGCGGCGCTCCTTCAGTTTCACGAAACGCTCGGACGCGATATCGAGCTGCACCGCGATGCCGTCGGCGCGTGGCTCGACCTCGACGCCATACAGCTCGGACGGATGCGACAGGATGCCTTCGGTCAGCGAAAAGCCGAGCGCAAAATCTTCCAGATTGGCGGGCGACGCCAGCATCACCACATGCGAGATGCCGTTGTATTCGAGCGAGACCGGCACTTCCACCGCAAGCAAGTCGCTGGCCGCGCTAGCCTGTCCATCGCGTACGCGCGTCACCGCCACCTGTTTCAGGATGGCCGCCCCGGTATCTCGGTCGATGATGTCTGCCTGCGGCGCGTGGCCCATGGATGCGTATTCCTGCTTGATCTTTTGTGTTGTTTGCTGCGCAGGCTCATCCGTCAACGCGCGCCAGATCCAGCTGCTCCTGCGTGAAGCGCTGGTGCTGCTTCTGCCATTCGGACGGCTGCGTGACCGGCATCACCTGCACCGCCGTCACCTTGTACTCGGGACAGTTGGTCGCCCAGTCGGCGTTGTCGGTGGTGATCACGTTCGCGCCCGATTCCGGGAAGTGGAAGGTGGTGTACACGACGCCAGGCTGCACGCTCTCGGTGATGGTCGCGCGCAACACGGTCTGGCCGGAGCGGGACTCGATACCGACCCAGTCGCCATCGCGTATGCCGCGCTCGTCCGCATCATGCGGATGGATCTCCAGCCTGTCTTCGCTATGCCAGCGCACGTTCTCGGTACGCCGCGTCTGCGCGCCGACATTGTACTGCGACAGGATGCGGCCGGTGGTCAGGATCAGCGGGTAGCGCTGCGTGACCTTCTCGTCGGTGGCGATGTATTTCGTGATGATGAAGCGCCCTTTGCCGCGTACGAACTCGTCGACGTGCATGATGGGCGTGCCCTCCGGCGCATGCTCATTACACGGCCATTGAATGCTGCCCATGCGGTCGATCTTGTCGAAGGACACGCCATGGAAGGTCGGCGTCAGCCGTGCGATCTCGTCCATGATCTCGGACGGGTGAGCGTAGTTCATCGGGTAGCCGAGCGCATTGGCCAGCAATTGCGTCACTTCCCAGTCCGCATATCCGCCCTTCGCCGGCATCACCTTGCGCACGCGCGAGATGCGGCGCTCGGCATTGGTGAAGGTGCCGTCTTTCTCGAGGAAGGACGAACCCGGCAGGAAGACATGCGCATACTTCGCGGTCTCGTTCAGGAACAGGTCCTGCACGACGATGCATTCCATCGCCGACAGTGCCTCGGCCACGTGCTGGGTGTTGGGGTCGGATTGCACGATATCCTCGCCCTGCACGTACAGCGCGCGGAAGCTGCCATCGAGCGCGGCCTCGAACATGTTCGGGATGCGCAGGCCGGGTTCGGGGTTCAGTGTCACGCCCCAGGCCGATTCGAACAAGTTGCGGGTGGCCGTGTCCGAAATATGCCGATAGCCCGGCAGCTCATGCGGGAAGGAACCCATGTCGCACGAGCCCTGCACATTGTTCTGTCCACGCAGCGGATTAACGCCCACCCCTTCGCGGCCGATGTTCCCGGTCGCCATCGCGAGGTTCGCAATGCCCATCACCATGGTCGAGCCTTGCGCATGCTCGGTCACGCCCAGGCCGTAATAGATCGCCGCATTGCTGCCGCTGGCATACAGGCGCGCCGCGCCGCGTATCGTCTCGGCCGGCACGCCAGTGACTTCAGCCATCGCTTCCGGCGAATTCTCGGGGCGCGACACGAAAGCTTTCCAGTCGCTGAAGGATTGCGCCTCGCAACGCGCGGCGACGAAGGCTTCATCGACCAGCCCTTCAGTGACGATCACATGCGCCAGTGCGGAAATGATCGCAACATTGGTGCCCGGCTTGAGCTTAAGGTGGTAATCGGCTTCATAATGCGCGCCGCGCACCATCTCGGTGGTGCGAGGGTCAACCACGATCAGCTTAGCGCCCTGCCGCAGCCGCCGCTTCATCTGCGATGCAAATACCGGGTGGGCGGCCACCGGGTTGGCACCGATCACCATGATCACGTCAGCCTTCATCACCGAATCGAAAGTCTGGGTGCCGGCCGACTCGCCCAGCGTCTGCTTCAGGCCATAGCCGGTCGGCGAATGGCAGACGCGCGCGCAGGTATCGACATTGTTGTTGCCGAATGCCGCGCGCACGAGCTTCTGCACCAGATAGGTCTCTTCATTCGTGCAGCGCGACGAAGTGATGCCGCCGATCGCATCGCGCCCATGCTGTTGCTGGATGCGGCGGAACTCACCGGCCGCATAGCCGATCGCCTCTTCCCACGACACTTCGCGCCACGGGTCGGTGATCTTGTTGCGGATCATGGGCTTCAGCATGCGATCCTTGTGCGTCGCATAGCCCCACGCGAAGCGTCCCTTCACGCAGGCATGACCGTGGTTGGCCTTGCCGTCTTTCCAAGGCACCATGCGCACGACCTTGTCGCCCTGCATCTCGGCCTTGAAGCCGCAGCCGACGCCGCAGTACGCGCAAGTGGTGATCTCGCTGCGCGTGGCCTGCCCCATCATGATCACGGTCTTTTCCGTGAGCGTCGCGGTCGGGCAGGCTTGCACGCAGGCGCCGCAGGAGACGCACTCGGATTCCATGAAAGCTTCATTCTGGCCAGCTGCCACGCGCGACTCGAAACCGCGTCCGTCGATCGTCAACGCAAAGGTGCCTTGCGTCTCTTCACAGGCGCGCACGCAGCGGTTGCAGACGATGCACTTGGACGGATCGTAGGTGAAATAAGGATTGGACTCGTCCTTCTGCGCGACCAGGTGGTTCTCGCCGTCGTAGCCATAGCGCACTTCGCGCAGGCCGACCTGCCCAGCCACGTCCTGCAATTCGCAATTGCCGTTGGCGGCGCAGGTCAGGCAGTCGAGCGGATGGTCGGAGATGTACAGCTCGACCATGCCGCGGCGGATGTCGGCCAGCTTCGGGGTCTGG